>Ga0314774_1000057_pt1 | contig 101452 bp, 92 predicted proteins | sample MetaGCBIA2018_FD_204515 | JGI IMG/M metagenome (GOLD analysis project Ga0314774, IMG submission 204515) | Cryopeg brine microbial communities from Beaufort Sea near Barrow, Alaska, United States - CBIA 2018 | ecosystem: Environmental > Aquatic > Marine > Coastal | place: USA: Alaska | collected... | reverse complement strand
TATTTTCTATTGTGATGTGATAGCCAAAGGCAAAATTGATCTGTTGGTTTTTGTAAAACGTCCCTTCAAAATGTGTGACTACCGAAATTCGTATTCCTTTTGTGATCTGTTCTACCATAATTTTAATAGATCGCCGCCCAAGCTGTAAAGAAAAAGGCAGCAGTTATTCCTCCTAGGATTAAAAATACGAAATTTATAATTATAAGCTTTGATAAGGTCAATATCCTACTTTCTTTGTAGAAATTGCGCATGGCTTTGTAAAAGTAGAAAGGACATATAGCGAAGAATAACCCGCTAAAAAGATTGAAATCCATTAAGAAATCAGGCAAAAGGCAAAGTAGAAAACCCAGAAAAACGAAAATGAGCGTATGAAAATTGAAAACCAAATGCTCAAAGTAATTGAAGTTGCGCCGCACTCTGAATAAACAGAAGAAAACACTTAATAAATAGCAAAAAAAGAGTCCAAATCTGGTTCTATGTACAAGAAAATAGACTGTTTTTTGCCTTGAAAACCATATATAGCGCTTAATCACTTTAAAAGGATACCATTTGAAATATATCAAAAGAAAGAAAAGTGTTAATGCTGGGGTGAAGAAAAATAGAAAAAAAGGAACTTTAGCCTTAATGTAATTGCCAAAGGCTTGGGGGTCTTCTTTAATCTGGTCTACAATTTTATTTTTTTTATACAGCCATAGATTATAATTGCTCTTCTCATATTTTAGACTGTCCATAGCACGAGATGGGTCTTTAATAGATGTAGCATTGTAAAATTGAAAAAAGAGCCACGCCTTTTGTGCATTTTTGTTTAAAAAACTTAAAGTGTCCAAATCTTGAGAAGAAATATATTCATAATCATTAACTTCATTTAGCTCAAGAGGCTTTTCTACTAGCACAGAATCCTTTTCTATATTCCAAGCAGATTCTTTAATGGGCTTATCAATTACCTCTAAGGTTGTAAGCGGTTCTTCTGGGCTTTGCTCTTTCTTAAAATAGTCAAGGAAACCGCTAAGGAGAAAGAAAATAATGCTAACGCTCAGAAAAAACCGGAAAGGGTTTGCATACCTTCCGCGTTTACCGGCAATATAGTTGCGACTTATCGTACCCGGTTTAAGAAAGAGATGAGTAACGGTATAATAAATGCGCGAGTCGTAGGTAATCACGCTCATTAAAAACTCATTGAAATAATCGAATACCGTAAGTCTTTTAGTTGAATTCCGCTGGCCGCAGTTATGGCAAAAACGGTCACTTATATCTAGTGGAGTGCCGCAATTAAGGCACAGCTTACCGCGATAGGTAAGCGATTTTCTGCTGCTGGATGGAATATCTTGATCACGCACGCTCAAAAATAGAAAAATTTACCGCACACCGTTTTGAATATGTGTGGAAAACCATGCAAAAAAAAGCCTTATTTTTTCACTCCTAGCGGCGTTTTTCAGCCAAATAAGGAGTTTTTATCGAAAAATTAAGAATGAAAGGGATTTCTGCTCATTTCAATCCATCTCATTAATTCCGCCTGACACTGGAAATAGAAGTGGAAAGTGCGTTGCCCACACCTATAAGTTCATCATAACGCCCACCCGGTCTGCGGTAATATATCAGTACATCATATTCATTTTCGGTTTGCCAGAAATCACCGCTAACGGGATTCCGTGGAAGGGCAACGCCATTTTCTGCGACAATATAATTATAATCGTAGTAACCCTGTTTAAGAAGCAGCGGTAGCTCATAGATACCAGCTTCTGAGTTAAAGGTCATCTTAACCTCATCTTCAATCACATAATTGTTGAAATTACCATTAATATATATGTCTTGGCCGGGTGGTAGCGGCTCGTGTTCTAAGCCAAAATGAATCCAAGCATACTCCGCCTCGGTATCAGGATTGTTGCCTTGCAGTGTGCGTATAACAAAATTTCCATTTATATCAGGATTGTAGGTGTAAACTTGATTTGCTCGCGTGGGATCTATATAAAGGTAATTGTGGTATAGCTCAAGCAATTCTATATGTTGAACCCTGTTTGTAGCGGCGCGTACATCTTTGTTTTCAAAAGCCAGAAACTCGTTGCCCGCAAAAAAAGACGCTTCTTCATCATAACGATACTGCAAAACATTGCCTGTGTAATATTGAGGGGGAAGCCCGCCTATGGTCTGTTGTAAATTGTTGTTTTGTATAAGTAAAGGGTATACCTTTTTTTCTGGATTTATAAGCGGTTCTTCGCCAGAATCAACTTTGAAGTTAACAACTTGTTTTTCCTCTACGAACTTTAGATTCCGTGTACGCAGTATTTCAACGCCTACGCTTACTTGTGGATCATAGATCATAAATTTGCGGGAGAAAACAATCTCATCGTCGCTGTTGCGTATTTTCAGCATATAATTACCTGATTTTGTGAGCGCTCTGGTATTTTTGTTGGGGATATTGAGTTCGTAGTGCGTGAAGATCTGAAGGGTAGCAAGCGAGTTTGTATAATCAAAAATACGAATGTCGTCAAAACCGTCCATATATTCTGTTTTTGCCAGTACGCTGGGTGTCCAGTCCACATTATAATGTTCTACGCTGTAATAATAATCTGCCTCATCTCCTATAATATCATCAAAACTGATTCTTAAATTTTCACCCAGGCGAATAAGTGGTAATTGGCTAAGCGGCGTATCTCCCCTAAATTGTACGGTTTTTATGTAGGGTGGGGCAGGTATTTCTACTTCAACTTGACCCGAAGAAATAGTGGTAAAAAACATAAAAATTGGCAGCAGTAGTTGTATCTTCATTGTCTGGTAAAATAGTATTCAAAGGTAGCAAAAAAGGCTACGTTTTAAACTACATTGTTTTCGTGAAGAGGCAAGAACATTATAAAGCGCTTTAAGTGAAATTTAATACATGGGTTTAACATTTTTATTCTGCTAACATGTGCGTTACCTATCTAAAATTTGTAAATTCGCCCACCCAAAACCCAAAACCCAATTTACATATCTCAAAAATGTGGGGTGGTTAAACAAAAAAAATTAACATATTTTTCCTATGTCAAAAGACATTAAGATCAAAAAAGGTCTTGACATCAAATTAGTGGGTGAAGCCGATAAAACGGTAAAAGACGCTCCGAAGTCAAGAACATACACGATCAAACCTTCTGATTTTCATCTCATTACTCCTAAAATGATGATTAAGGAAGGTGGCACTTTTAACGCTGGCGACCCTATTTTTTATTCTAAAACTGATAAATCCATTCAGTTTGTGGCACCCGTTAGTGGTTTTCTCAAAGAGATACGACGTGGGGCAAAGCGTGTAATCACCCATATTATTATTGAGGCTGACGGAAAGGATACGTATGCCGATTATGGTAAAATGGACCCGGCAACCTCTAGTGCTGAGGAGCTTAAAACACGACTGCTATCTTCTGGCCTCTGGCCGTTGATCAAGCAGCGTCCCTATGATATAGTCGCAGATACAGATGAGGCGCCACGTGATATTTTTATATCTGGGTATAACAGCGCGCCATTGGCTCCCGATCTTGAGGTAGTTTTAGAAGGTAAAAAAGCGGAACTACAAGCTGCGGTGACTGCGCTGGGTAAACTTACAGAAGGCGCTGTACATATTGGTATTCCAAAAAATGGTAAATCTGTATTTGCAGAACTCAATGATGTCGTACTTCATGGTGTCTCTGGTCCACATCCTTCTGGAAACGTAGGTACACAGATCAATAAGGTTAATCCCGTTAATAAAGGGGAAACGGTATGGACGATAAATGCTGCTGACCTTGTGATTATAGGTGAGCAACTTTTAACGGGAAAATTCAACCCAGAACGTGTGATTTCAGTGTCGGGTTCTTGCATAAAAAAACCACAATATTACCGTACTAAAATAGGTGCAGAGGTTTCTACTTTCTTATATGACGCAGGTCTTAAGGATGAAAAAGCGCGTTTAATTTCCGGTAACGTACTTACGGGAGAGCGTGTTGCGCCAGATGGAAGTCTAGGTTTTTATCACAACGAATTTGTAGCCATTCCCGAAGGGGACCATTATGAATTTTTTGGTTGGAATAAACCTGTTTTCAATAAAATCTCCCCTACACGAGCATTGACTTTTTCTTGGTTATCACCAAACAAAAAATATGATCTTGACACAAATACTAATGGAGAGCATCGTGCGTTTGTGGTCACCGGAAGTTATGAGGAGGTTTTTCCCCTAGATATTTTCCCGCTACAGCTCTTAAAAGCCTGCATGGTGGAAGATCTTGACGCCATGGAACAGATGGGCATGTATGAGGTAGCTCCGGAAGATTTTGCGCTTACTGAGTTTATATGTATTTCAAAACAGCCCCATCAAGCGATCATTCGCAAAGGGCTGGATCTAATGCAAAAAGAAATAGGATAATAGGATAACTTAGCTATGGGATTTAAAGACAAAATGAACTCCTATAAGGAGGATTTTAAAGGGAAGAAATGGGCACCTGCTTTTAATGCGTTTCACACATTTTTATACACGCCCAATGAGACGACCAAAAACGGGTCTCACATTAGGGCGGTAGATGATCTTAAACGAACAATGAATACCGTGGTACTAGCATTAGTGCCAGTATTGATATGGGGTATATTCAACGCAGGTTATCAATACCATGCGGCTGTAAACGCAGCAAATGGTATTATCACTGAGCCAAGTCTTTTAGGAAACTTTTTGACCTGGGATAATTTTGTAATAGGCGCATGGACGGTTTTACCGTTGGTTATCGTCTCTTACGGCGTTGGACTTGGTGTAGAGTTTATTTTTGCTGTTGTTAAAGGGCATGAGGTAGAAGAAGGATATTTAGTAACTGGTATGCTTGTACCTCTTATTGTTCCCATAGATATCCCATTATGGATGCTTGCAGTTGCGGTTATCTTTGGTGTGATTATAGGTAAAGAGGTTTTTGGCGGTACCGGGATGAATATTTTAAACCCAGCATTGACCATTCGTGCATTCCTATTTTTCGCTTATCCTACTTGGATGAGTGGTGATAAGGTGTGGGTGCATGATGCTGTAAAACTTGCCGGTACTCCAGATGCTATTTCTGGGGAAACAATTTTGGGAACATATGCTGCAAACGGAGAACCGATTTATAATACTTTTGATATGTTTTTTGGGTTCATACCGGGTTCTGTGGGGGAAACCTCTACATTTCTCATTATAATAGGAGCATTATTCCTGATGTTTACCAAAATTGCAAGTTGGAGGATTATCTTGAGTGCAGTTGTAGGAGCTGCAGTAATGGGCTTGATATTTAATGGTGTGGTTGATCAGGGCTGGATTACGGAAAGCAGTAAATTTTACGGCTTAATGAATACTCCTTTTTGGAAACATTTAATCGTGGGTGGCATTGCTTTTGGTATCACATATATGGCCACAGATCCAGTTTCTGGCTCGCAGACCAATAAAGGAAAATACTGGTACGGCTTCTTAATAGGCTTTTTCTCGATTATGATTCGTGTGTTTAACCCCGCTTATCCAGAAGGTGTTTTTCTTGCGATCTTGTTAATGAACGTTTTTGCGCCTACTATAGATCATTATGTGGTACAGGCGAATATTAAAAATCGTATGAAGCGTTTAAAACTCAAAACTGCTTAGAATATTAAATTATTAAATTATGGTAAATACAGATAAAAATAGCTACACGTTAATTTTCGCCGTTGTTATGGTGCTTGTGGTAGGATCGGTGTTGGCTTTTACAGCTTCATCTTTAAAACCTGCAATAACCATGAACAAAAAGTTTGAAAAGCAACAGAACATTCTTTATGCCATGGGTGTAAATGAAAATGTAGAAGGAGAAGCTATCTTCATTCCAACGGACAGTGTTCAGGGTATTTTTGACAAATACATTAAGCAGCAATTGGTTATTCAGGATGGGAAAATAATAAAAGATAGTTCTGCATATCTAATTGACCTTAAAGGACAATTAAAAAAGGATGTCAAAGAACGTAAACTTCCGCTTTTTGTAGGTGTAAAGGACAATAAGGATTATTACATTATTCCCATGTACGGCAAAGGACTTTGGGATGCCATCTGGGGGTTTATTGCCCTTGATGAAAATTATGTAGTGCAAGGTGTTTTCTTTGATCATGCTGGGGAGACTCCAGGGCTGGGTGCCAATATTAAACAACGTTATTTCATGGATGACTTTACAGGTGAAGAAATCATGAACAAGACAAAGTTTACTGGAATCACTGTAGCAAAAGGTAATAATGATCCCCTTAATGAACGTAAAGATGACGGAAAGGTAGATGCCCTGGCTGGTGCAACGATTACCGGTAATGGGGTAACTGCTATGATAAACAGTACCGTAAAACTATACATACCTTACCTTAAAGATTTAAAAATATAAATCATGGCAATAATATCTAAAAAAGATCAGGGTTTACTTTTAGACCCACTTGCAGACAACAATCCGATTACCATTCAAGTCTTGGGAATCTGTTCTGCGCTTGCGATCACAGCACAGTTAAAGGCTTCAATTGTAATGGCATTGTCTGTTATGTTTGTACTGGCACTGGGTAATGTGGTAATTTCGCTAATGCGAAATATAATTCCCTCAAAAATCAGGATAATTGTACAGCTCATCGTAGTGGCTGCCTTGGTAATTGTTGTGGATCAGGTTTTAAAGGCTTACGCTTATGAATTGAGTAAAACACTTTCTGTGTTTATTGGTTTGATCATAACCAACTGTATTATCATGGGGCGTTTTGAAGCTTTTGCGTTGGGAAATGGGCCATGGAGGTCTTTTCTAGACGGTATTGGTAACGCTGCCGGTTACGGACTGATTTTGGTGATCGTAGGATTCTTTAGGGAACTTTTAGGCTCAGGAACTCTTTTAGGCTTTCAGGTGCTTGGTGATCCCATTCAAAAAACTGGATTGTATGGTTTAGGTTATGAAAACAACGGTTTTATGCTGCTTTCTCCCATGGCGCTTATCGTAGTAGGGATTATCATCTGGATACAGCGGTCTAGAAATACAAAACTAATAGAGGAAAACTGATATAAGTAAAAAGTCAACAGTAAGAAGTAATCATTTAAAATAGAATATTATTGTAGAATGAAGTTTCAAGAACTGTTGGCGTACAAAAAATCATTTTCGCTCGCTATGCAAATCAGAGAAATTGCAAAAGGTTTTCCAAGTAGTGAGCGATATGCTTTAACGAGTCAAATAACCAGATCTTCAAGAGCAGTATCAGCTGCGATCGCAGAATCATATGGAAAAAGAAAATATCCCAAACATTTTATCAGTAAATTAACTGATAGTGATTCGGAAAATTTTGAGACTCAAAGTTGGCTCCAGTTTGGAGAAGCTTGTGGATATATTGAAAAAAGGGAATTCGAACAATTAATAAACAAAAGTGAAGAAATAGGCAGATTGTTGAATTACATGATAAACAATCCCGAAAAATTTGGTGCTAAAATTAATTAAAGGATCTATAGCACTGAATACTTACTACTTATTACTAAATACTACATTAGATGGAACACATAGAGTTATTTTTTAAATCGATCTTTATAGACAACATGGTTTTTGCAACCTTCCTTGGGATGTGCTCTTTCCTTGCTGTCTCTAAAAAAGTATCTACAGCAATCGGTCTTGGTGCAGCAGTAATCTTTGTGCTTGCAGTTACTGTACCCATGAACTGGTTACTAGATCAGTACGTATTGCAACCTGGGGCTTTAGTATGGTTGGGCCCAGAATATGCAGATTATGACCTGAGCTTTTTATCATTCATCCTTTTCATCGCTACTATAGCAACAATGGTACAGTTGGTGGAAATTGTGGTTGAAAAATTTGCGCCTTCATTATATACTTCACTGGGAATTTTTCTACCGCTTATTGCCGTAAACTGTGCAATCCTTGGTGGTTCACTATTCATGCAGGCTAGGGAAATCGCTACTTTTGGCTTAGCATTCAATTATGGAATAAGTTCTGGTATTGGTTGGTTCTTGGCGATCCTTGCCATTGCCGCTATCCGCGAAAAAATCAGGTATTCTAACGTTCCTGCACCGTTGCGCGGTTTAGGAATTACCTTTATTATTACCGGACTTATGGCAATTGGTTTTATGAGTTTTGGTGGTATGTTAACCGGTGGAAACGATACTGATGCAGATGCGACCAAGAAATTGACTACCCCGCAGGGAGATGTTTCTTCCGTTCAGCAAGCTCCAGACGAGCCCATTGCGGAAGCGATAATAGAAGAGACTAACACAATAAATAAATAGACTATGTTTTTAGCGGCAAGTATTGTAGGAGTTGTATTGGCAACAGTTATTTCATTTCTGGTGCTTACCCTCATTCTGGTGGCGCTTTTGCTCTTCGCAAAAGAAAAATTATCCCCATCTGGAGCTGTAAAAATAACAATTAACGGTGAACGGGAAATCGAGGTTGCTTCAGGAAGTTCCTTACTTTCTACCTTGAGCGGACAAAAAGTATTCTTACCCTCAGCATGTGGCGGTGGCGGTACCTGTATTCAATGTGAATGCCACGTACTGGAAGGTGGTGGGGAGGCTTTACCTACCGAAACACCACACTTTACCCGTAAAGAACTTGCAAGCGGTGCGCGTCTTGCGTGCCAGGTGAAGGTAAAGCAGGATATGAACATTACTATTCCCGAAGAGGTCTTTGGTATCAAAAAATGGGAAGGTACGGTTGTTCGTAATTATAATGTGGCTTCATTCATTAAGGAATTTGTAATTGAAATTCCTGAGGATATGAATTACAAAGCAGGAGGTTATATCCAAATTGAAATCCCAGAATGTGAGATTAAATTTGAGGATATTGATATTACTGCACATCCAGAAGAACACGATGATCCCAAAAAATTTCAAGAAGAATGGGACAAATTTGGACTTTGGCCATTGACCATGAAAAATAACGAAGTGGTAGAGCGTGCTTATTCTATGGCGTCTTATCCTGCTGAAGGGCGCGAAATTATGCTTAACGTACGTATCGCTACGCCACCATGGGACCGTGCAAAAAATCAGTGGATGGCAGTGAATCCAGGTATTGCTTCTTCTTATATTTTTAGCCGAAAAGAAGGCGATAAAGTGACGATTTCTGGTCCTTATGGTGAATTTTTCATCAATCCTTCTGAATCTGAAATGCTTTATGTAGGTGGTGGTGCCGGTATGGCGCCCATGCGTTCGCATCTGTATCATTTGTTCAAAACCTTACAGACCGGTCGTAAAGTAACCTATTGGTATGGAGGACGTTCTAAACGTGAATTGTTCTATCTGGAGCATTTCAGGCAGTTGGATCGTGATTTTGAAAACTTCCATTTCTATTTGGTCCTTTCAGAACCACTTGAAGAAGATAACTGGAAAGTGAAAGCGGATATTGATAGCGAGGGAGACGGCTTTGTTGGTTTTGTGCACAATGCAGTGATTGATCAATACCTGAGCAAGCATGAATCTCCAGAAGATATCGAACTTTATTTCTGTGGTCCCCCACTTATGAACAAAGCCGTTCAAAAAATGGGAGAGGATTTTGGTATCCCTGACGACAACATACGTTTTGATGATTTTGGTGGGTAATGTCATTTCCGCGAAGGCGGAAATCTTTTAATCGTACTAAAATCAATTAGGATTAAATCGGCAATTTTATGCCGAAAATCACCAAATACTACTTAAAAACCGATGCTTTTGTATCGGTTTTTTTATGCCTGCAACCTGCGCTTGAGTATCTTTGCAGCATGAGCGAGCAACTTAGCGAACAAGAACTACACAACCTAGCAATGAATATCGTGGGCAAAGACCTCGAAGCGCAGGGCTATGAGTTTTTGGGTGTAAACTCGAAACTTAAAAAAGACCCTCAATTTGTCGCTTTAAAGGATAAAATACTGCATTTCGTGATCGTTCGGGCAGTTTCTTATCCTGAAAATGCCAATACATATGATCCAGTTTTTATGCGAACTATAAAAAATCATGCAGATAAATTTGAGGCCAAAACATTTTACGCTGGCGTGGGGCTTGGGGCTGCAAATGATTATGGCAAACCCGTAGAAAATGGATCCGATTATTCCGTGGTCTATAACGGTTTACAAGAGATTTTATGAAATATTTTTTATTGCTTTTTACGTTGCTTTCCTGTGCAAAAAAAAACGTGAACGAACTGCACTCTTTTTCTGGCGAGGCACTGGGAACGAATTATACCGTACAGTTTTCTAGTGACCATCAATTTCCCGTTCAGGAACGTTTTGATTCCGTGATTGCGGCGGTCAATCATTCCATGAGCACCTATATTTCAGATTCTGATATTTCACGTATAAATGCTGGCGATACGACTGTAGTTGTTGATGAAATGTTTAAGGAAGTGCTGGCACAGGCTCGCGAGGTGTATGATGTTTCAGATGGGTATTATGATCCTACGGTGGGTATTCTTGTGAACGCTTACGGTTTTGGCCCGGGAAAAGCAATTAAACAGCTCGATAAACCAGTTTTGGACTCTTTAAGGCAATATGTTGGTCTCGATGAAATCAGTCTTTCTCCAGACGGCCGAATTAGAAAAGAAAACAGTGCAGTCTATATTGATTTCAACAGTATTGCAAAAGGATATTGCATTGACAGGGTAGGGGTAATGCTAGAGAAAAACGGTGTGACTGATTATCTCATTGAAATGGGCGGGGAACTGCGCGCACGCGGAACGAATCTGGAGAAAAAAAGCACTTGGAAAGTCGGTATTGAAAATATTTACGCTCCGGTAGAAGACCGAAAATACACTAAAATTGTAGCGCTTACAGATCGGGGAATGGCGGGATCAGGAAATTATAGAAAATTCAGGGTAGATTCCACTACGGGAAAACGCTTTGTACACACCGTAAATCCACTTACCGGCCTGGCTGAAAAAACGGATGTGTTGAGTTCAACCGTAATTGCCCCAACATGCGCAAAGGCAGATGCCTATGCGACAGCTTTTATGGCCATGGGGCTCGATCGCTCTAAAAAAGTGCTGGAAAGCCTTGACGACGTGGACGCTTATCTTTTATACGCCACAGGTGATACGACAGCCGTTTATATGTCTAAAGGCTTTGAAAAATACTTGGTAGATTAATGTTTTCTATTTAAAACAGACTGGTAAAATTTCGCCTGGCGCCAGCCGAAAACGATCCACCTCCTGCGCTTCTAGTGTTCTTGTATAATCTACTTCTTTTACCGTAAAACCTATAGTACGCAATTTATCGAAGTAATCCCTGCCATAAATACGCACGTGATCATACTGCCCAAAGATTTCAGCGCGTTCACGCCGGTCTGTAATACTATTGTCTTCAAATGTATTTTCACGCTTAAGATCTTGCGGGATCTGTAAAATTGCCATTCCGCCAGGTTTTAGAACACGATATAGTTCCTGCATAGCTTTGCGATCATCAGGGATGTGTTCAAGAACATGGTTGCAGAAAATGATATCATAGGTGTCAGAATCAAAGGGAAGATCACATATATCTGCTTTTACATCTGCGAGTGGTGAATTAAGGTCTGTGGTGGTATAATCCAGGTTTTTCATTTCGCGGAAGCGTTTATAAAACGCTTGTTCTGGGGCAAAATGAAGCACTTTTGCCGAAGCAGAAAAAAAATCAGTTTCACATTTCAGATAAAGCCAAAGCAACCTATGCCGTTCTAACGATAGGGTGGAAGGCGAAAGCACATTTTCCCGTTGTTTCTCATATCCGTAAGGCAAAAATCTGGAAAACCACTTCTCATCAATAGGGTCTTGATAGCGGTTTCCTTTTAGTACAAATGCAAGAATCGGCTTAGCAAAATAACTGAGACGTATAAGCAAAGGCCGTGGAACGAAGTTTAGTACTTTTTTAAAAAGACTCTTTATCATACTTTAAGATCGCCCCAGTTTTCTCCCGTTTTTATGCGGTGAAGCTGCATTTCTGAAACACCAAACTGTTTTGCCAGCACCTTTAAGCGCGTTTTGCGGTTGGGATCAAGCAATTTCTTTTTAAGGATGGTGGCCTCTGCGTAGGTTAATTTTGTGTAGTGACGCTCTCCAGAATTACGCCGTTTTATATCCATCGGGCTGGTTTTCTGATGTGCGTAGCGCTCTTTGTGTGTGGCCCATTTAAGGTTGCTCAGTCTATTGTCCGTCTTATCGTGGTTAAGATGCAAAACCGATTTCTCATTAAGTTGTGCTTCCATAAATGCCTCGGCAAATAGTTTGTGGAGATAGAAGTTACGGCGTTTGCCGCTTTTCATTTTAATATTAACGGTGCAATAACCATTTATATTCCCTCCTTTAATGACGGTACCATTGGGATCTTGGGCATAGCTGCGCACTCTTCCGTAGTTAGACAGGCCGATGACCAAGTCTTTTTCCCAGTCATCCTCCCGGTAATCTACCCATGTTTCTAACTGCATAGTTGGTTGTTTTTGGTTGTTTTATGGTTGTTTATTGGCAATTATGATCAGTTGGTTGACTGATGTGCCTTAAAAGGCTCTTCTTCATTGCTGGTTATCCCAAGTGCTTCATAAATATAGTCAAAGGTTGAAAGCAATTCTGGTTTACCATCTACAAGCGCAATGTCATGCTCAAAATGTGCACTTGGTTTATTGTCCCTAGTGGTAATGGTCCAGCCGTCACGGTGTTGCTTTATACGGTGCGTACCCAGATTTACCATGGGCTCAATGGCGACTACCATACCTTCAATGAATTTTTTACCGCGGCCCCTGCGCCCATAATTGGGCATTTCTGGGTCTTCGTGCATTTTTTTCCCCAGGCCGTGACCTACGAGTTCACGTACAATTCCGTACCCGTGATCTTCACAGTATTTTTGAATGGCGAAGCCCACATCGCCCACGCGGTTACCAAATTTGAATTCTGAAATGCCCACGTAAAGTGACTCTTTAGTTACTTCAAGAAGTTTTTTGATTTCAGGTTCTATTTCACCTACTCCAAAAGTATAGGCGTGGTCACCATAAAATCCATTTTTTATAGCGCCGCAATCTATAGAGATGATATCTCCTTCCTGCAGTGGTGAGTTATTGGGAATGCCGTGCACCACTTGATCATTGGGGCTCATGCAAAGCGTGTTGGGGAAATCGTAAAGACCTAGAAAACCGGGAACGGCGCCGTGATCCCTGATACAGGTTTCGGCAATTTTGTCAAGATGAAGGGTAGTAACTCCCGGTTTGATTTCTGGAGCGAGGGCGCCCAATGTTATGGAGACAATGCGCGCACTTTCACGCAATAATTCTATTTCTTCTCGAGTTTTGGTTATAATCATTGTAAATTTTTATACTTCCAAAGGTACGAAGAATACCTAATTTATGAGAGATAAATGGGTTTCTATAGCCTAAAATTGCTCAAAAGATTTGAAATTTAAAACTATTGAATCAATAGCACAGCTGTAAATTGCTAAGAACTTGTTTAAACTGACTACTATCTGATTTACAATATTTTGCGAACCATAGCGTCGTCTAAAAATTGCTGATGATATAGATATTCAGCAATTTTGATACTTAGCCAGAACCACAAACTCTTGAAAATCAGTTTGAATTGACTTTAAACAAGTTCTACAATACGAATACATATATTTATTATAAATGCTACAAATCTTCTGGATTTATAGCTAAAACCTTAAATAATTTGGCCTTGGCCGAATAGAGTTTATTCGTTATTTCTATCGCTTTTAGTCGCGCTTCAATGAGTTTTATTTCTCTTGCATTGATAAGAAATACAGAGCTTTCCCCTACGCTGTACATGCGTTCTTCTGCATTGAGCATGGTTTCGTAATTGATAACTACTTCTTTGACCAGACTGTTTTGCTCAGTTAGCGTGTTAAGTTCTGCAAAAACTGCTTGTATTCTATTTTGAAGTTGGATTTTCACATTATCCAACTCAAAATTTGCATCTTGTAATTTAAGCTTGGTGAGTTCAAGATCGCCGCGCTCCTTGCGTAAGAATAGTGGCATGCTAAAGGTGATCCCTGCTTTGTAATTAGGTATTTGAAACGAGTTTGCCATCTCTGGCTCTGAAGTGATGAAATTATAGTTGACGTCCAGTTGTGGAAGCAGTTTATTACTCTTTAAACGGCGCTCTATATCCAGTCCTTCCACTTTATAATTGAGCGATCTGATTTTGGGATGCGCTTGGGTTTTGAGTTCATTCCACGCTATATTTTCAATTTCCAGGGCATTGTCAATTACATCGGCGAGGTTCTCTTCTGGTTCGATATTTTCTTTCAGCTCCACTGGAATATTATCGTTTAGCCACAAAAAGTTAGCAAGTTCCAGTTTTGATTTTTGATAATCAAGCTGTACTTCCTGAAGACTCAGCTGGCGGTCCTGAATGCTTATTTTTGCTTCCGTAGTATCAATTAAAGGAATGGCTCCCGCCAGTGCGCTGCTTTTGATACCTTGAAAACGTATGCTTGCATTTTCCAAAAACCCAGCGTAGAGTTTCACCTGATTATAGGCCATGATCCACTGAAAATAGGCCATGGAAGCGTCAAAAATTACCTGATTAATTGCCAGATCCTGATCTGCAACGGCCTGCTGCTGGTACACTTTTGCCTGGCGCAGTGTGGCCATGCGCTCATTAATCCACAATCCTTGCGCAAGTGGAACCGAAATACCGGCTGTATATAGGCCATTTTCCGGTACATTATTTTGTGGGTTGAGATAATACCCTCTGTTTTGTTCAAACTGCGCTTTAAGTTCAATACCATACCAAGTAGGCACTTTAAATGTGCTGTTGAGTAGATTATAATATTCAGTATCTTTAAAGACCTTCTGGTTGAAATCTACGGTTACTTTGGGATCAAAACCACCCCGAGCTTTCAGTAATTTGGCATCGCCTTGTTTTTCAATAAGATAGGCCTGTTTGGCTACTGGATGGAACTTTTTTACAAGACCCAAATATTCCCTGAAACTCAAAACATCACTTTTTTCCTGCGGAATTTGTCCCCAGATCACAGGAGCAAAAATCAGACTGAACAGTATGAAAATCAGTAGTTTCTTCATTTTGTAGCGTTCTTTTCCGTGTTTGAAGCACTTGCTGGTGTGTAGTAATTGGGAGGGAAACCATTGAGCTGTCGCCAAAGTTCATACCAGATGGGCACATCTTCGAGAAGAGCGAGCGTACGTGCGCCAGAGCCTAAGCTGATGAGATCTGGCCAGCGTTCTTCAGTCGGATCTGGCGCCAGCAGGATGCGGAATTTACCATTCGGACTTATAAAACGTTCTATCGCCACGACTTTTGCACCATAGGTTCCGAAGGAATTATTTGGCCATCCACTAAAAACGATTGACGGCCAACCGTCAAACATTATACGTACTTTTTCACCTATATGCATAAGCGGTAAGTCTATGGGGCGCACATATGTTTCTACGGCCAGATCATATTTAGAAGGTGTAATACTCAACAATTCTTGCCCTTCTTTAAAACTTTCGCCTAGCCCGCCAATAATGGCGCTATTAATATAGCCGGCCTGCGGTGCTTTTATGTAATACATTGAATTCCTGATGGAATAATTACTGTAATCATTTTGTAATTTGCTCACAGCGGCCTGAGAGTCATATTGATTGGATTCTGCGGTAGAGCGGTCACTTTGCGCCTTAGAAACCTTATCAGCATATTCTGCCAGAATGCGGTTAAGTTCAATTTTTGCGTTGATAAGCTCGTTTTTACTGGATAGCAGCTTGTTTTCCTGAGAGATAATTTTAGCTTGGGTCTCCTGTAATTTTAGCCGTTTTTCCTCTGTATCGGTTATGGCTTTTAAACCTTCCTGCTGAAGCTGCAGCGTACGCTCATATTGCCGTTCTGCAATGCTTAAATTGGTTTTTGAAGCTTCAAAATCTATACTATCGCTCTTAATTTTTAGTACAGCCTGTATGCGTTTGTTTTCAGCCTGATCCAGTTTCAGGCCGCGTTCTCTATAAATGGCATCAATTTGGTTTCCCAGCGCAGAGACTTTATTAGTATACGAAGTAACAGAGCGTTCTTTGGCTTCCACTTGTTCACCGGTGCGGGCCACCAGATTAGGATCAAAATATTCATTTTTTACTTCGGAAATAAATAAAATGGTATCCCCTTTTTTTACAAAATCACCTTCGCGTACGTACCACTTTTCTACACGACCGGGGATTGGGGATTGTATGGTTTGCGGGCGCTGGTCTGGGGTGAGCGTTGTCACGTAACCACTGCCAGAGATGGTCTGCGTCCACGGTAAAAAGAGAATAAGGATCAATATTATGGCAAATATGGCCAGAAAACGGTTAAGGTATTTGTAGTGTTTTTTACCAAATACCATTTTTGAGGCAGAATACCCTGAAATGTCCACTTTTTTATCGAGATTCTCGTGAGATATATTGAGCATTGCGACTAGTTTAATGTATTTATTTTTCCTTCATTCAGGTGTATCTGATCTTGACAATATTCTTGCCAGATCTTATCCTGACAGGCGACGACAAGCGTCCATGGATTGTCTTTATCAAAAAGGAAATCCACGATTTTCCGTTCCTCTGCTGCCGCAAACTGATTTAAGGGATCTTTGAGAACCAGAAGTTTTGGTTTACGTACAATACTGCGGGCAAGTACGATTTTTTTAGAGACCGTATTTGAAAATTGTCTTCCTTCGGGATATACGATGGTATTGAGCCCTTTTTCCTGTTGTTTTACAAACTCCGTAAGCCCCGTTTTTTCGATTGCCCAGTACACGGCATCTGTGGCAATGGAAGTATCGCCAAAGGTGATATTGTCTAAAATCGTCCCTTCAAAGGGAGTTTCATCAGGCAGCGACTGCCCTATGAGTGCGCGGTAATGGTTCAGGTTAAGTCCTTTTAAAGAACGGTTATTAATAAAAATCTCACCAGAAGTTGGCTCAATGATTCCAGTAATCAATTTTAATAAAGTTGTTTTGCCAGATCCGTTAGGTCCCAGAAGCAGTGTACAATTTTTGGGATTCAGGATGAACGATACGTTGTCAAGGATGATCTTACCGTCTGCGTGTGATTTATAGCTCACGTTCTGCAATTCAATTGTAAGATCGTCATCTGGGGTAAATGGTTTTTCGCCATCCTGCGATTCCAGTTTTTTATCAACCACTTGACCTATTTTTTCAAGGGCGGTGAGCACATCATAAAAGGTCTCCAGTCCCAGGATGAGTTTTTCTACTGAATTTATTATGGTTAGAATTATAATTTCTGAAGCTACAAACTGACCAATATTCATTTGCTGGTTGAGCACGAGAATCCCACCTATTACCAGTAGGCCAGCGGTTATGAGCACCTTAAAACTGATCATCTGTATAAACTGAATGCGCAAGATCCTAAAGTGATCTTCTCGAGATTGCAGATAGTCACTCACCAGGGCATCATTTTTATTAAGCGCTAGGCTGGTTTTTCCCGAAAGTTTAAAACTCACAAGTGTACGTGCGATTTCCTGAATCCAATGGGCGATTTTGTACTTGTATTTAGATTCATTTAAGCTGGTCTTTAAACCGGTATTTCCGGTAAACCGAAAGACCGCATATACAAGAACTAGCAGCAATAAGCTGTAAATGATGAAAAAGGGATGGTAAAGCGATAGCAGAACAAGTCCAAAAATAATCTGAACCAGTGCGGTGGGAAAATCTAGAACCAACTTAAAAAGCCCTTTCTGAATGGTGAGCACGTCAAAAAAACGGTTGGCCAGTTCTGGTGGATAGAAATTTTCTAGTTCGCTCATCTTGATTTTTGGGAACCGGTAGGTAAATTCAAAAGAAGCGCGCGTGAATATTTTCTGCTGTATATTCTCGAGGATGCGGATCTGCATCAATTGTAAAATACCCACAAAAGCAACGCCCAGCGTCACAAGCGTTACGAGCAAGATCCATGAGGTGCTGACCTGCGCGCCTTGTATCAAGTTTACTATCGCCTGTATTCCCAGCGGTAGCGAGAGACTTACAAGACCCGCAAATATGGAGTAGTACAAAATTTGCAAAAAATCTTTGCGCTCCAGTTTCAGCAGGTTTACAAAACGGTGCCAAGGTGACATCTTATTTTTTGACATTATCTAGGCGTTTAAAAGTTTTTGAGTCAAATGCTTAAAATAGGTAGCGGGAGAATTACCTGCGTTGCAATCTGTAATAGATGCAAAGTGATTTTTGAGAAAATGCTGGTGCAGCGACCCTTCTAAAATAGTACTTGATAGTGAAGCAGGATAAGGATAAGTTGAATCAACATCTATAATCATCTCTTTGAGTCTATTGGCCAAGCGTTTGTATATCAGAAAATATCCTTCTTTATTCTCTTGGTCCACATCTTTAGTGAGATAGGATTTTGAATATTCATTAATGATGATTTTGTTCAGTTTCACCTCGTTTATATGACTAAAAGAAGAATCTTCTTCAACTTCCCTGGCGATAATCTCAATGGCACGATCCAGTTTCTGGCGGGTATTAGTAAGGTTATTGGTAGCAAAAACGAGTTGATATACCTTCCAGCCCCAATACCAAGAGGTCAGATAGAGCAAAAATTTATGCTTGTTTTCAAAATAACGGTAGACTGAACTCTCGTTAGAAGACAAACATTCTCCCAGTTTTTTAAAATTGAAATTCTCAAAGCCCACATTATCAATGAGTAAAATACCATGTTTTACAATACGTTTACCCAGTTTTGAAGATTCAGGATCTTTAAGGTATAAGCGCTCATTAATGGAAATCTTTACATTGGTAAGTAGGTGATCCATATAGTTTTCTTTAGCGTAAAATAATAGTATTACTATTAATATTGAGAGTAATGGTTTTGGTTTTAACCTAAATTTAATACTCAATCGCTTTCGTAGAAAACCCAAATAAAATCACGCCCTTATTAAATCAAGCTAATTCAATAGCTATAAAGCTGATTTTAGACAAAAAAAGTACAAAAATGAGTGAAAACAGGCGTTTTTTCAGGCTTCGCCGAAAATCATATATATAAGCATTTACAAGACCTATCTTTGCAACCAATTAAAGACGCATATTTTGGAAAATTTTGAAGCATTAGGTATCAACAAAAACATTGTTAAAGGCCTAAATGAAATGGGCATCATAAAACCTACAGGTATTCAACGTGAGGCCATACCCATATTGTTGCAGGGAGATCGTGACCTTGTAGGGCAGGCCCAGACCGGTACTGGTAAGACTGCAGCGTACGGCCTGCCAATATTAGAACGTATTGATCCAACTTTTGAAAAGCCCCAGGCACTTATCTTGAGCCCCACCCGTGAACTTGCACAACAGGTGGCCAAGCAGCTTTTTAAATTTACAAAGTATACTGATAAGATTTTTTGTGAGGCCGTTTATGGCGGTGAGAAAATAGATATCCAGATTAAAAACCTGCAAAGACCTACGCAAATAATCGTCGCTACTCCCGGCCGTCTTATTGATCTTATAAATCGCGAAGCGATAGACCTGCGCTATGTAAAAGTAGTGGTGCTTGATGAAGCCGATGAAATGTTGAGTTTGGGCTTTAAAAAAGAGTTGGATGAAATTTTGGACACACTAAAACAAGTGCGAAATAAATGGCTTTTTTCCGCCACCATGCCACATGAGATCGGGGCGATTGTAAATAAGCACATGAGTCCAAATGCGCACCGCATTACGGTAGGCAAGGACAGCGTGGTCAATAAGAACATTGAGCACAAATTTCTCGTTTGTGACGATATGAATAAATTGGATATTTTAGTTGATTTTTTAAAAAGCCGTGAGTCCGAAAGAGGAGTGGTCTTCTGCAAGACCAAAGTTGCTACTGCAAGACTGGCCAAACAACTAATCGCGCGCAATATTTCGGGAGAGGCGATACACGGGGACATGCTGCAAAAAGACCGCGATAAAGTTATGCGTGGTTTTAAAAATGAAAGTATACGCCTTCTGGTAGCTACAGACCTTGCTGCCCGCGGTATTGATGTGGAAGATCTGGCTTTTGTGGTTCATTATCAATTTCCCGATCAGCAGGAATATTACACCCATCGTAGCGGTAGGACTGCTCGCGCGGGTAAAAATGGCCTTTCGCTGGCGCTCGTAAATTCGTACGAACTTAAAACCCTGCGCATGTACGAGAAAGCACTGGGGATTAGTTTTAGCCAGATACGCCAAGTGTAATAAAAGTATAAATAAAAAGTAAGCTCCATAAAAAGGTGCGCCACCAGTTCAATTTTACCAGTTTTAAGGTGATTTTCTCCGGTATTTGGGTGCTTTTTAAAGCGTCATGCAGGGGCACAAATTGGGGAAAAGTATGCGCCCAGAGTATAATAAGAATCACCAGACTTATTATTGTATAGCTATTCTGATTTTGATAAACCTGAATACAGGTAATTAAGAGTTGCCCTAGCATCAGCGGGATTATTACAATTGGAGAGTTGCGCATGTATTTTTTATGCCAACGGTGTAAATCTTGGGGCGGGTAATAACACAAACTGGGATAAATAACGAGTTGAACTAGCCAGATAAGAACTACCATCCCAAAATCTAATAGTATGCGTAATATATCTAACATTGGTAGCATTTCTAAATAGCGTAAACAAATTCATTCCATAGTAAAAAACCGACTAAAACGGGTAAAAAATGCTCGCTTTTAGTCGGTTTTTGAAGGCAAAAGGGTTATTTTGAAGAAGGTTGTACACACTAATTTTTTTTTGAACATATTCAATCTCCTTAAAAAACATAGTGTTCTAGAGGTTGAACTTTTTCTTTTTCTTTTTGGCCTTTTTTACGAATCTATAAGAATAGAAAGCAATCTGTGCCACGGTTGTTACGATAAAAAATTTACTAAGTATTTTCTCGGTTTTCATGTTGATTTGTTTTTTAATTGAATATCCGCAAAGTGTCCTAATAAGTATTGTCCTTTCCCATAAGCTATCGGTTTCATTCCCATCCCAGCCGTTTTTCGACCATTTTAATCGGTTTTTGGGCGTTTCCCTGCGGGCCGGGCTTTACGTTGCAATCTTTTTGCTCGTTCCTCCCAAAAAGGATTTCCACTTCAATCCCTAACGCGAATTTCGTTTTCATTCAAAAGGGTTGTTTTTGATCCGTTTTGAGTTTAGATGGTCATTGTATGTCCAAGTGTCTTTAAACAATTTATTTTATAACCAAGTCATTTCTTATCCAAATCAAGCCGTTTTTCGAATATTCCTATCGGTTTCTGGCGTTACTCTGGTGGGTCAGGCCTTCATCTGGAAAGGACAGGTTCAGCATTACCGAAATTAATTTTAGGACTAATAACGGATATACAATTTTTTAATAATATCGGTAAATGAAGAGAAATTTAGGGTTAAAGAAATCTTATTATTTAGCGAACATCTTTAAAAAATCAATTCTATTCGTCAATTGTCCTTTTGCTACGTTTGTTGTCAAAATAATTATTCAGCGGAGTTAAACTCCGTTTTTTTGAAGCTTCTGTCTGAAAAATTCCTGATTTATTATTTCATTTTGAGTGATTAGAGCCGCTTTAAAGTAATTGTTCCTTTTCCTTGAGAAAATCAAAGATGAGTTTGTCTACTTCAGAAACCATTTCTCGGTCTTTATAGGAAAGCCATACCACTTCGGTAATTTCGTTTTCAGGAATGATTGTTTCGTTATATTCGGCCTCATAGCAGTTCATACGAACCAGTATGCCAGCACCAAGATCATCTATTTGAGCTTCAAAAATCCCAACTGGCTTCATGGTTGCGGTGATGAGCTCTACGCTAAGCGCCTTCTTGATTTCGCGCGTGAGCGCTAGGGCATCGGTCTCGCCGAGCTCTCGGTTACCGCATGGTATATTGTAGGTGGATTTCCCCACTGATAGCGTACTTAAAATGCGACCATCCAGCAGGTGGATCCACGCCAGTTTATCTATAATCTGGTCTGTAGGTTCAATATAATAATCAATGGAATTAAGCGTGTGATCTGGGTCTAACCTATCTAGAAGATGGTCTATTTTTAGTCCAAAACCATTGAGCAGCCCCAGTTTTTTATTACGTCCCAAGGCGCTGGAAATGGTCTCATCACGATTGCCAAAATGGTAGGCACCTTTTTTGAGCCAGAGCAAATTGAGCAGGTGCTGCATGGTTACATTGCCCAACTGATCTATAGAAATGGCCATTTTTAGCGCATATTCCCCTATACCGCGCAATCCCTTTTTAAATAGAGTGTAGAAAAAGCCATACAAAAGTCCGAATGGAGCCGTGATGACAAGGAGAATTATAGAAACGAAAAATAGTAAAACCCCTGTAAATGGGTTGATTTTCTTGTCTTTTTTATACGCGCTATCTTTAAAGATCATACTATGTAAATATATTCAACGCGGCTTTAATTTCTGCACAGGGTTTTATTTTCCTAGGCTTGCTTCGAAAGTAAAAAATAATTTCCGATTCATAACTCACGGACTCGTCCGAGGTTGTTGAATTTTTTAAGTTAGAAACGGGAAATAACGATCGCCCGAAAGTGGTTATTATCGCGATTTTCTTTAAAATCTAAACGATTTAGTCTATTTTGCTTCAATGAAACCAAGATTTGAAGATATTAAAGAGCGCAAGTTAGTCGGTATGCGAATTACCACCACCATCTCTTTTGATGATACGGCACGCCTATGGAAAGAATTTGTTTCCCGCCAGGGCGAAATCAAAAATAAAATGGATTCCGGTTATTACTCTTTACAGGTTTATCCCGAAAATCTGAAGATGGATGATTTTACCGAAAGTACTACCTTTGAGCGCTGGGCCGCCGTAGAGGTAAATGATTACGAGAGCATTCCCGACGGAATGGAACAAAAACTCCTGGCCGGTGGAAAATATGCTGTTTTTACACATGTAGGACCTGTAAAAACTTTTGTGGAAACCTCTAATTATATTTATAGTGAGTGGTTGCCCGCTTCAGAATATGAACTTGACGCGCGGGCACATTTTGAACGCCTTGGCGAAAAGTTTTACGGTCCCGAGCATCCTGAGTCTGAAGAAGAGATCTGGGTACCAGTGAGGTTAATACGTTAAGCGTTTTGAGTTCAGGATTATGTGTTTGAAGTGAAAAATTGAAACTGGAGGCTGAAAGTGATAATGGAAAAGAGAACAAAGAAATCTCGAATATTTCTAACTGTAATTTAATAAAAAATACTAAAACTGCCACTCCCATTGAAAACTGCGACTGAGTATAGGTGGCTGAGTGAATTTCCTGAAGGTTAAGCGGAAGGGAATTTGTACCGAAGCCCCGAGTAATGTCTATGAAAAATAAAAAAATCACTCAAAAACGATCAATTTTTATCAGGATATTTTTTTTCAAAATTCAGCAATCAAAATTCAAAATACAGCAGTAGACCATCTTCAACTTTAAAAACAATTCAATGAGTATTTTTTCATCTCTGCTGGGCAACGCCGGAATCATAGAACCCGATAAACTTAAACAAACGTATACTGATTTACTTATACCCGGCGAGGATATTGAGATTGGTTTTAAGCTGTTGCGAGATACTTTTGTTTTTACCACAAAAAGGCTTATTCTTATAGATAAACAGGGTATTACGGGCAAAAAAATGGAATATTTATCTATTAATTATAAGAGTATTTCCAGATTTAGCATAGAAACTTCTGGCACATTTGATCTTGATGCAGAATTGAAGATATGGATCTCTAGCGAGAGTCATCCCAGTATCTCTCGTCGCTTCGATAAATCTGTGAATGTATATGAAGTGCAGCGTATTCTGGCTAAGAATGTTTTAGGTTAACGGCTCATCTTAGTCCTTAGCACATCTATTTTCTAAACATTTACTCACATTCTTCTCTATTCAAATTCGCGTTCATTTTACTAATCGCGATCTCAAAATCTAGCTAAAATCTATTTTTCAGCAGATTTCTTAGCAGATTTTTCAAAAAACTTCTTAACGATAATTCCTACAATATTGCCGGTGTAAGAAGCATTTCTTGTCGTTTAAAGTTATTTTCTTCGGTTATAAAATTTGGATCTTCTGAAACTATTAACATTTGGTTTAAAGGCTTAAAAGTACTTTTATTAGTTCTATGGAATTGCTGCGCATAAGTGTTTCACAAGCATACTTAAACGGCTGTAAGCTTGTGTGTTAGGATTTTTAGGCCAGGCTATTTCCGTTCTGAAATTAAATCTAAAATAATGATCAGAAAATTAAAGGGTAAAACTTTCCTGACAAAAAAAAGGGTGTTTGTCTACACATTTTGTGTTTTTTCGATGGGTGTTCGTGCTTCGGAAGTCGAAATTGGACTCTCTGCGATAACCTATAGGGAATCAGAGGAACTGGTTGATAAAGAGGATGATCAGCAACCCGTTACCGGCGTCGTTACAGATGCTACTGGAGTGCCAATACCCGGGGTAAGTGTGACTGTAAAAGGTATAGAAGGAGAAGGAACGTCTACAGATTTTGACGGCAATTATAGTTTGGAAGTATCATCTGGGGACACTCTAGTTTTTAGTTATTTGGGATTTAATCCTCAGGAGATAGTTGTTACAAATCAAAGCAAACTCAACGTAAGTCTTGAAAGAGCAGAAGAGAATCTTGAAGAGGTTGTGGTAGTAGGTTATGGTACACAAGCCAAGAGGGATATTACAGGTTCGGTTTCAGTCATAGGGGAAGATGAAATTGCATCCCGTAATGTCACCAATGTCTCCAACGCACTACAAGGTGCGGCCGCTGGAGTAAGCGTAACCCGGAGCAGTTCTGCGCCAGGGGCAGGAAATACCATAAGAATACGCGGTATATCTACGATACAAGGGTCTAATAGTCCACTTATTCTGGTAGATGATGTTCCTGTAGATGATATTAACGATGTGAACCCGGCAGAGGTAGCTTCTATTTCTGTTCTAAAAGATGCTGCATCTGCAGCTATTTATGGTTCACGGGCCGCCGCCGGCGTGATCATTATAACTACAAAAAGAGCACTTGACGGCGTGTTTAGGGTAAGCTATACAAATGAATATCTTATTAATACCCCCACACAGATTAGGCAGAATGTTGGTTCTGTGCGTTATATGCAGATGTTTAACGAAGCTATCTGGAACGATAACGACAATACCGGAAATCAGTTCAGTACGTATGATCCTGAGGTAATTGCCAATTATGCGGCACTCAATGCGCAAAACCCCAATAATTACCCTGATACGGACTGGAGAGCGCTTTTGCTCAACAAGCAGTCCGAGACACGACGCCACAATTTGGTTTTAAGCGGCGGTACAGAGCGTTTAAAGACAAATGCCAGTTTTGGCTATGAATATCAAGACGCGCTTTATGACAAACGCGAATGGAAACGCTATACCGGTAGGATCAATAATGAACTGCAGATCACAGATAAGTTTGGTGCAGTGCTTAATATGGCCTTTAGGCAAGTAGACGAGGAGCAACCAATTGCTGATCCTACAGAAATTGCGGTAGCTGCCGGTTCTGTTTATCCCGCTTTATGGTCAGACGGGAGAATAGCCAATGGGAAAAGTGGAGAAAACCCGTATGCCAACCTATTTTATGGTGGTTTTAATGAGAGCTCAAAAACTTTGGTCTTTGGAAAATTTGAACTGTTTTATGAGCCTATGGAAGGGTTGCGCTTGTCTATGAACGTGGCACCCAACTATGAGTTTACAAAATCCAAAAGATTTGTGAATGCCATTCCCTATTGGGGCGCAAATGATACTGAAATGCAGAAAGAACCCAATTATCTTGCCGGTCACAGTCCTTCGAACAGGTCTTTACAAGAAACACGTATTACCAATAAAGCCTTGACTACACAGGTAATTGCAGATTTTAATAGAACTTTCGGCAATCACCATATCAATTCCGTTTTCGGGTATGAAGAATATTCCAATAAAGTAGAGGGTCTTCTTGTAAAGGGCAATGAATATATAAGCGATGAATACCCATTTTTAAGTCAGGCGCCCGTTGACAAGGTTTTTGATAACGGCACCAATATTTCAGAAACTGCCTATAGGTCATACTTTGGCAGGATTGCTTATGATTTTAAGAGCAAATATTACGTTCAGGGTACCGTGCGCAGAGATGGATCTTCACGATTTGCCCCAGATTACAGATGGGGTACGTTCCCTTCAATCGCTGTGGGCTATGTAATTTCCGAAGAGAATTTCATGAAAGATGTGAAAGGTATTGATTTCTTAAAATTCCGAGGTTCTTATGGTAGCCTGGGTAATGACCGTATCAGCAATTATCTCTATTTGTCAACCCTGCAATTTTCCAACGCATTAATAGCAAATGGGGAGGATGTAGAAAGTGTAAGAACCGCAGCTCAGAGTTATCTGGAAATTATGGACATTACATGGGAAACCACAACTTCATTAAATATAGGTTTTGATTTGACCACCTTAGGAAACAGACTCTCACTTACCACGGAATATTAATTACAAAAGACGTGAATAGTGCTTTTATCGGAACAGACTTAAAACAGCAGTTGGATAAATCGAATATTGATACATTAGTGATAATTGGAATAACAACAAATCATTGTGTATCGACAACAACTAGAATGGCAGGAAATTTTGGTTACAAAACTTACCTGATTTCTGATGCGACTGCTGCATTTGACCGAATTGGAATTAATGGAGAAAAATATGATTCTGAAACTATACATTTAACAACACTTGCTAATTTGAATGAGGAATTTGCAACTGTTTGGAATTCTAAAAGCTTAATGAGTGAAATATAAATAACGCCACACAACAGCGTAAATTAATAATTAACCTGTAGCCATATTTCAGGACCAGACATAGTATAAAGGATCTAAAAGTGAATAAGCCTAATCAAGTCTGGGCATCGAATATTACCTATATCAGGACCGTAAAAGGATTTTGTTATCTAGCTCTCATTACAGATATGCATTCAAGAAGGATTGTGGGTTATGACCTAGTGATAGCCCGGAGCTTAAAGGATGCGTGAGAGCGCTTAACAAAGCGATTTCCCAAGCTAAACATCAAGGGGCTCATACATCATTCAGACAGGGGAATACAGTACTGCAGTAATGTGTATACACAGATACTTAAAAGAAAAAAGATAGGCATCAATATGACAGAAGAAAACCATTGCTACGAAAATGCGATGGCAGAACGTGTAAATGGGATCCTGAAAGATGAATTCTATCTCGATCAGGTCTTTACAAACAAGGAACACGCTAAAAGAGCAGCAAAAAATGCCGTTAAATTATATAATGAAATAAGATTACATTTATCTTTAGACTACCAAACACCAAATATGGTATATAAATTAACAGCGTAAAACCAATTTTAACCTGTAGCCATATTTCAGGACAAGACATATAAATGAACCGACCAAATTAAATGAATGAAACCAAAAAATACGGAGAATTTATAAAAAACGTGCTGAACAGATACCATTTAGTATGCGAAAAATCAATCTCTTCACTACTTTCAATTTCTAAAATACAGCGTTTGAAAAAAGGTCAAATGCTACTTCAAATTGGAAAAACATCTAAACAAAAACATATTTTATATGAGGGAGCAGTTGTTTCTTATTACCTCAATAATGATGGTAATGTTTACCATAAAAACATCTTTTTGAAAGGCGATTTTGTTGGCTCAATGGTGTCTGTTTTGAAAAATGAACCTTCCAAATTTGCTCTTGAAGTTGTAGAGGACACAACTTTGATTAGCTTCAATTATAAAAAATACAGACAACTTATAGAGGAAAATAAAGACCTAACGGATTTTTACATTGCTTACCTTGAAAAAAATTGGGTTGTAGATAAAGAAAAACGAGAAATTGAAATCGTCTTGAAAGAAGCCAAAGAAAGATACATTGACTTTATAGTTACTCATCCAAATATCGAAAACCGTATTCCGCTTCAATACATTGCTTCACATTTAGGCATCACAGCTACACAATTAAGTAGAATTCGCAGAAATATTAAAGAAAAATCCTCTTAATCAACATATGTAAAAGGAATTGTTCGGTATGCTTCTTTATTTTGTGATCAAAATAATTTAATGCCAGTACTTACCGAACAACAACGTGCATCCTATATCGGACTAATCCTAATGACAATCATAATCGGTTTGTCGTTCATTTTCGTCAAAATCGGTTTAAAATACGCTGGAGCTATGGACTTACTTGCACATCGTTTCACGGCTGGTGCAATTTCTTTGGGACTTTTACGGCTTTTTGGATTTCTAAAAATTTCTGCTCTTAACTGGGCTAAAGCTAAATCATTATTCTTGCTCTCTTTGTTCTATCCTTTATTATTCTTTGCATTCCAAACGTTTGGTATGGAATACAGTACTGCCAGCGAAGCAGGAATTATATTTGCAACAGTCCCAATAATCACTTTGATTGTTGCCTCAATTTTTCTTAAAGAAAAAACAACTATTCTTCAAAAGCTTGGTATTTTGATTTCCATTGTTGGTATTACGTATATAATGTACAATACAGGAAATCTACCTAAAAGCATTTCAATAAAAGGAGTACTATTGTTGTTCTTATCCGTTTTGTCTATGGTTACCTATTATGCATTAGGTAAGAAAATAAGTGTAGAATTTTCAGTTTTGGAAATTACAGTATGGATGACAATTTTAGCGTTTATAGCTTTTAATGGTTTTAGCATTGTAAACCATTTACTAAGCAATTCGATGAATGAATTTTTTGAACCATTGGCTAAAAAAGAATTTTTATGGACGGTATTGTATTTGGGTATATTATCCTCTGTGGTTACTTCTTTCCTTACCAATTTCGCTTTAAGTAAAATTTCGGTTTCGCAAATTTCGGTTTTCAACAATTTAAGTCCCATTATCGCAATTTTAAGTGGAATTCTAATTTTGGATGAGACCTTACACAATTACCAAATTATTGGCGGAGTTTTGGTCATTACAGGCGTAGTTATGACGCAAATTTTTAATAATAATAAACACAGTAAACAAAAAATGATAAAACAAAATATTCAAAACCTTACAACTCTTTGGGAAACGGCAGGTAAAAAATTCAATGAATTTTCCAAAGACAACAATATTTACATAGCAAATATTTCAAATTCCGATTGGCCTAACCGCATTTGGACTGACCAAAAAATATGTAAAAAAAACATCGGAAAAATAAAATTAAAAATGCACAAAGAAAACGGATTGTCATTTTCATATTTCAATGAAGACACAAAGAAAAGTCCATCAAATAACAATTTTACGCTTAAATCTTTACAGTACGGAATGAGCTTGCCTCTTAAAACGAAATTTGAAATCCAAAATTCAGTCAATTTACAGAAAGTAACAAACAAACAGAGTTCAGCATTATGGTCTTCGGCTTTTTACAATGCGTTTAAATATAAAATAAGTACTGAAACAGTTATAAAAACCAAGAACGAAATCCAATATTTTCTTGTTTATCACAAAGATGAAATCGTTGGAACAGTCGTACTTTTTAATACCGATAAAGTTGCAGGTATACACAGTTTAGGGATTCTTCCTTCCAAAAGGAAACTTGGTTTTGCTAACGAAACTATGTGTCAAATACTAAATATTGCCATAGACCAGAACTTATCTTTGGCAACACTTCAAGCCTCTGAAATGGCAAAAGAAATGTATGTTGAAATGGGCTTTTCAAATGATTTTATCATTAAAAACTATCAATTATAAAATTGCTGGTAGGTGCTTAATTCATTGGCTTTTTCACATTTAAGGTCTGTATTTGATCCTTTATAATGAAAGCGCTTGCAGGGAATTGGGAATATTTAAAGGAGTAGGTTGCAATTGTTCTTTACAGCGCCTTGTCTATACTACCATTTTGTCAAATTACCACAATCCGTTATTTTTTCTGTCTTCCGGTCAAACTTTGGAATGACCTTATAAGTGTTCAGTTTAAGGCAAAATTCCAGATCGTCTTTCTGTCCCAACCTTCTCAGACGGTTTGCCCCATCCGATTTCAGGATTTTGTCCCACATTTGATCCATATCCATTTCAATGCCCTCAAGTTGGGATTTAAGGTATCTGGCACATTCTTCATCTTCTGTCGCCGGTTCAATTGCCTGGTTGCCGATGGCCAGTAGGGTTATTTTCTCCGGATATTTATTTTTTAGATAATCGACGATCGACCGGGCATTTGCAAAACTCCCGATCAATATCTCTTCTGCATTTTTTGAATAGATAATTCCCTGGGACCCTGCAGAGGTTGTCAGAATTATTTTTTTCCCATATAAATCCAGTTTGGCCGCTTTGGCCGGAGAATTGTCGTGATCAAATTGAATGGTTTAGAGGAACTTATCTATAAAATCAAGAACAACTTTCCCGCGCCAGCGCCAAAAAATAAATAGGTTGAACATTCTTAAAATTACCTAAAATTACCTAAAACGGTTCGCAGATTAATCCCTAACTTTGCGCCCCGTAAACGTGCTTTAAAATTGCAATTGGGCAAAAGCGCATTCATTCACAGTTCACATGGCAGACACAAAATATATCTTCGTTACGGGCGGGGTTTCTTCATCTTTAGGCAAAGGTATCATCGCGGCCTCTCTGGCCAAATTATTACAGGCACGCGGCTACCGGGTGACCATACAGAAACTCGACCCTTATATTAACGTAGACCCCGGCACGCTCAACCCTTATGAGCACGGCGAGTGCTACGTGACCGACGATGGTGCAGAAACAGACCTTGATTTAGGGCATTATGAGCGTTTTCTCAATGTAAAGACCTCACAGGCCAATAATGTGACCACGGGACGCATTTATCAAAGCGTGATCGAGAAAGAGCGCCGTGGTGAATTTTTAGGAAAAACCGTACAGGTGGTCCCGCACATTACAAACGAGATCAAAGAGCGCATACAGATACTGGGCAACAGCGGCGATTATGATATTATTCTCACAGAAATAGGGGGCACCGTGGGCGATATTGAATCGTTGCCCTATATAGAAGCGGTACGCCAGCTCAAGTGGGAACTGGGCGATGAAAATGCCCTCGTGATTCATTTAACCCTGATCCCTTTTCTTTCCGCCGCCGGCGAACTCAAGACAAAACCTACCCAGCACAGCGTAAAAACACTCATGGAAAGCGGTATCAAAGCGGATATTCTGGTCTGTCGCACCGAGCATGAGCTCAATGATGACCTCAAAGAGAAATTGGCGTTGTTCTGCAACGTGCGCAAAGAGGCGGTCATACAGTCAATAGATGCTTCCACGATTTATGATGTGCCCAATATGATGCTTGAGGAAGGCCTTGATAAAATCACCCTGAAAAAATTAAAACTTTCAGATGAAACCGAACCCGTCCTTACCCGCTGGAACGAGTTTTTGCGCCGTCATAAAAATCCGAAAGCGGAGGTACGCATAGGGCTAATAGGCAAATATGTGGAACTTCAGGATTCCTATAAATCCATTTTGGAGTCGTTTATTCACGCTGGCGCGGAAAATGAAGTGCGAGTGCGGGTAGAACCGATACACAGCGAATTCATAAGCCAAAAAGTCATAGACAACAAAATCTCAAAAATGGACGGTCTACTGGTCGCCCCCGGTTTTGGCGAGCGCGGTATAGAAGGCAAGATAAGGGCGGTACAGTATGCACGCGAGCACGGAATTCCGTTTCTGGGCATTTGCCTGGGCATGCAGATGGCCGTGATCGAGTATGCCCGTAACGTGGTAAAACTGGATAAAGCCAATTCCACCGAAATGCAGCCAGACACAGAAGTACCTGTAATAGACCTGATGGAAGAGCAAAAAAACATTACCCATAAGGGCGGCACCATGCGTCTGGGCTCTTGGGACTGTGACCTGGCGGAAAATTCCATTGTGGCTGAAGTATATGGTACAAGCCAGATAAGTGAGCGCCACAGGCATCGGTATGAATTTAACAACGCCTATAAAAAACAGTTGGAGGACGCCGGTATGCGCATCACGGGGATTAACCCAAAGACAAACCTTGCCGAAATCATTGAGTTGCCCGCGCACCCATGGTTTGTCGGCGTGCAGTACCACCCGGAATATAAAAGTACCGTTGCAAACCCGCACCCTTTATTTGTTGCCTTTGTGCAGGCGGCAGTAACATACAGTCAGACCAAGGATGCAGACAATGTGGCATCCCAGTAGAGATTGGGTTTGTTCTTGTTAAATTCCACCAGTGGGTTTTATTCGCTGAACCCCTGGGTCGAAATTTAAAATTTATTTCTGAACCGTACCTTGTGTGCTGGCCTCGAGGCAGTTGATTTTAAAAAAAAAATTATTAAGATAATGTATTGTGCGCCTTTGTGCAGGTAATACAACCAATTAAATATAAAGCAGTTGTACTGCCTTAACTATTATGGAAGAAAAAAAATTAGACTTTAAATCTATTATTGGCTTTGTGCTCATAGGGGCCATTTTGCTTTTCATGCTCTATCAAAACCAACCTACACAAGAGGAACTGGATGCTCAGAAGGCAAAACAGGAGCAGGTAGACGCTGCAACACAAAAAGAAAAAGCACAAGATACTATTGCTGGCAAGGACGAGCAAGAGGAAGAATACGCAGCGCCACAGGATTCGGTGGGGCAAGCACGTATGCGTGAGCAACTCGGCAGCTTTGGTTATTCGGCGACATTGCCTTCCGCTAAAGGCGGTACCACTACCATAAGCAATGAGCTGGTGGAGCTTGAGGTGAGCAACAAAGGTGGTTTTATAACAAAGGCACGTTTAAAAGCCTATAAAAGTTATGATTCGCTTCCGGTTGATTTGATAAAAAATGGCAATGCCAGTTTCAACTTGAGTTTCAGTACTACAGAAAACCGGAACTTAAATACGAAAAACCTCTATTTTGAGCCAGAATTATCAAAAAATGGAGAAAATCAGGTCTTGACCATGCGTTTAAAGGTGGCCGCAGATCAATACCTGGAGTATCGTTATGAGTTGGTTGCTAAGGATTATATGATGAATTTTGGGGTAAAGACTGTGGGCCTTCAGAATGTGGTGAACACTTCTGCCCCCATGAACCTCAATTATGAGCTTACCGGTTACCGCAATGCGAAGAGCATTAGCTATGAAAACAGATATTCGCGCCTAGTCTATGAATATGAGGATGGCAGCACAGATAAACTTGCCGCTACCGGTGAGAAGACCGAGGTTGAAAAAGATGTAAACTGGTTCAACTTTAGGCAGCATTTCTTCAGTTCTATGCTGCTTACAGATACTCCTTTTGAAGAGGTGAAATTTACTTCAGAAAATCTCGTGAAGGACGAAGAAATTGATACAGTATTTACAAAACATTACATAGCAAATATGAAATTGACGCCACAAAACGGCGAACTCAATTATGCCATGAACCTGTATTACGGCCCTACGGATTATACGATCTTAAACAATTATGGCCGCGGTCTGGATGAAGCCATGCCACTGGGGTGGGGTATTTTTGGATGGATCAATAAGTATGTGGTCATTCCAATATTTGGCTTTTTGATCAGCTTTTTGCCAGCTGGTTTTGCGATCATCGCCCTTACTGTTTTGATAAAACTTGCTCTGTCGCCAGTGCAGTACAAACAGTATGTTTCACAGGCAAAAATGAAGGTTCTAAAGCCTGAACTTGACGAGATCAAGGCGAAATATGAGGGCAACCAGATGAAAATTCAGCAGGAAACCATGAAATTGCAAAGTACCGCTGGTGCCAGCCCATTAAAAGGTTGTCTCCCGGGATTATTGCAGGTTCCCGTTTTCTATGCGCTATTTACCTTTTTCCCCAGTGCTTTTGACCTGCGTCAAAAAAGCTTTTTATGGGCAGATGACCTCTCCAGTTATGACAAGGTTGCCCAGTTGCCCTTTAAGATTCCATTTTATGGAGATCATGTGAGTCTGTTTCCTATTTTGGCTTCCATCGCTATATTTTTCTATATGCGTATGACCACAGGCCAGACAATGCAACAAAACACGCAGCCGGGCATGCCCAACATGAAGTTCCTTATGTACCTTTCTCCACTTCTTATGCTGGTTTTCTTTAATAACTATGCCAGTGGATTGAGTTTATATTATCTAACCTCAAATTTAATTACCATTGGTATCATGCTGGTGATCAAGAATTTTATCATTGATGAAAATAAAATTCACGCACAGATACAGGTGAAGAAAAAAACGCCTAAGAAGCAGAATCGCTTTCAGCGAAAAATGTCTGAAATTATGGAGCAGGCGGAACAGCAGAAAAACTCCAAAAAATAACCCACCAGTGGGTTTTATTTCCAGATCTTCTAGGTGGAAATTTAAAATTGATTCTATTTACACAGAACGAAAAACCCGCTTTTATCAAGGTGGGTTTTTTGGTTTTACTCTTTTTTTATCCTAGCCCTAAATGGTTAATAGCTATCTAGAGTATTTTGATCTTCGCCTATAAATAGCTGAGAGCAATTATTCACATTAGATGCTGAAACTGTTCAATATGATCAAATTGTAAAAGATCAATTCTGAATATTCATAGCGGTCATTAACTTATCCTAATCTAGTGCGAAGCTATCAATCACAAGGGTTTTAAATAAACCTTAACTCCTATTATAACGTTTTCGTTCAAAATATTTATATTTTTGAATAATAATTTTTAGTGCAAATAATAGGATAAAGTATAGTCATGAGAGGAACAGATTTGATAATAGGAATGCAGGTTTTATTAGTACAACTTAAAAATTGCCTAGGTCTGCAATTGGAGGCCAGGGCAGAAGAAGAAATTAATAAAGATTCTGTGCTGTATGATTTTTTGAATAAGCAGATTAAAAAAAACTATGATTTCCAGAGAGATCTTCAGAACTTGCTTGCCGGTCTTGGGAATGCAAATGGGCATTCAGATAAGGATAACATGCGTAATTTTATACTTGAAAAGGGGATGCCAGTTTTAGATATGGAGCGTTCCTCTGCGAAAACGTTTAGAAATTTAAAACAACACTATCTTTCCATAATAGAAAGTTATAGAAAAATACTTTCCTTTAAAGCACTACCCATTCAGGTAGAATCAATAATGTTGCGTCATTTGGTAGAATTGCAGGGTATAACCTGTTTTTTAATCGAACATAAATTATATATTTTAAAGGTTAATGAAGATTCATCAGCTGTAGCGTAAGTCTGGGTAGGGGCTGTGTAGTTTAAACCTTTGATCAGTTTTTTTCTCAAGCTTCAAATCAGATTTTAATAGAAAATCCAAGAGTTAAAGTTTATGAATTGCGCTGAAGTAATAAATTCAAAAACCGCCTGACATGCTAACACAGTGTCAGGCGGTTTGCTTTTGTGAGGATATAATAAATACTTGCCTTTAAATGTATGATTTGCACTTAAATGTTTAAATTAATTGTAAAAACTTCCAAATATTGCCTTTATTCGATAAATTTGTACTATTTTCTTTTTATTATTAAATCCAATTAAAACAACATATTTCAATGAAAGATACTGACCAAGAAATTGTGCAAGAAGGGATAAACACAGTACGTGTACTTTCTGCTGATGCTGTTCAAAAGGCAGAATCAGGTCACCCAGGTACCCCGATGGCGCTTGCTCCTATGGGGCATGTTTTATGGGCAAATGTAATGAATTATAACCCTAAAAGTCCAAAATGGCCCAATCGCGACCGTTTTATACTTTCTGCGGGGCATGCGTGTATGCTACAGTACAGCTATTTATATTTAATAGGATACGATATTTCGCTTGACGATATTAAAGATTTTAGACAGTTAAATAGTAAAACCGCTGGTCACCCAGAGTATGATTTACTTGATGGTGTTGAGGTAACTACCGGTCCATTAGGACAGGGATTTGCAAACGGAGTAGGTTTTGGTATTGCGCAAAAGCATATGGCAGCGCGTTTCAATAAACCAGATTTTGATATTTTTGATTATTATGTCTATGCAATTTGCAGTGATGGTGATGTGATGGAAGGTGTTGCTTCAGAAGCTGCTTCAATGGCAGGAACTATGGAACTGGGCAACTTGATCTATTTTTATGATGACAACCACATAACCATAGAAGGCGATACAGATATTACTTTTAATGAAGACGTGGCCAAACGTTTTGAAGCTTATGGCTGGCATGTACAGACTATAGAAGATGGTCGTGATGTAGAAGCACTTACCGAAGCTGTTGAAAATGCTAAAAAAGAAACTAAAAAACCTTCTTTAATCAAAGTGCGTACGCACATCGCTTACGGTAGTCCGAATAAAGTGGATACGGCTGGAGCACACGGTGCTGCTTTGGGAGACGACGAAGTTCGCTTGGTAAAGGAATACTTTGGTTTTGATCCAGATAAGAATTTTGAGGTTTCTGACGAGGTGCTTGATTATTATCGTGAAAAAGGTAATGAAGGCGCTAAAAAAGAACAAGATTGGGATGAGCTTTTTAAAAAATATAAAGAAAAATTCCCGGAACTGGCCAGCGAATACGAGCAGGTAAGCAGTGGTAAATTGCCAGAAGGCTGGGTAGAAAAATTACCGGTCTTTAAAGCAGGTGATGATATGGCCACGCGTAAAGCTTCCGGTAAAGTGTTAAACGCAATAGGGAAGGAAATTCCTAATCTTATAGGTGGTTCGGCAGATCTTTCTCCTTCTACAAATACCGTACTTGACGATTCTGGTTCATTTTCGGCGACCAACTATGGCGGTCGTAATTTTCACTATGGAGTTCGCGAGCATGCAATGGGAGCTGTTCTCAATGGTATTGCATTGAGTGATTATTTAATTCCTTATGGTGCGACATTTTTAATATTTTCAGATTATATGCGCCCACCACTACGACTGGCCGCTATAATGAAAAAACGTATTATCATGGTTTATACCCATGACAGCATAGGTCTTGGTGAAGATGGTACCACACACCAGCCAGTAGAACAACTGGTAGGTTTGCGCTCTGTGCCAAATATGACCGTATTGCGCCCAGCCGATGCCAATGAAACGGCCCATGCGTGGCGCGTTGCCATTGAGCATACAGATGGCCCGGTCTGTCTTATATTCACACGCCAAACTGTACCTACTATAGATCAGGAAAAATATGGTAAGGCAAAAGGTGTGGAGCAAGGAGCTTATATTTTATCTGATTGTGATGGTAAACCAGAACTTATACTTATCGCTTCAGGATCTGAAGTACACCTTATAGTAGAGGCACAAAAACAGTTGAAAGAGGAAAATATCGCCGCGCGCGTGGTGAGTATGCCTTCTTGGAATTTGTTTGATAAGCAAGACGCTTCATATAAAGAGAATGTCCTGCCAAAAGATGTCAAAAAACGACTTTCTGTTGAAGCCGGTTCTCCTTTGGGGTGGCATAAATATGTTACCGATGAAGGTGATGTGATAGGAATAGATAAATTTGGTGAATCTGCACCGGGAGAGCAGCTTATGGAAGAATATGGCTTCTCTGTTGAAAATGTAGTTAAAAAGGCCAAGGCTTTACTGAATAAATAAATTCGGCTCTTTTTGCCTTAAAAATGACCAAAACTGCCCTGAAATTAGCTTTTCAGGGCAGTTTTTTTATGTTTTATTGCTTGATGTCAGTAAAGCGCAACTAATCCTCATCATTTTTTTCCTCAACATCCTCCATCTCTTCTTCGGCCACAATATGCTCTGTTTTGCCCAGTCCCACAAATTTAATGATATTGATAACCATGCCGTAGAGCATGAGTACAACCACAATGAGTGCTGCACTCAAAATACTGCTTAATACCAATGTGATATAGTAAATGATATCGAACCAGTTCTCGGGGATGTTTTCACTTTCGGTCACGGGAAGGTTGAAAAGAACAAAACAGAGTAGGGAAGCGACGAAAACAGTGGTATCTACCTTAGCGATCTGCATGATATTGATATAATGGCCCTCGCGCAATTTTGAGGAAGAATTGGAGCTTAGGCCCAGCACGGTCAACAATAAAGCGAGAATTGTAGCACTTGCCAGTACAATTGTATTACAAAGTGTGTTGAGCCCGGCAATGGAAACCTTGATCAACTGCTTGGCTTCATAGCCGCTTAGATGGCCGGTGACGTAAGAACCTACACCTATTATGGCTAAAAATATAATGCCTCCCCAGATGGCACGTTTAACAAAATCGGTCATTTTTTTATCTATTTATAAGTCTGAATTTAGACGTAAGTTTAGGCTGATTTTTTCTATAATAGTCTTAAATAGGTCTAAATTTATAGCAAGAGCTTTTAAAAAGTTATTGGGGTATCCCTCCTTTTATTTTCTGATAAATTTGATATACACAAATTTAAACGGTCGGTTTGAGCGTTTTATATATAGATTATCTCTTGATAACATACGGGAATCTGGGTGAATAATTTGCTTCTGGTCTAACTCATATGTGGTTATAACTACCTAAATACTTTGTAGTTTTTTTAATATCTGCGAGAGGTCTTTAAAGTATCTTTGAAAGAAAATCGTAAGGTTTCATGACTAAAAACGATCCGTACGCTGCCCTTAGGTACAGAGAATTCAATATTTTTTTAATCATCCGTTTTGCAATGGTTTTTGCGTGGTCAATGCAATTTGTGGTTATAGAATGGGAGGTTTACAGTATTACCAAAAACCCATTATCTCTTGGTTTAATAGGTCTCATGGAAGTTATTCCAGCTGTATTACTTGCACTTTTTGCCGGCCATATTGTAGATCAAAGAGAAAAAAAAGGACTATTGCTCAAGTGCATTTTAGGTTTTTCCGTTATAAGTGTAGGATTGTTTCTATTGACTTGGCCAGTTGTTGTAACCCATGTTTCTACCCAATTAACACTGTATTTAATCTATTTTTTGGTCTTTTTGGGCGGTATGGTTAGAGCCTTTCTCGGTCCAACGATTTTTTCTCTTTTCTCACTTATAATTCCGAAAAAAGTGTATCCCAATGCGGCAACTTGGAGCAGTTCTGTGTGGCAAATGGGAGCGGTAGTGGGACCGGCAGTGGGAGGTTTCAGTATAAATATAATCGGCGTACACTGGTCTATGCTGCTTATTTTTGGTTTTGCGCTCCTTGCACTCAGCGCGCTATCTTTTATTCCCCAAAAACCAATTTTAAATCCTAAAATAGGCGAAAACGTATTTGAAAGTCTTCGAGAAGGTCTACGCTTTGTGCGCAAAACTAAGGTCGTTCTCAGTGCTCTTACCCTAGATATGATTGCGGTTCTTTTTGGCGGTGCCGTGGCTCTGTTGCCCATTTACGCGCAAGATATTTTAAAGGTGGGACCTGAGGGTTTTGGTATTTTGCGGGCCGCCCCTGCCGTAGGCGCACTGATTATTATGTTCACTTCTGCCTATTTTCCGTTGAATAAAAACGCAGGGTGGAAATTACTGGGAGCTATTTTTGGCTTTGGCATTTGTATTATTACCTTTGGCGTTTCAACCATCTTCTGGGTCTCGGTGTTTGCGCTTTTTATGAGTGGGGTGACAGATGGTGTCTCCATGATCATCCGCCAGACTATTTTACAGTTAAAAACACCAGATCACATGCGCGGCAGAGTTGCTTCGGTCAATGCGATGTTTGTGGGTTCATCTAATGAGCTGGGCGCTTTTGAGAGTGGCCTAACGGCAAAACTCTTTGGTACGGTAACGGCGGTGGTTTTTGGCGGTGGCATGACTTTGATTACCGTATTCATAACGGGTTTGGCTTCGCCGAAATTCAGAAAATTGGATCTGCGGAAAGATCTGGAAGAACTGGAATCCCAGTCTGATTGAGGTGTTCCTAAAAACCAGGTGGGAGAGGAGCGGTTATAGTTTCGGAATTGTTCATATCTATGGTGACGTCATTTTGAGGTTTTGATATAAACCCATTTCTGAATATAATAAGGTTCATATACAGATCTACAGGAACATCATCATAGCCGCCACCAGAAACAGGTGCTCGAAACGTCGCATTGTTAAAAAAACCACGCAAAAACCAAGTTTTCGTTGTAGTGTTTTTATAGGCATACATTTGGAAACCTGGTATATCTGCGGCTTTATTATTACTGTGAGACATTATGTTTGTATTATTATTGGGTCCGGTAAAATAATAACCCTGTACGGTAACAAGGTAGTCTATTGTAGAGATTTGTGTGTTGTAATCCTGTATTCCGGTAGTACTTGCATTTTTAAAAGCAAATTGAACATAATTAATGGGGCCGTAGTTGCTCCTTTCAATGTCATACTGCAGGATATTGTTTGATGTGGAATTCACTAATAATTTAGATCCGGGTATGACATTAAATTCCCCCGGTTCTTCTAGATATAGATTCCCGTCAAGTCTAACATTACCTTTCACATGTAGCATAGCGCTTGGGGTATTTGTGTTTATACCTATTTGAGCATACATTTGACAACTAATGAAAATTAAAAAAAATAGAAGTATATTTTGCATGCTTATTATTATAGGTTAGGTACGGCAGAAGCAGTGCCATTATTCTGGCCATTCAGATCGGTGACTATTTCTGGTAGATTTCTGTAGTAAGATTTATCATATACAATAAGTGTGACATAGTACGTGACTGATTTTCCTTCTGCTAGATCAAGAAACCGGTTGCGTATTTCTAGGTGCCATGCATCATTGCTAATAAATGTGCGAGTAACGAATGCACCTACAGATTGAGAAACTTTCTCAATGGGATCACCTTCATATCTAAAATTGGCCAAGCCCACAATATATTTATTGGAGTCAAATTGAAGGTTTACATCGCGTAAATTGTCCTTGTTTATACCTATAAATTTATAATTGATCACATTTACGGGAGCTACTTCCAGACTATCTACGTCAAGCACGGCCACTTTGCCTTTAGGTTGTGAATTGTTTATACGGGTAAGTAATTTAAAATTTGCATCTGCAGGCTGCACGAACGGTAAGGTTCCTATTTGTAAATTTTCCTGGACTAAGGTGTTTCCGTTTACCTCAAGATCTGCCTGAGGATCTATCGTGCCTATACCTACCTGAGCCGACAGGATATGTAGACTAAAAAGGAGAATAATTAAATTAATTCCATTTTTCATAGTCGGGTTATTTTATTACCGAGTTTTGTGCGGCACCGGTACTTTTATTGTTCATGGGGATATTTACGATACCAAATTGTTTGGACAAATCTTTAGAATAAATCAACGTGGTAAACGTCCATGTGCCAATTTCAGAAGAATATCTATTTGATACCGCTGGAAAGTCAGCGATTAAGTGCCAAGTTCCATTTTTAATAAATGCTGCCGTATACGGTGCACTGGCATTCTCAGCCGTATCTGTGCCGCTCAATGTTAGCTCTTTGTCAAAAAAGGCCGAAATACTGATCAGCACAAATTCATCGGCATTTACTTCGGTATCAAAATCATTGACCCAATCGCCCTGAGGATTTGTGATTACGTATTTTTGAATATAACCAAGCGCAGCTCCCGTAGGATTGCTCACATCAAGGATTTTGATTTCATCAACCCCGTTTTGAATCAAAAAGGTAGAACTATCTATATCTGTCATCGCCTCTTTACGCAGTAACTCCAATTTTTGTGAGATAATCATTCCGCCGGCGATTTCAAGGGTCGTACGCGGGGTTGTGGTGCCTATTCCTACAGCGTTTTGAGAGAGCATATCAAGGGGCGAACAGACCTGAAGTAAGAGTATTACGAATAAAATAGATTTTTGCATGTTGCTCTGATTTGGTTTTGGAATGTACGATTTTTAAAGCACATATCTAATAAAAGACAGGTAAAGAGTTTAATAAATCAGCTAAAGTGTATTATATCCGTGAAATTATACAACAAAGTAGGAATTCACTTTTTTAAGGAGCGTTACTTTTGGCTCTAATTTATGAAGGTTATCATATTGGTAAATCGACTTATTTTAACCAAAAACAGTTATTTTTACTACAAAATTGAATCATGGCAAAACAGAAATATTCCATTGCTGTCCTACAGCTCAATCTCAACAATACACCTGAAAACAATCTCGAGAAATGTAAAAATTGGGTAAAGCAGGCAGCCGATAAAGGTGCCGAAGTGATTTTACTTCCTGAATTATACAGCAGCCATTATTTTTGCCAAAGTGAGGATGTTGCCAATTTTGAGTTCGCCGAGCCGCGCAACGGAGTTTCCTTTCAGGAATTTAGCGCGCTGGCCAAAGAACTGGGCATTGTGATCATCGTCCCGTTTTTTGAGAAACGTATGTCCGGTATTTACCACAACAGCGCTTTTATAATTGATACAGACGGCAGCGAGGCCGGGCTTTACCGCAAAATGCACATTCCAGATGATCCACATTTCTACGAGAAATTCTATTTTACCCCTGGGGATATCGGTTTTAAGGCTTTTGAAACCAAAAAAGGGAAGTTGGGCACGCTCATTTGTTGGGATCAATGGTATCCTGAGGCTGCCAGGCTCACCGCGCTGCAGGGCGCAGAAGTATTGTTCTATCCCACCGCCATTGGCTGGCACCCGCAGGAGAAAGAGCAGTATGGTGTAAACCAGAAAGGCGCATGGATGAATGCCATGAAGGGCCACGCGGTTTCTAATGGGGTTTATGTTGCGGCGGCAAACCGCATAGGGCTAGAGAAATATATTGAAGGAACTCAGGGAATTCAGTTTTGGGGAAGTTCTTTTATCGCAGGCCCACAAGGTGAGATTCTGGCGCAGGCCTCAGAAGATCAAGAAGAAATATTAATGGCCGAAGTTGATCTTGATCTACAGGAAAATGTACGTCAGAATTGGCCATTTTTTAGGGATCGTAGGATTGATGCCTACGGCGAAATCACTAAACGCGCATTGGATTAATGAAAGTTTCAGAAAGAAGATTTCCGGCAGAATGGGAGCAGCAGCAAGGTGTTTTGCTCTGCTTTCCCCACAATGGCAATGACTGGCCGGGAAAATATGATACCATACAATGGGCATTAGTAGAATTTATTAAAAAAATTTCCGCCTTTGAAAAGGTGTTTCTGGTTGTGGCTACGCCGAAATTACAATCCAAAGTAGAAGATATGCTACAACGCGCCCGGGTTAATCTTGCGCAAATTAATTTTATTGAGCATAAAACCAACCGTAGTTGGATGCGGGATTCTGGTCCTATCATTGTAAAAAATGCAAGCGGACAAAATGAAGGGCTTAACTTCAACTTTAACGGCTGGGCAAAATACAGCAATTATAAATTGGATCGGGAAGTGCCGCAGAAAGTGGCCAATGCACTTAATCTTTCTCTTACGCAGGCAATTTATAAAGGAAAACCGGTGGTACTGGAAGGTGGCGCGCTTGAAACGAATGGAAAAGGTACATTGATCACTTCAGAAGAATGCCTGCTGCATCCAGATATACAGGTGCGCAATTTCGGTCTTACAAAGGCTGATTATGAAATAATTTTTGAAGAATATTTTGGTATTTCACATACCATTTGGTTAGGAGACGGTATTCAGGGAGATGATACACATGGGCATATAGATGATTTGTGCCGTTTCGTGAATGAAAATACCATTGTCACCGTAGTTGAAGATAATGCAGATGATGCCAATTATAACGTGCTACAAGATAATCTGTACCGACTCAAAAATTCAAAATTGCAGGACGGAAAATCACCTAATATAGTCACATTACCGATGCCTAAACGGCTTGATTTTGAAGATCTAAGATTACCGGCGAGTTATGCTAACTTTTTGATTATAAACTCCTGTGTACTCGTACCTACCTTTAATGATCCTAATGATCGCAAAGCCTTGACTATCCTTGCCAACTGTTTTCCCAATCGGGAAATAATAGGCATCAGTGCTGTAGATCTTATCTGGGGTTTTGGTACATTACATTGCCTTTCGCAGCAAATTCCCGTGTAGAAAATGGAGAATACGGCTTGTTTTTAGCTATTTTTAAGGGTTTTTTAGTAAAATATAAGAGGTTTAACTATTGAAAAAACAGCTAAAAATGTCGAAAATCAGCTGTTTTTGGCGGTTTGGCTATTTTTTGATTAGAATTAGAAAAAAAGTCATTCTTAAAACCTCAAGGCGTCGTTTTTTTGAGGAACGAGAAATAACCTCTTTGTAGGTTTAAGCATTGAATCTTTTCGAGGTTAAGACCTACAAGGAATCCACTCGTACCTCGCGGAAATACCTTGCAGGTCAGGAGCAATTTGTTTTTAAAACCTGTAAAATATAAGAGGGTTGACTATTGAAGAAACCGCTAAAAATGTCGAAAATCGGCTGTTTTTGGTGATTTTTGATTAGTACTAGAAGAAAGACCATTCTTAAAAACCTGCAAGGCGTCGTTTTTTCGAGGAACGAGAAATAACCTCCTTGTAGGTTTAAGCCTTAACTCTTTTCTATGTTAAGACCTACAAGGAATCCGCTCGTACCTCGCGGAAATACCTTGCAGGTCAAGGGCAATTTGTTTTAAAAAAAAGACCTGACAGGTTTTAAAAACCTGTCAGGTCTGAAGCCTTTTTAAAGCTACTTATTTTATTTAATTTCAAGGATTTCCACCTCAAAAACAAGGTTGGTTTTTGGTGGGATTATTGCGTAACCACGCTCGCCGTAACCTAGATGGTACGGGATAAAAAGCGTTGCTTTATCACCTACTTTCATTTCCTGAAGACCTTCCTTAAAACCGGCAATCATCCCAGCTTCCGGGCCATAAACCACTTCTAATGGTAGATATTCTTCGGCAGAAGGCCTGGTTTGCATGTTCCATTTATCGGCAATGGTTTTTATGTTAGTATCAAATAATTGACCATCCTCAAAATAGCCCGCATAATCTACAAGAACAGTCTGGCCGATTTTAGGTTTTGCTCCATCTCCCTCTTTAGATATGTAAATGGATAAACCACTGTCCAGTTGTTTGGTTTTTTTACGTTGCTCCTCAAACGAGCTGGTGGTTTCTTGCATTCTTGTGGCCTGTTCTTGAGCCGCCTTGGCATCTTCCTCTTTTTTCGCGTTCATACCCTCCTTAAAAGCGTCTGCTGCGTCAAAGTTGCGAGCAGCCCTACCTTTGCGAATGATATTCACCTTCTCAATAGTTACTGGTGTAGTGGGTTTGCCGTTCTGTGGGTTAGGCACTTCCATATTGGCGATCGCATTTAATGTATCAAAACCATCCACAAGCTTGCCAAAAACAGTATGGCAGCCTATACGCGGATTTTCGCAATTTTTCAAATTACCTTCCATATCATAACCATCTAGATGTGGAGTAGGTTTATGGGTGATAAAAAACTGGCTTCCATTAGTGCCGTAGCCAGAATTTGCCATAGAAAGAACGCCTACCGTATCGTGGCGCAGATCGGGACGTAGCTCATCAAAGAATTTGTAGCCCGGGCCGCCACTGCCAGTGCCTTCTGGGTCGCCGCCCTGGATCATAAAATCTTTAATGATGCGGTGGAAGGTAAGACCATTATAAAAAGGCTTTCCTTTATAGATTGAATCCACAGCCTCACTGGTTCCCTCCGCAAGGGAAACAAAACTGCCCACGGTTACCGGGGTTTTTTGAAAATAAAGTTCGGCCATCATAGTGCCTTTATCTGTTACGATTTCGGCATAAAGGCCATCTTTTAAATCTGGATATTTCTCTTCGCAGCCCCACATCGTAAAAAGGAGCGTCAGGATTATAAATATATTTTTATTCATCATTGTTCTTACTGGTTTTTTATGGTAATGGATTTTAGGGTCACCGTTGATTTTATAGGTCGGTTACTCCCTATTTTATTTTCGTAGCCGTAATAGCCAAAAGCTTTATGAGAAGGAAAGAGAAAAGTTACGGTCTCTCCCTCTTTCATAAGTTTGATACCGGCGCGCAAGCCGGGAATAAGTTCTTGATTGCTTTGGTCTACCTGATACGTCTGTGTGCCCAGTTCTTTTTTAGAAACTATTTCTTTTCCCGCTATGGACTGAAGGTCATAATCAAACGAAACCAGATCGCCCAACTTAGGTTTTTTTTGATTTAGACTATCTTTTGTCTTTACATTGTACGCATACCAGAAACCATCTGCCGAAGCGATATATTCTTGCTCTGGATGCTGTTTTATGATATTTAAAATAGCATTTTCCTCGGCTTTGTTCATTTTTTTGTTTCGCGCAATAGAGGCATCTATATAAGAGCCGGAACTCTGCGAAACCGGGCGTCTGGCCTCTGGTGTTTTGCAACTTGCCAGGCCAAACAAAAGTAGTATGTAAAGTGCGTTACGCATTTAAGGCATATTTGTACTGTGACAATATACTAATAAAATAATCAACGGTTTCGGTCATGGTACGGTCGCTGCGCCCACCGGCGGCATTGATGTGACCTCCACCATGAAAATGCTCGCGCGCCATTTCATTCACCGAAAAGTCGCCCTCAGATCGCAGGGATATTTTAATGATGCCTTCTTGTTTGTTCTCAATAAATATCAAGGCAAGACTTGTGTTTTGCAGGGAGAGGGCATAATTTACAAAACCTTCGGTATCCCCTTTTTCATAATTGTGCGCGTCAAGCTCTTCTTGAGAAAGGGTTATATAGGCAGTCTTAAATTCGGGCAATACCTTTAGGTTACTGAGCGCCGTTCCCAGCAATTGCATACGCTTGGGACTGTTAGCATCATAGATCTGCTGATGTATGAACGCATTATCTGCGCCCTTATCAATAAGCTGCGCAATGACACGGTGCGTAAGCGATGAGGTGGAACGAAACCGAAACGAACCTGTATCGGTCATGATACCTGTATAAAGACAAGTGGCCATATCTGCGTCTATGCTTCCGGTCGCGTCAAGCATTTCTAGCGTGTGGTAAACCATCTGGCATGTGGAGCAAATGTGCACGTCACTATAAGTAACTTCCGCATAATCGTCTGGCTGCTGGTGATGGTCTATCATTATAAAATCTGCCGTAGCGTCAGTAAGGATTTTTTCCATATCACCGGTTCGGCTCAAGTGGTTAAAATCAAGGGTGAAAATAAGCTCAGCTTCTTCGATCAGTTTTACGGCTAGGTTGTTCTGTTTATCAAATTTCACCACTTTTTCCTCAAAGGGCAACCATTTTAAAAACTGTGGGTAATCGTTTGGGGCAATAACCGTGGCGTTGTGCCCGGTTTTTTTCAAATACTGATATAGGGCCAAAGTAGAACCTAGGGCATCTCCATCAGGATTTTTGTGAGGTACAATTACAATTTTTTTTGGGGTGGAAAGCAGCGCTTTCAGTTGGTTTATTTCATCTTGTTCCATACGGTGCGAAGTTACAATTTAATACTTTGCATTTAAAATACGCAACCCAATTTTACGACTTTAAAAAAGAACATATTGTGTATAAAATGTCGCTCTTTTTTAATGTCGCTCTTTTAAACGGCACATTTTAACAGAGGATCCTGATACATTCAAAGGGCAATGAGAATATTTATGCAGATACAGGAAATAAGGGCAAGATGAAAGCCATGTATACTACACAGAATGCTAATCCCGCTTACGCGAAAGTTAAAACAAGGGATCTCTACATGGGACGTAATTATGTAACACTTTTTTTTAATAATGCACCAAAAGTTCTAAGCTATCCAATATTATTTCCCAGCCCATTATAAAAAAGACCTTAACGCCAATCATCCCTTGCTATAATTTGTGGATACTGGGTAACTTCTGGCAAGTCAGGAATTCCGAACCGACAGTAAAGCGTCCAAAAACCGACGAAAACGGTCGAAAACGGCATATTTTATCAAAGAACGGCCATTTCTGACGAAAATGAATTTTGCGTTAGGGATTGAAGTGGAAATCCTTTTTGTGAGGCACGAGCAAAAAGATTGCAACGGAAAGCCCGACCCGCAGGGAAATGCCCAAAAACCTCTTAAACTGAAGTTCATACCACCATTATTTAAAATTTTAATGTAGGTCTACTGCGTACACTTGAATGATCACGATTATCGTAAAAACATGCTGAAAGAGATTGGAAAAGTATTTGCCCAGTACAATTTATGGGTGGTTTAAACCAATTATATCATACATATGGTCGTTTTTCCGATTATTGCGGCGCAAACACAACACTTTAAGAAATACCACAAAAGCATAGATTCAATAATTACAAAAGAATGGGGTCAGATTACTTGAAAACACTATTTTTGCACCGATTTTTAAAAACCAAATTTCCGCGGTAGCGGAACTATAAAAACCAACAAATGGCAACAAATAAGACATTCACCATGATTAAGCCCGATGCAGTAGAAAACGGGCACATAGGTGCAATTTTGAAAAAAATAAATGTTTCCGGTTTTCGCATTGTGGCGCTGAAACTCACCACAATGAGTCAGCAGGACGCAGAGACGTTTTATGAGGTGCATAAAGATCGACCATTTTTTGGCGAACTGGTAGAATTTATGACCCGCGGTCCCATTGTGGCCGCAATTCTGGAGAAAGAAAACGCCGTTGAAGATTTTAGAGCGCTCATAGGAGCTACAAATCCTGCCGATGCTGCTGAAGGGACAATTAGAAAATTATATGCAAGTTCTGTGGCAGAAAATGCGGTGCACGGTAGTGACAGCGACGAGAATGCCGCTATTGAAGGTGCTTTTCATTTTTCCGGTAGGGAAATGTATTGATTGAGAAAATCGTTTAAATGAATCAAAAACGCCGTTTTAACGGCGTTTTTGATGCTAAATAACCAAATTTTCATCTATATTTCTTTAAATAAAGTGGTAGAGTTGCCAAGTATATTTTATTTTAGGGGCGTCGAAATCAATAAAATGGAAGATTTAAAATTATAAAAAATAATAAATGACCTTAATAAAATCAATATCCGGAATACGTGGAACAATAGGTGGAAAACCCGGCGATAACCTAACACCGTTAGACACCGTCAAGTTTGCCGCAGCTTATGGCACATGGCTCAAGCAGCAGCGCACTAAAGATAATTACCGTGTGGTTATAGGACGCGATGCGCGTATTTCGGGCAATATGATTCAACAACTGGTCATGCATACCTTAAATGGGTTGGGAATAGACGTGATAGATCTTGACCTTTCCACAACGCCTACCGTAGAAATTGCCGTTCCTATGGAACATGCTGACGGCGGGATTATTCTTACCGCATCGCACAATCCCAAACAATGGAATGCGCTTAAATTGCTCAATGCCAAAGGCGAATTTCTAAATGGCGCTGAAGGTGAAAAAATACTTCAAATAGCGGAAGCAAATGATTTTGATTTTGCCGAAGTGGATCATCTTGGCGAAATCCTAAAAAATGATGCCTATATAGATATTCATATCGATGAAGTGCTGGCGCTTGATCTGGTAGATGAAGGCGCGATTGCCGCGGCCAACTTTAAAGTGGTCGTAGACGGTGTAAATTCCACCGGAGGAATTGCCATACCGCTCTTATTGGAGCGTTTGGGGGTTGAAACCGTGAAATTATATTGCGATCCTACCGGTGAGTTTCCGCATAATCCCGAGCCCTTAAAAGAACATCTGGGGGATATTTGTAAACTTGTTGTAAAAGAACATGCAGATCTGGGTATTGTCGTAGATCCCGATGTAGACCGACTTGCTTTTATTACTGAAAAAGGGGAAATGTTTGGTGAGGAATATACCCTTGTTGCCTGTGCAGATTATGTGCTGGGCGAGCAAAAAGGAAATACTGTTTCTAATTTATCTTCCTCACGGGCCCTGCGCGATGTTACTGAAAAGCATGGAGGGGAATATTTTGCCAGTGCAGTGGGTGAGGTCAACGTTGTTGAATTAATGAAGGATAAAAACGCCGTTATAGGTGGCGAAGGCAACGGCGGGATTATTTATCCTGAACTGCATTATGGGCGCGATAGTCTGGTGGGTGTAGCCCTGTTTCTAACTCATTTGGCCAAAAAGAAAATAGCTATAAGCGCATTGCGCGACAGTTATCCTTCCTATTTTATGAGCAAAAATAAAATACAGCTCACGCCTCAATTAGATGTCGATAAAATTCTTGCCGCTGTGGCAGAGCAGTATAGAAATGAAAAAGTAAGTACGGTAGATGGGGTCAAAATTGATTTTGAAAACCACTGGGTGCATTTGCGCAAATCAAATACAGAGCCCATAATCCGCATCTATACCGAAGCTGGCACGCAGCAAAAAGCAGACGAAGTTGCGGAAGCCATGATTACAGAAATTAAAAAAATTGCCAATCTATAAATTTCATTTATAATTAAGAGTTTGCTTAAAGTGACTCCTTTATAATTTTTATGCTTTGCGAAACTGTGGTGCTGTTTAAAAAATGTCGAATATAATTAAACTTAACTATTTTTAAACTTAACTAAAATCTCAAACTATTGAAAATCAGTTAGTATTGACGTTAAATATGATTAGGTTAAAATGGATAGCTGACGATTTTAAGTGTTAAATATCTCTTTTAGCCTTTTTTTACGATCTAAGGCGCTTTTTTTTCGATTTTTACTAAAAATTATCCTAATTTTAAAATTCTTATAATGCACGGCTACATTTAAATAAGTCAAGCATCTTAATGAATAAATCGTTTTAGTTCCTAATTAAGTTGATGCATTTCAAAAAGTAACTTTTCTATGGCTTTTCAAATCAAAGAACAAACTAAAGAATATGATGTCATTATCGTGGGCTCTGGAGCCGGTGGAGGCATGGCGGCACATACACTCTCTAAGGAGGGATTTAAAATAGCCCTGCTGGAAGCGGGACCACATTTTGACCCTGCCAATGAAGAGCAGCGCACCCAGTTAAAATGGCCTTATGACTCTCCCCGCAGGGGAGCGTCTACCACTAGGCCTTTTGGGGATTTTGATATGGCATATGGTGGCTGGCAACTGGATGGTGAACCATATACCCAGAAGGACGACACGCAGTTTGACTGGTTCAGATCCCGGATGCTGGGTGGTAGAACAAATCATTGGGGACGTATCTCGCTGCGTTTTGGTCCGTTGGATTTTAAGCGTAGAGACTTTGACGGTCAGGGGGACAACTGGCCAATAGGTTATGATGACGTGAAGCCCTATTATGATAAAGTCGACCAAATGATAGGTGTTTTTGGCACCAAAGAAAATATCCCGAACGAGCCCGACGGTTACTTTTTGCCACCACCAAAACCGCGTTTGCACGAGCTTTATCTCAAACAGGCAACCGGTAAGGTGAACATTCCTATGATCCCTTCTCGTTTGTCCATTCTTACCAAAACGGTGAACAAGAAACGCGGCGCTTGTTTTTATTGCAGTCAGTGCTCTCGTTCTTGTTCCATTTATGCCGATTTTTCTTCTTCTTCGGTATTGGTAAACCCAGCGATGGAAACGGGAAATGTAGATCTCTATGTAAATGCAATGGTGCGCGAAGTGCTTACCAACGCAGAAGGGAAAGCGACTGGCGTTTCTTATGTTAATAAAGACGACATGCAGGATTATGAATTAAAGGGAAAAGTTGTGATTCTTGCCGCAAGCGCCTGTAGTTCTGCTCGTATTTTGCTCAATTCTAAATCTGCACAACATCCCAATGGGCTGGCCAATTCTAGCAACCACGTGGGTAAATATCTGCACGACAGTACCGGTTCTTCCAGAATGGGTGTTATTCCTTCCTTGATGGATCGAAAAAGGTATAATGAAGATGGAGTAGGTGGGATGCATATGTATACGCCCTGGTGGCTCAACGACAATAAAAACCTAGGCTTTACGCGCGGTTATCATATTGAATATTGGGGCGGTATGGGAATGCCCGCTTATGGTTTTGGTTTCAATACCGAAAAACTCAACGGAAGATTCCCTGATAAAGACGGGAATACTAAAAAAGCCGGAGGTTATGGCGTAGGTTTAAAAGAGGATATCAACAGGTTTTACGGGGCAACCGTAGGGATGGCTGGCCGGGGTGAAAGCATTCCGCGAAAAGATAATTACTGTGAGATCGATCCCAATACGGTAGATAAATTCGGTATTCCTGTGTTGCGCTTCAACTATAAATGGTCAAGTGAAGAACAAAAACAGGCCCAACATATGAACGATACCTTTGAAGAGGTAATAGATTCGATGGGCGGTATTCCATTGGGCGAAAAACCGGGTGCCGATCAAAATTATGGATTGGAAAATCCCGGTCGTATCATTCACGAAGTGGGAACGACAAGAATGGGCGATGATCCCAAAACATCTGTGGTCAATAAATATAATCAAACCCACGATGTAGAAAATGTTTTTATTATGGATGGAGGCGCGTTTGTTTCCCAGGCTGATAAAAATCCAACCTGGACCATTCTCGCGCTGGCCATGAGAGCATCTGATTACCTTGCGAAAGAAATGAAAAATATGTCTATTTAAAATAAATTGCCATGAACAGAAGAGACACGATAAAAACACTTTTTATAGGTGGTGTGGGCACCAGCCTTGTACTTACCAGTTGCCTGCAAGAGCAGCAAACACCGGTGGCTGACCTGAAGCAGGGCGATGTGCTTGATTATGGAAGAACCCCTCCAGAAGCAGCCCGCGATGAGCGTTTAATGAACGCTAATTTTTTTACAGATGATGAGATGGAAACGATCACGATATTAAGTGATTATATCATCCCAGCAGACGATTCTTCGGGTTCTGCGACAGATGCAGAAGTGCCCGCTTTTATTGAATTTATTACCAAAGATATTCCGGAACATCAGACCCCTTTGCGCGGTGGTATCATGTGGCTGAACCACGAGAGTAATAAAAGGTTCAATAAAACTTTCAATAAGTTGAGCGATGCACAGCATATTGAGATTATTGATGATATCGCCTATCCTGAAGAAGTGAAACCGGAACTTGAGCAAGGTGCTACCTTTTTCAGCAGAATGCGTAACCTAGTGGCCACAGGATATTTTACCAGTAAAATAGGTATAGAATACTTGGGTTATAAAGGGAATATCCCTAATGCTTGGGACGGTGTGCCGCAAGATGTGCTTGACAAACATAATATGGCCTATGATGAAAATATGCTCAAGAATTCCATTAAAATGGAAGAAAGGGGCGAAGTTATGGACTGGAGTAATTATAAGGTATAGCGCTTTTTAGGCTATTAAGCTTTTGTTTTAAAGCTTGTTTAAAGTCAATTCAAAGTGATTTTTAGACAACTTCATGGTTTACAAAACACCGAAAATCAGGCAGAAGTTAGTTTAAATCAGCTCTTAATATGCTTAAATTTTTTATGCGTCCAGAGGTAAAACTCGGGCGCATTTTTTATTTGTGCCTCCAGCTTTTCTGCAAACAGATCTGTTATCTGATAATTGGGAACTATTGACGGTTTTTCATTTATAAGTTCAAAAGTAGCCTCGTAAAATCCACGTGATTTTTTCTGTACGTTCATAAATAAAATGGGCATGTCCAGATTTTTTGCAATGCGCTCGGCACCGGTAAAAAATGGCACTTCATGATCAAAAAACAGGCAAAAATGATTGTTTTTTGAAGCTTTTGGCGATTGATCGGCAATAAAGAGATAGGTTGCAATGACGCCTTCTGTTTTGTTTCTTGCCATAACTTTTGGAGCAATTTTATTCTGGAGCAGTTTGCTGTTCCACCGTGCCCTAGAGCGCTGAACAAGAGCATCAAAACGATCGTTTTTTATTTTTTTATAAATTCCATATGTAGTATTATCCGTATAGAACTGCATACTACTGGACCATTCGTAACTGGCATAATGCCCCGTCATTATTAGCATGCTTTCCCCATTATTTTCAAATTCTTGAAGCAGGTCAATGTTTTTGAATACAAAGCGTTTGCGCATCTGCTCCTCTGATATGGAGATTGATTTGATCATTTCAAGAAACATATCGCACATATGGCTGTAGAATCTTTGCTCGATCTTTTTCTTTTCTTCTTTGTCCATTTGTGGAAAAGCCAGATTCAGATTATAGCGCACGGTTTTTTTACGATAGCCCAGAGCACGGTATACCAAGAAACAGATCACATCTGATACTTTATAGAAAATAGGAAATGGAAGTTTTGAAATGCCCCAAAGCAGAGGATAGATCAACCAAAAGAGTATGCGTTGCATGCGGTAAAATTAAGTTAAATATAGGTATCTTTACGCCAAAATATAAGCTTTTATGGGTAATCTCGACCTAGTCACGGTCATAGTCATCGCGGTAAATGTACTCTTCTCCATGAAGGGATTCAATGACTATTCTTTTTTCGAAAAATATAAATTCAATACAGGTGCAGTGCGCCGTGGGGAACAGATCAGGGTGCTCACCTCCGGATTTTTGCATGTGAATACTTCGCACTTGTTCTTCAATATGCTTACCCTTTACTTTTTTGCTGCAATTGTAGTTGGGCTTTTGGGCACTGTTAGTTTTCTTATTATTTATCTGGGGAGCTTGATTTTGGGCAATTTATTGTCGTTTTACTTCCATAAAGATGACTATAATTATACGGCTGTTGGCGCCAGTGGAGCCGTTTCAGGGATTTTGTATTCCGCAATTCTATTGCAACCGGGCATGAGTTTGTATATGTTTTTCATCCCTATTCCCATTCCCGCTTATATTTTTGGTATTGGTTATTTGCTGTACTCCATCTATGGTATGCGGGCCCAGAATGACAATATAGGACATGATGCGCATTTTGGCGGCGCAATAGGAGGCTACGTGATCACCTTGGCCATGGCGCCAGTTCTGTTTCAGACCAATTTGCTTATGGTTAGCTTACTTGCCATACCCATTGTCATACTTTTTATTCTCAATAAAACCGGCAAACTATAATTGGCATGGCTATTGAATATGTTTGAGAATTAACAACCAAAAGCATAATTATGAAAGCATTTTTTTTAAACATTTGTTTATTTATTGCAGCAACCACAATGGCACAATCTAATATGGAAGCTCTCGTGACCGTGACCGGTGAGGGCAAAATTATCGCGGTACCTGATGAGGTGACAATTACTCTAGGCGTAGAAACTACCGGTAAAGATCCCAAAACGGTAAAGGCAGAAAACGATAAGTCTATTGATGCAGTGCTCAAGTACACAAAAAAAATGGGCATTACACAGAATAATGTAAAAACAGAATACGTCAACCTAAACAAAAATTACAACTACGATAATAAAACCACAACATACACTGCGCGCCAGACCATGAGTATCAAAATGGAGAATATGGACAAGTATGAGGAAGTCGTCGCCGGACTAATGACTGAAGGTGTTAATACGATTAACGGCATCCAATTCTCTTCTTCAAAACAAGAAGAATACGAGCAACAAGCACGCACGCAGGCTATTTTAAACGCTAAAGAAAAAGCGCAACAGTATTTAAGTCCGTTAGGTCAAAAAGTGGGCGCGGCCAGAATGATTACAGAATCAGGAGCCAGTACTCCACAACCTATGCCTATGATGAAAACCAGATCAATGATGTCTATGGATGAATCTTCTGGTGAGACTTTGGCCGCAGGTGAGATTACTATTACTGAAAGCGTTGAGGTTTCCTTTTATATAGAATAACAGATTTCAGTAAAAAATGTTATTTGCATTGTAGGTGAATATCAATAGTTTAAAGGCTTTTAAATTCTTTTTCTGAAAATCTAATCAAACGTATTGGGTTTTTTGAGATAGAACTTAAAAGCCTTTCTGATTTATTGGAAATAAGATTTTTATTTTATCATTCCATTTTGAGTATTTTTTCACCATTAAAAAACGGCAAAAAAATGCTTAAAAATGGCGAAAAACGGTCTTAAATGCACTAAATTAAGCATTATTAAATTCCTTGAAAACTTCCCTTTTCTATTTTTAACTCTTGGAGTTTCTCGTAAATTGCAGGTATAAAATTTAATTATGTTAGAAAATCTGGGCGATTACAGAAAATCGTATGATAAAAAAAGCCTTACTATACAGGAAAGCGATAGCGATCCCATGATACAATTTGACCGGTGGTTTAAAGAGGTTGAAAGCAGCGATGGTATAGAAGAGGTCAATGCGATGACCGTAGCAACTATAGGCATTGATGGTTTTCCGAAAAGCCGTGTGGTTCTGCTGAAGAATTACAGCGCAGAAGGATTTACGTTTTACACCAATTATAATAGCGAAAAAGGTAGGGCCATTGCTACAAACCCACATATCTGTATTTCCTTTTTTTGGCCAAATCTGGAGCGTCAGGTCATCATACAGGGAAAAGCCAGAAAGGTCTCAGAAAAGCAGTCCAATACGTATTTTCAAGCTAGACCAAAAGGCAGTCAATTAGGCGCTTTGGTTTCGCCGCAGAGCGAAGTAATACCAGATCGTAAATTTCTTGAAAATCGGCTGCTACTGCTTGAAAATGAGTATAATGACAAAGAAATTCCAAGGCCAGGGCATTGGGGCGGATTTTTGGTAGCGCCCCACGCATTTGAATTCTGGCAAGGGCGTCCTAACCGCTTACATGATAGAGTACGCTACACCGGCCATAAAAACCAGTGGAAACGGGAACGTCTCGCTCCTTAAAAAATAATTCTATGAAAACACTGTATCTTGTAAGACATGCAAAATCCTCATGGGAATTTGATCTTGAGGATCACGAGCGCCCACTAAATGAACGCGGACTTCATGACGCACCAATGGTCGCGCGGAATATAAAGGACGAAATTAATGTTCCAGATAAGATTATGAGCAGCGACGCGGTACGCGCAAACACGACCGCCATGTTGTATTTGAAAGCTTTGGAAATAGACCCATCTGTGCTTATTTTGGATCCAAAATTATACGATTTTAACGGCCGTGAGGTAGATAAGATCGTGCGCGGCACTTCAGATGAAGTGAACTGCCTTATGATTTTTGGTCATAATAATGCCATGACCAGTTTGGTCAATAAATGGGGCGATCTAGAGATTGAGAACGTATCTACCGCAGCCTTTACAGAGATCGTTTTTAAACAGAAAAAATGGACCGAAATCAAAAATGGCACCACAAAGCAATATATAACACCGAAGCAATTTAAATAGATGATTAGAAAGCCCCTACCACCCGTTAATGACGAAGATAAATATATAAATAGGGAGATAAGCTGGCTGCAATTTAATGCTCGGGTATTGCAAGAAGCAGAAGATGAGACCGTACCGTTAATTGAGCGCCTGCGTTTTGTGGGGATCTTCTCCAATAATTTGGATGAATTCTTTAAGGTGCGCTACGCCACGGTAAAACGTATTGTGGAGGCTGGTAAAAAGGGCAGAAAAGCACTGGGTGTTTACGCAGCAGATGAACTGCTGGAAAAAATCACGCGCATTGTGATTGAGCAGCAGGCAGAAAGTATGAAAATACTTGCAACCATTCATAAAAAATTAGAAAAAGAACGCATTGTAGTCATACGCGAAGATGAAGTAAAACATCCCGAACATATTGAGTTTATAAAAAACTTCTTTATGGAGCGCGTGAGCCCTGCCCTGGTTACCATTATTTTAGACTATAATATGCAAGTCCCGCGTATTCAGGACTTGGAGGCTTATCTTACGGTAAAAATAAAGAAAAAAGGAAGATCAAAGCCCATGTATGCTCTGGTGGAAATCCCCAGTAGCCTTGATCGTTTTGTGGTGCTTCCTAAAATAGGGGACACAGATTACATCATAATTCTAGATGACCTGATCCGCTTTAATTTGGACGTGGTTTTCAATATTTTTGAATACGATACTATTACCGCCCACATGATAAAGATCACCCGCGATGCGGAACTTGACATCGAGTCAGATCTGGGTAAAAGTTTTGTTGAAAAGCTTTCGCGAAGCATAAAAGACCGTGAGGATGCAGAACCGGTTCGTTTTGTACACGACCAGTCCATCGATGATCACACGCTCACTTTTCTATTAAATTTATTGGGTATAGAAAATAACGACAGCATCATTCCCGGGGGGCGCTACCACAATAGGAAGGATTATATGGATTTTCCCAGCCTGGGGCGGACCGATCTTTTGTATGGTAGACAAAAACCTTTGCCCATTAAGGGGATTTCTCTTAATGAAAGTATTTTAAAGCGTATCGCCGAAAAGGATTTTTTGCAGTATACGCCGTATCACACATTTGCTTATATTATTAAATTTTTACGGGAGGCAGCTTTAGATCCTAAGGTGAAAACCATTAAAATCACCATTTACAGGCTTGCAAAAATAAGTCATGTAGCCAGTGCGCTCATCAATGCTGCAAAAAATGGTAAGGAAGTAACCGTTCAGATAGAATTGCGCGCACGGTTTGACGAAGCGTCAAACATGATGTACGCAAACCAGATGCAAGATGAGGGCGTGCGCCTTATTTTTGGTGTTCCCGGGCTCAAAGTACACAGCAAAATATGTGTGATAGAGCGACTTGAAAATGGTATAATAAAACGCTATGGGATTGTAAGTACAGGTAATTTTAATGGCACTACTGCACGCATTTATACAGATTATACGCTGTTTACGGCAAATAAGGAAATTTTAAGGGATATTGATAAGCTTTTTAATTTCTTTAACACTAATTATATAGTAAACACGTATAAACATTTGATCATTTCCCCACATTATTCCCGACTGCGGTTTTATAAACTCATAAATCAGGAAATTGTCAAGGTTAAAAATGGTGGCAAAGGCTATATTAGGCTGAAATTAAACAGTATTTCCAACTATGAGATTATAGACATGCTATATGAGGCCAGCCAGGCCGGGGTAAAAATAGATATGATCGTACGCGGTGTCTGCTGTATTATTCCGGGTGTTAAAGGGCTGAGCGAAAACATTAGTATTATTAGCGTGATCGATAAATTTTTAGAACATCCGCGTGTACTAATTTTTGGGGAAGAAGGGAAGGAATCTGTATTTATTTCTTCATCAGACTGGATGTCCCGTAACCTTGATAATAGGGTAGAGGTGACCTGTCCCATTTACGATCCCGAAATTAAAAAGGAAATCATTGATACGTTTATGATTAGCCTTGAAGATAATGTGAAGGCGCGCACAATTACTAAAGCCCAGGATAACGCGTACCGTAAAAATGATAAACCTGCGCTCCGCTCTCAATTTGCCACCTATGAGTATTATTTTAATAAATTAGATGCAATTGATTTTTAAAAACTCTTAATCTCAATTGGTTTTTATTCTGAGACTGAGATCAAAAACCAGTATGGCCAATAAAAATAAAATCTCTTATCTTCAATTTTTATAATTTGAAGGTTGGAGATTTATTGTTTTTATCCTGCTCTAGCCAATCTGAAAAAGAAGTCTAGCAGCCAATTATTTATGACTTTTCCACCGTAAATTGGCGCCAAACCTAGTAAATTCACTCTCCATATCACGGCCATCGATTGTAATGAATGATAACGACGATGAAAATCCTATCTTATACCTGCTTTTTAGGGATTAAGTACGCAAAAATAAAATTTCGCTGGCTTATATACCAGTTGCACACGGAGAATGGAGGTAAATGGTTGACCTTTTCAAAGGATCTGTCGGGGCTGGGAGTCCAATTATGACTTGGGATTGTGGGAAAACGATAAAAAACTCCATATTTTTATGCAAAAGGTCGATCAGCTAGATGGTGAAGGCCTTGCCGATGATCCTGCGACCATGGTCAACGTGCTGGAAGTTTCTAACTTGCCGAAAAAATAACTAATATTTAAAAGTGATTGCCTTCGATGAAAATAAATTCAATTAAAATAGGAGTGTTTTTAGTCTGTTTCTCCATGATAACTTCGTGTAAGGATGTTAAGAAGGAAGCTTCCGCGGAAAATGCTAAGACTGAAAATTTTTCAGAAAAGACCATTTCAGATGAAAAAATCGATTCCGTGTTCGCGCTCGGTTCCGAAAAATATTTGAAAATGAGTGAGGATCTCGAGGATAAAAAGTTCCCTAAAACCTATATTCCAGAGAAAGACAAGTTTGAAACCAGCAATTCGGGCTGGTGGACGAGCGGTTTTTACCCTGGAACGCTTTTATATTTATATGAAGAAACCAAAGAGAAACCGCTGCTGACCGAAGCAGAGCGCATTCTTGAGGATCTCAAAAAGGAACAGTACAATACCACTACGCATGATCTTGGATTTATGATGTATTGCAGTTTTGGCAACGCGTACAGAATTGACCCAAAACCTGAATATGAGCAAGTCTTGATGAACAGCGCAAAATCGCTCGCCACGCGCTACAGTGACACCGCAAAAGTGATTCGCTCTTGGGACAGCGCCCCGTGGAACAAAGCCGGCGATGACGATCTGGTGGTGATAATAGATAATATGATGAATCTAGAACTGCTCTTCTGGGCAACTGCGCACAGCAAGGATAGTACCTATTATAATATCGCCGTAAACCACGCCAATACCACTATGAAAAACCATTATCGGGAGGATTTTAGCTCGTACCACGAAGTGATTTATGATGAAAAAACAGGCAATGTAAAAGCGCAGATCACCAATCAGGGCTTTGCAGATGAATCTTCCTGGTCACGTGGCCAAGCGTGGGGATTATACGGTTATGTGGTTATGTATCGCGAGACCGGTGATAAAAAATATCTGGAACAGGCGCAGCATATTGCTGATTTTATTTTGAATAATCCAAACCTTCCCGAAGATAAAATTCCGTATTGGGATTTTGATGCAGATAATATTCCCAATGCGCTGCGGGACAGTTCTGCCGGCGCTATAAATGCGGCAGCACTTTTAGAATTGAGCGGTTATGCCGAAGGCGAAAAAGCCAGCACATATTTTCAAAATGCCGAAACCATATTAAAAAACCTGATGTCACCAGAATATCTGGCAGAAAAAGACGCGTTGGGTGGATTCTTATTAAAACATGCGGTAGGCAATATGCCAAACAATACTGAAATTGACGTGCCACTTTCCTACGGGGATTATTATTTTGTAGAAGCACTTAAAAGATATAAAAACCAATAAAAAGTATCCAAAAACAACATGAAAAAGCTCATTTTTTACTGTATTTCACTCGTTTTTAGCGCGATTACGTACGCTCAGCAAAGTCCGAATGAGTGGGAAAATCCTACATTGATCGATCGTAATAAATTAGACGGACGAAGCGATTTTGTGCTTTTCACCGAAGCTTCAAAAGCCTTAAAAAGTAAACCTGAAGATTCTGATCTGTACATGAGCCTCAACGGAACCTGGAAATTTATGATCGTAAAACATCCCGGTGAGCGCCCTAAGGATTTTTATAAAGTGGGGCTGGACGATGCAAACTGGGATAATATTACCGTTCCATCCAATTGGGAAATCGAAGGTTTTGATATTCCCATTTATACCAATATTACTTATCCTTTTCCTAAAAATCCACCGTTCATCGGTTATCCTGCACAGCCCAATAATAAGGAGCTGAACGCTGGAAAAACGGTAACCATAAATTCCGCGGAGCGAAAGAGCAGCGAAGAGATTTACAATCCCGTGGGATCTTACAGAACCAATTTTACGGTGCCCGAAAATTGGGATGAAAAGGCGGTTATTCTTCGTTTTGGGTCAATTTCCGGTTATGCTCGTGTTTTTGTAAACGGCAAGGAAGCCGGAATGACGAAAGTTTCCAAAACCCCGGCAGAATTTGATATTACCGATTTACTTCAGAAAGGAGAAAACTTACTTGCAGTACAGGTTTTTAGGTGGCACGACGGCAGTTATTTGGAAGATCAGGATTTCTGGCGCTTAAGCGGAATTGAACGTGATGTTTACCTTCAGGCGGTTCCGAAAACCACAATTTGGGATTACTTTTTGACCAGTGGCCTTATTAACGATTATACTGACGGCAACCTAAAGGTCAATGTAAAAATGAAATCCTTTGGCAAGAGCCAAATTAAATCGCCATCGGTAAAATTCAGTCTTTTTGATCCTCAGGGAAATGAAGTTTACACCGAAACGAAGGCGGTAGATAAAAATTTGGAAAGTGTTCTTTTTCAAAAGGAACTGAAGAATGTTGCAAAATGGAGTGGCGAATTTCCCAATCTATATTCCTATAGTATTGGCCTTTTAGATAAATCGGGCAAATCAATCGAAGCGCTTGCTGGAAAAACAGGTTTCCGCGAAGTGGAGATAAAAAACGCCCAACTATTAGTAAACGGTGTCCCCATTCTCGTAAAAGGCGTGAATCTCCACGAGCACCATCCCGACAAAGGCCACGTGCCAGATCGCGAGATGATGCGCAAAGATCTTGAAGTGATGAAGCAGAACAACGTCAACGCGATTAGGATGAGCCATTATCCTCATGATTCATACCTCTACGATCTCGCTGACGAATATGGAATGTACGTTGTAGATGAGGCCAATATTGAAACACACGGTATGGGCGCAGAGTTACAGGGGCCTTTTGACAAATCGATTCATCCAGCCTATCTTAAACTCTGGACGCCGGCGTACATGGACAGAATTGAACGTGCGGTCGAGTTTCACAAAAACCATCCTTCGGTCATTATTTGGTCAATGGGCAACGAGACCGGCAACGGCCCTGTGTTTTATGAAGGGTACGATTGGATCAAACAACGAGATACTACACGCATGGTTCAGTTTGAGCAGGCCGGTGAGAATCGCGATACAGATATTGTGACGCCTATGTATCCCAGTATGAAACACATGAAAGAATATGCTGAAGATGACACAAAAACACGCCCGTTTATCATGTGTGAATACGCCCACGCCATGGGAAACAGCAGCGGTAATTTTCAGGAATACTGGGATATTATTAAAAGCAGCGATCATATGCAGGGCGGTTTTATCTGGGATTGGGTAGATCAAGGATTACGAGCAAAAACCGCTGATGGTAGGGAATTCTGGGCGTATGGCGGCGATCTGGGCGGTCAGGATTTGCAGAACGACCAGAACTTTAATGCTAACGGACTCGTAACTGCTGACCGTGTGCCGCATCCTGGACTGAATGAAGTTAAAAAAGTCTATCAGAACATCAAATTTGAAAAGGAAGGAAATACCATTGTAGTAAAAAATGAATTCAATTTCACAAATCTGGATCAATATGATTTTGAATGGAAATTGCTCGCCAATGGCGAAATGGTAAAAACGGGCACTTTTGAGGTGGAAACGGCTCCAAATACTTCAAAATCAGTTGTTATTGCGCTTCCGCAACTTGATGATAAAGAATATTTTCTGAATGTTTTTGCGTACACCAGAGAAGCCAGCGAAATGATTCCCGCACATCATGAAATCGCCCGTGAGCAGTTTAAAATGGGTGAAAACGCTTTCTTTTCCGCAAAAGCGGAAAATAATACTGGCAAACTTTCGGTAAAGAAAAATGACAATTTGGTCAACTTTTCCACAGAAAATATAGAAGGCACTTTTAATGCAGAAACCGGAGCTTTTGAAAGCTATCATATAAAGGGAAGTTCAGAAACACCAATTTCACAATTTCCACAGCCATATTTTTGGCGTGCGCCTACAGATAATGATTTTGGCAACGGCATGCCTACAAAGCTAAAAGCATGGAAAACGGCCACACAAGATAGCAAAGTTTCCAATGTGGAAGTTGGTGAAAAGGGGAACGATGGTTTTCCCATTACCGTGACTTACCAATTGGCCGGTGTAGATGTGCTTTATACCGTGAATTATTTGATTGAAAACAACGGAAATATCAAGGTTACCGCAAATTTAAACAGCGATAAAGACCTTCCGGAAATTCCCCGTTTTGGGATGCGTATGGAGCTCGGGGGAGATTATGACAATCTAGAATATTACGGGCGCGGCCCATGGGAAAATTATTCCGATAGAAATACGTCTGCGTTTGTAGGCGATTATAAAGACAAGGTTGAAAACCAGTTTACGTGGACGTACATTCGGCCACAAGAAGCCGGTTATAAAACCGATGTGCGCTGGTTGACTTTGCAAAATAAAAATGGGGCAGGTATTAAGATTAACGGTGTGCAACCGCTTGGTTTCAGTGCTTTGAATATTTCTACGGAAGAGTTGGATCCCGGTGAGCAAAAGGCGCAGCGTCACCCTACCGATTTAAAAGTGCAGGATAAAGTGTTCTTACATATAGATCTTGCGCAGCGTGGGCTGGGCGGTGATAATAGCTGGGATGCCTATCCGCACGAGCAGTATCTTCTCAAAGACAATGCGTATAGCTATTCATACACTATTTCTTTAATTCAATAATTTAGATAAAAATGTTTTTAAAAAAATATATCTACTTACTGTTTATTCTTGTTGCCGCCCAACTTGTAGCGCAGGAAAACCTGATCATTAATACCCAAAACCGGCAAACGGTTTCCTTAAATGGAACCTGGCATTATATCGTTGATCCCTATGAAACTGGTTTTTATAATTACCGTTTTAAAGAGCGCGATGAGAACGATAACGAGGCCTATTGGAATAGACCGGTACTGAAAAATAAATCAGACCGAAAGGAGCATGGTTATAAAGATCCCTACACAATTCAGGTTCCTGGAGACTGGAATTCTCAGGACGATATTTTTAAATATTATGAAGGAACCGTATGGTACCAGCGGGATTTTGATGCGCCACAACTAAAAGCGGGCGAGCGGGTTTTTCTTTATTTTGGCGCAGCCAATTATGAAGCGCATGTATACCTGAACGGAAAAAAACTGGGAATGCACAAAGGCGGTTTTACACCCTTTGATTTTGAAATTCCAGAAGGATTGCTTCAGGAAAATGATAATTTTCTGGTCGTTAAGGTCGATAATAAGCGCCACCCCGATGAAATCCCAACCGTAAATACAGACTGGTGGAATTATGGTGGAATCACCCGCGATGTGAAATTGATCGTAACGCCTCAAAACTTTATTGAGCAATACGCCATTCAGCTTGATCAAGCGCAGGATATTGACAAATCGATTAAAAAGCGCAATTATCAGCTTTCTGGAAGCCTAAAAGTGAATGGTTCCACCGAAGGCGAAATTACCATTGAAATTCCAGAATTAAAGGTCAAGGAAAATATAACAGTGAATGGCGCAACTACCGATTATAGTTTTGACGCTAAAAAAATCGAATTATGGTCGCCTAAAAATCCAAAATTGTATGAGGTTCGGTTGACTTATGAAGGAAAAACGCTTAAAGATCAAATAGGTTTCCGGAAAATTGAAGTGCAAGGAAAGGATATTTTGCTCAATGGCAAGAAGATTTTCCTACGTGGGATAAGTGTACATGAAGAAATTCCGCAAGAAATGCGACGTGCGAAAAATAAAGCCGATGCCGAGCAACTTTTCGGTTGGGTAAAAGACCTTGATGCCAATATGGTGCGGCTGGCGCATTACCCACACAACGAATATATGACGCGAATGGCAGATTCTATTGGCGTGCTGGTCTGGAGTGAAATCCCTGTGTATTGGACCATTAATTTTGGTAATGAAAAAGTACTCGAAAAGGCCAAAAAACAGCTTGAGGAGATGATTATTAGGGATCGAAACAAGGCTTCGGTGATCATCTGGTCTGTGGGCAATGAAACGCCAATAAGCGAAACGCGAACCAATTTTATGAAAACCCTTGTTGAAGAGGCAAAAAGCATGGATGATACGCGATTGGTTTCGGCCGCTTTGGAAGTGGGTTACAATAGCGGCAAAAATTATGTTGACGATCCGTTGGGCGCGTTTACCGATATTGTTTCGGTGAACGAATATTTGGGCTGGTACGGTGATCTGCCGGGAGCCAAGGAGAAATCCAATTGGGGTTTTGCCTATGATAAACCAGTGTTTTTTAGTGAAACTGGCGCTGGCGCTAAAGGTGGCTTGCACGCCGATAAGGAAACACGCTGGAGCGAGGAATTTCAAGAATGGTATTTTGAAGAAACCATTAAAATGTGGAAACGCTTGCCCGATAATTTTATCGGCGTTTCACCATGGATTTTAGCCGATTTCCGGTCGCCCAGAAGAAATGAGCCCACGTATCAGGAAGGTTGGAACCGAAAGGGATTGATCGATGATAAGGGCAATAAAAAGAAGGCTTTTTATACGTTGAAAAAGTATTATGAGGAAATGGAAAAAATGGAGAACCAATAGGTTTTTGTAATAGAGACCTCACAGGTTTTTGAAACCTGTGAGGTCTGAAGTGTAAGAGAGGCACACATTAAATTTGATATGAATAAACGAACATTTTACATCTGTTTTTGCCTTTTCTTATTCAATAATTTCCTTGTAAGGAGCCAAGAAAATTTGAACATTCCGGAGGGCTATCAACTCGCTTGGGCAGACGAATTTAATGAAACCGGAAAACCTAATCCAACATATTGGTCTTACGAGCAAGGTTTCGTAAGAAATGAAGAACTGCAATGGTATCAAGAGGATAACGCCCAACTTAAAAACGGACTTTTACATATAGAAAGTAGGCGGGAAGAGGTGAAAAACGACCGTTTTGATCCTAAAAATAAAGATTGGCACAAAAATCGTGAATTTGCAAACTATACGTCATCCAGCATCAATACAAAGGGGAAGTATAATTTTAAGTACGGAATCCTAGAGGTTAGGGCTAAAATTGATACGGCAAGTGGTATGTGGCCGGCAATCTGGACGCTGGGCATCGACAAACCTTGGCCCTCCAATGGGGAAATTGATGTCATGGAATTTTATCTGGTCAATAACAAATCTTCCATTCTGGCCAATGCCGCCTGGAAAAGCAAAACGCAATACGTAACCTGGGATAGCGAGAAGATTCTCTTTTCAGAATTTTTAGCAAAAGATCCGGAGTGGGCGAATAAATTCCATATCTGGAAAATGGATTGGACCGAAGACTATATCAAAATCTATCTGGATGATGAATTACTTAATGAAATTGATCTAAATATAACCAAAAACCCTGACGGATTCAATCCTTTTCACCAGCCACATTATATTCTATTGAATTTAGCAATAGGTGGAAATGGCGGTGATCCTGCCCAAACTAAATTCCCCAAAGAATATCAAGTGGATCACGTTCGCGTTTTCCAAAAGAAATAAAATAATTATGACGGTATCATTTTTAAAAATATTGTTTATTGCTTTTGCAATGAACGCGTTTACGTATGCGCAAACCAATACGAAGGAACCGAGTCCAGAGGAGGTTCGGGATTATTATGTGCAGACCTTAGTAAAGATTGCAGATCCTGTACTGACCAATTTGAGCAAAGGCAAGCTCAAAAAAAACATGCCCATAGAGCGATCGCCCGGAGCTTGGGACGATCGAACACATGTGACCTATCTGGAAGCCTTTGGCCGAACGCTTTCGGGAATGGCCCCGTGGCTCGAACTGGGCGCTGATAAAACAGCAGAAGGAAAGCTTCGGGAGAAATATATTGAATTGGCCAAAAAAGCGATCGATAAAGCCACGGACCCAGAATCTGCCGACTTTATGAATTTCAGTGAAGACAAGCAACCGCTTGTAGACGCGGCTTTTTTCGCGCAAGCGTTACTTCGTGCACCTACGCAACTCTGGGAGCCACTTTCAGAAAAAACGAAGGGAAACGTCATAAATGCCTTAAAGTCTACCCGAAAAATAGAACCGTATTACAGCAATTGGTTGCTGTTTACCGGCATGGTAGAAGCAGCACTTTTGAAATTTGGAGATGAAGCCGATCTGTTTCGGTTAGAACAACCAGTGCAAAAACACATGGAGTGGTACTTGGGCGATGGGATTTATGGAGATGGTCCAGATTTTCACTGGGATTATTACAACAGTTATGTAATACAGCCCATGCTTTTGGATATCCTAAAAACCATGGAAGAAAAAGGCGTGGGTAGAACAGAAGATTATAAAAAAGTGCAGGAACGGGCGCAGCGCTACGCGCAAATTCAAGAACGTTTAATTTCACCGGAGGGAACCTATCCACCCATAGGGCGCTCGCTGGCGTATCGTTTTGGGGCTTTCTAACTGTTGTCACAAGTGGCACTTTGGAGGAAATTGCCCGATGAGATCGCGCCCAGCCAAGTGCGGTCTGCATTCTATACTGTCATTAAAAGGCAGATTGAGGCTCCGGGAACTTTTGATGCCAACGGGTGGTTGCAAGTGGGACTTGTGGGACATCAGAATAACATAGGCGAGGGCTATATTTCTACGGGAAGTCTCTACTTGTGCAGTGAAGCTTTTCTCGTTTTGGGTTTATCACCAGATGCTGAATTCTGGACAGCACCGGCAGAATCGTGGACGCAAAAGAAAATCTGGAATGGCGAGGATATTCCCATAGATCACGCGCATTAAAAACGGAAAAAATGAATTCTTTTAAAATAAAGTTCCTTTTAACCTTACTTCTATTAGGGTTGCAATTTCAATATGGAATCGCACAATCTTCTAACCCTAAGTCTAAGTACGCTACTTTTTCGCCAGGCGAAATTTGGAAAGACACTGATGGGACGCATATTAATGCGCATGGTGGCGGGTTTCTCTTTAAGGATGGTACCTATTATTGGTACGGGGAGCACAAAGGCAAATCGAGCAAAGCAAAAGTGGGGATCACGGTTTATACCTCTGATGATTTATATAATTGGAAAAATGAGGGTGTAGCGCTTTCGGTTTCCAAAGATCCCGATTCTGAGATTACTTCGGGGAGCGTGATGGAGCGTCCCAAAGTTGTTTATAATAAGAAAACTGGGAAATATGTCATGTGGTTTCATTTGGAACTAAAAGATCAGGGATATTCTGCGGCCAGAGTGGGAGTTGCCGTTAGCGATAGTCCTACTGGCCCTTTCACCTATTTAAAATCCTTCCGACCTAATGCCGGTAAGTGGCCTCAAAATTTCAAGGAAGAATGGAAAGAAAACCCAGATGGAGGTGATCCTGAAAAATGGTGGACGCCCAAATGGAAGAAAGCATTAATGGAAGGTATGTTTGTTCGGCGCGATTTTGAAAAAGGGCAAATGTCAAGGGATATGACCATTTATGTAGATACCGATGGAACGGCCTATCAAATTACGTCTTCCGAAGAAAACCAGACGCTACATGTTTCGGAATTGACCGATGATTATCTAGGTTTTACGGGAAAATGGATGCGCGTGCAACCCGGTGGACAAAATGAAGCTCCGGCGATTTTTGAAAAAGACGGTACCTATTATATGATCACCTCTGGCCTTACCGGTTGGGATCCCAATGCGGCGCGTTCCTTTAAAGCAAAATCTATAATGGGGCCGTGGGAAAAACTGGGTAACCCGGCACTGGGAAAAGATGCAGATAAAACCTTTCACTCGCAGAGCACCTATATTTTACCGGTACATGGTAAGAAAGATGCTTTTATTTTTATGGCCGATCGCTGGAAGCCTGAAAACCATATCGACGGACGATATATCTGGTTGCCTATTGAATGGGAAAATGATAAACCCGTCATTAGGTGGAAAGATAAGTGGGATCTTTCATTTTTTCATAATTAGAGTCTTTTCTTTAAAATAATGTATATTTAAAACTTAACCCTTCAGAGGATTTAAATGTTGTCCGTAAATAATTTATTCCGAAAAAAACAAGAAATACTATTTATATCATACCAGTGAAAGTTTTACGGGCTGGTCAGGCACCTCGTTTAAGACTTTTCTATGGCTCGAAGATGGGAAGGGCGGCAGGTTATCACCCAGAGGTTTGTATCGACTCTATAACATTTACAAATAATGGGGCAATCATTGAAGTTGAGTCAACAGTTCAAGGGATTTCGTTAGTAAACTGATATTTTGAGCAGATTAATTTAAATTTAAAAAGGATGACTAAAATCAGAATTTTATTTTGGATGTGTGTTGTAATAGTTTCCTGTAAGCAGCAAAAATCAATGCAGGTTGAGGTGAGCAACGATCTGGATTTTAATAGAAACGAAATTGTTTCAATTCCTTTGGAACATTTAAAAGGGATTGACACAGAAGAATTGAAATACCTGCATGTTCAAGATGCTGAAAGTAAAAAATATCAAAGAACCCAGTTTATGGATTCTGATGCAGACGGCGAGATCGATTCCTTTTTATTTCAGGCAGAGGTTCCTGCAAACGCAACGGTAAATTATAAATTGGTCATAGACAGCACGATTGCCGCGCCAAAAAGCGATGTTGTGGCCTATTCTCGCTTTGTGCCAGAACGCACAGACGATTACACTTGGGAAAATGATAAAGTTGCCTTTAGAACTTATGGTCCAACGGGCGAAAAAGAAGCGCTGGCTGGTGTTCCGGGAAGTACACTTTCCAGCGGAATTGATTTATGGCTTAAAAGAACCGATAAGTCCATTATTAATAAGTGGTACGCAGGTCACGTAAAAACTCCGGGCTACTACCATACAGATAACGGGGAAGGCTACGATCCCTATCATGTGGGAGGCAGCCGTGGCACCGGTGGCATTGGCGTTTGGAAAAACGACAGCCTCTACGTATCAAATAATTTTATTACTTACAAAACCATTGCAGACGGCCCATTGCGTACCGTTTTTGAGTTGAGTTATGCGCCGTGGAGCCCTTATGCGATCCAAGAAACCAAAAAAATTACTTTAGATCTGGGATCTAATTTTTCTAAATTTGAAATAATGCTTTCGGCAAGTGATACTATTCCCAATTATACAGTTGGGATTAGTTTACACGAAAACAAAGGCGACTATAATCTCGAAAAAAAGGAAGGCTGGTTTCGCCACTGGGAAGCCATTGATGATTCATATGTTGGTGAGGGCATTGTTATTGATCCCAAAGTGATCGATTCGTCTTTTGCCCGTATAAGCAATGTACCAGATCAAAGCAATATTCTAATTGTCACAAAACCCAAGGATACGCTTACGTATTACGCCGGATTTGCTTGGAAAAAAAGTGGACAGGTTGATACTGTGGAAGATTGGGAAAATCTATTGAGAAAACAAGCAAAAATTATTGCAACTCCTTTGACTGTTAATCTAATTTCAGAGTAGTTTATTGTCTGTCGTTTACTAGATCTGTAGATTTCCATTTAAATAATAGAAGATTCAATAATTCTTCCAGCTTCAATAGTAGCTATTGAGCAGAGCTTGATACTACCCGTGAATACTCTCTGTTTTGCTTAAATCCTTCATGATCTCTGCTTCATAATTCAGTAGATCTTCCCATTTTTTGTCTACTTCTTTGCGCTCGCCGTATTTTCGGGCGAAGCCCAAAAACATGCTGTAGTGATTGGCCTCGCTTGCCATAAGATCATGGTAGAATTTTGCCAGTTCTTTGTCCTCGAGTTGAAGGGATAAAATCCTGAACCGTTCACAGCTGCGCGCTTCAATAAGCGCTGCGTAAAGTAGCCTATGTACAAGCTGCGTTGTACGGTCGCCGCCCTTACCAAAGAATTTTAACAGAGCACCCACATATACATCTTTGCGCTGATGGCCCAGCGTTTGCCCACGCGCGATGATTCTATCGTGAACCATTTTAAAATGGCTGATTTCCTCTTTCACCAGTACGATCATTTCCTGTACCATTTCTGAATATTCTGGGAATGAAACAATAAGCGATATGGCCGTAGATGCTGCTTTTTGCTCACAAAAAGCGTGATCTGTGAGAATCTCATCAATATTTTTTTCTACGATGTTGACCCATCGTGGATCTGTGGGTAATTTGAGTCCCAGCATTATAAATCGAGGTCAAAGGTTTTTAATAAAAGTTCGAGATTGGGGTTTATCTCCCGCATTTTCTCATATTTTTCACGCGGTGTAAACGCGAATTTCTTAGCCGATTGTTCGTTGACCTTTATGCTGAGGTCAATGTCATAATTGCTGAGTTTGCGCTTAAGGTATTCCAAAAGGTTGTGCTGTGCTCGTTCCAACTCTAAGCGCATGGTGTGATTGGGAAACTCAAGATGAATGGTCGTGCCTTTTAATCTAGGAGTATCTGTCTCTAGGGTAGAAGCCATGATTTTTTCACCTTTATTCTGCAGGCGATTTGCATATTCTTTCCATGCTGCTTGCATGGCTATCTCGGTAAAGGGTTTTTTTGGTAAATTGGCTTCATCTGGTTTTTTGTTGAGTTGCCGTTCCAGAATTTCCTTTTTCCTTTGCATTCCCTTAACGGAAAAACCGGAAACAGCAGACGAGGTATTTGGGTTTCTAGTCTGTTTTTCGGATATTTTTGGTAGTTTTTCTTCGCTCCTGGTAGATTCTTGCTGGGGTTGTGTTTCTTTCTGTGCGCTTGATTTAGCTACATTTTCTTCCGTTTTCGGGCGATTTTCAACCTGTTTTTCCTGATTTACCTCATCCTTGGAAATAATCGGAACATGTTCCTTAAAATGGTTTGGACCAATTATAAAATGTTCAGGCTTTTTTTTTTCTCCATCAAAAGTGATGGAGGCAAGTTGCATAAGGCAAAGTTCAACGAGCAGTCTCGGGTTCCGGCTTGTCCTGTATTTAAGATCACAATCATTTGCGATTTCCAAAGCTTTCAAAAGAAAATCCATGCTCGTCTTTTGCGCTTGCACGTGGTATTTTTTCTTGGTTTGATCACCCACTTCCAGCAGACTTATCGTCTCGGCATTTTTGCTGACCATTAGGTCCCTAAAGTGTGAAGCCAATCCTGCTATAAAATGATGGGCGTCAAAACCGCGAGAAAGAATATCGTTGAAATGCAGCAATAACTGCGGAATATTATTGTCTAGCAACAGATCCGTTATTTCAAAATAAGTATCGTAATCCAGTACGTTCAGGTTTTCGGTAACCGCTTTGCGCGTGAGATTCTTGCCCGAAAAACTCACCACCCGGTCAAAGGTAGAAAGAGCGTCACGCAGGGCGCCATCCGCCTTTTGGGCAATGATGTGCAGACCTTCTTCTTCAGCCTCAATACCTTCCTGCTTTGCGATGTCCATAAGGTGCTCCCTGATATCCTTAACGGTGATCCTTCGGAAATCAAAAATCTGACAGCGCGATAGTATCGTGGGGATTATCTTGTGCTTTTCGGTAGTGGCGAGTATAAAAATTGCGTGTTTTGGCGGCTCTTCAAGGGTCTTTAAAAAAGCGTTGAAAGCGGCCTGAGATAGCATGTGCACCTCATCGATGATATACACTTTATAATGTCCCACCTGCGGTGGAATGCGTACTTGATCGATCAGGTTTCTAATATCGTCGACCGAGTTGTTTGACGCGGCATCAAGTTCAAAAATATTGAAAGCATAATCTTCATCTTCCCTTACCTGTTTTGTGTCAGGCTGGGAGGAATCTGCTTGTTGATTGATTTTTTTTGCCAGAATCCGGGCGCAAGTGGTCTTGCCCACCCCACGCGGACCGGTAAATAGCAGCGCCTGCGCGAGGTGATCATTTGCAATGGCATTCTCTAAGGTATTTGTGATGGCCTGCTGTCCCACCACATCCTTAAAGGTTGCAGGGCGGTATTTTCTTGCCGATACTATAAAATGCTCCACGGGGTTTAGATTCTAACTGCTAAAATTAATGCGCTGCAAAGATAAAAATTGAAGTCCAGAAAAAGCTTTTATAGCGATTTTTAGTTACGATCAGTTATTAACAAAACTCAAATTAAGTATGATCGTAAGCTTATTTTTTCACTTACCTTTGCCTCAAAGCAGGCCGCCCTATCGCTCCACAACGTATTTTAAGGAAATTTTGTGGGGAGGAAAGTCCGGACACCATAGGGAAGCATAGCGGCTAACGGCCGTCATTCCGATCCCGATAATTATTGGGATCGGAATAGGACAAGTGCAACAGAAAGAATGTACAGATCATGCTGTAGTGAAACCAGGTAAACTCTATGCGGTGCAATGCCATGTATACCGGTTTTTAAGCGTTCCCGCGCGATGCCGGAGGGTAGGCAGATAGAATGTATGGGCAACCATGCATCCAGATAAATGATAGGGATCCCAGTCCTGATAGCTATTGGGATCGGGATACAGAATCCGGCTTATAGGCCTGCTTTTTTCTTTTTTAAACTGCTGAAATTTTAGTTAAAACAGCCATTTTTTCAATGAATAAGGTAGTTTCTGCTGAAAATATTCAGAGATACTACTCAAAACTGAGTTTTGGGATAAGGCTAGGAAGTCTTACAGACCAAGTTTGCCCAGTTTATGGCGCTTTCCATAGTTTCAAAAATCTGGAAAGGCTCAGCCATGAATTTCTGTTCAAACTGCGCATTTAAAACTGAAATTTTGCTTGTTGTAACTACCGCAACTCCCTTGAGAATACTGGAGAATTCAAAATTTATATATGCCATAGGGTTTACATTATATCCCTGAGAACGGTCTGAGATATATACATAGGGTTTTTCTTCAAAGTACGCGGTAAACAATTCTTTGAAAAGCATAAAATGCTCTTGATCTATCGTAACGTTTTCATGCACATGCGCAATCACGTAGTTTTCAAAAAGTTCTATTTTTGCAAAATCAAGCACTATGACTTTGGCTGGAATCATCAGGATTGGATTTTATTACTGTTTCTTATGAACATAAATACAAGGTGTCCCAAATTTAAAACTGGGGGAGTGAAACGGTAAAATTAACTAAATTTCAGATATTCAAGCCCTTTTAAAAAGCTACTTTCCCATTAGCCAAAAAAACTAAATGCGCTACTACCATAATTCCTGAATTCATTAAAATGGGGATGCGTCGACAAATCAGTATGTTTACCATGTTCTATAACAAGCATGCCGCCTTTATTTAAGTGATTTTTCTCAAAAACCAAGTCGGCGATCGAGAGAAAAATGGATTGGTCAAAATCATATGGAGGATCTGCAAAGATAATATCAAAGGTTTGTGAGGTAAACTTTAAATAGTCAAAAACATCAGATTTAACGGTTTCTATCGGCATTTCAAGCTTTTCCGCAGTTTCTGCTATAAAACGTACACAGCCATTATTTTCATCAACGGCAATCACTGCTGGTGCTCCACGGGAGGCGAACTCGAAGCTTATATTGCCTGTTCCGGCAAAAAGATCAAGCACATTTACCTGATTGAATGCATAAGTATTGCGTAAAATATTAAAAAGGGATTCTTTAGCTCTGTCTGCGGTTGGGCGTACCGGTAATTTTTGGGGCGCGATAATCTTTCGGCCTTTATGTATTCCACTTATTATTCTCATAAAATCGTCAATTAATTCCTGAAAAAGGACGTTATTAAGCGCATAGGAGCGATTTTTCTTCTAGCTTTATGTGCCTAATATACGTGTGCGTGAGTTGATAAAGCTCATCATTTCTGTCTAATTGTCCCAGTATGATTAAAGTATCGCGATTGGGATCAAAATTCAGCTGTTCATAACAGAAAAGTATATGATACAAGAAATCTTCGGCATTTTCATAGGTGAAAGAATTGGCCAGCAGCATTTTTTTACCCTCATGGGCGACGATGTCAAAATTTTCTTGACCTAGATTGACTACGGCCTGTCTTTGCGATATCGTGGCATCGTTAAGTACTTTCTTAATGAATACCGTCATATGATGGTGATAGCTGAAACTGCCAAAACGATCAAAGAAAAAGTTATTGATATTTGCAAAAGGTATATAAATAACAACGAGTTCAAAGGGTTTGATCTCGTCGTAAACGATAAAATCTGTACTTAAAATCTTAGTATTGTACTTTAGGTAATCTGTAAGTCGCTCAGGATCAAAAAGGGCTGACGGCACAATTGTAAAAAGCTCGTTACGATATACTACGTCTATGGTATTAAACTTTTTAAAAACACTAGCCTGATCATCAAATACTTGTTCTATTTTTCTTAATACTTTATCGGGACTACCAGTATTTTCTACTGTTTGCACTACGATCTCGTCGTAATCGCCAGTATTTTTATCCTGGGCATAAAACGAAAATCCATCCAAGCTGACTTGGATGGATAGTGTTTCATTGTATGTATGTTCTTCCAGATTAATTGTCATCATTGCCACCGTAACTCTTTGGCCAGTTTCCAGCAGTTTTTACTTCGCTCATAGAACCTATCGTTATATAAGCGCCATTCACACCATCAACAGAAATTACTTGTTTTTCTTTATTGATATAGTCTTTAGGCTGGTCTTTAAGAAGAACTTCCTTAGCAACTTTTGCTTCAAAAACTGGGATTCTAATATCATTACTAGTGATTGTACCAGCGTCCATTTCAAATTTAGCATCAGTACCTGGCACGTTCATCATGGTTTTATAACGATCTGTATTGCCAAAAAGAGAATCTTTAACGGGTTTTGTCCCCAAGGTATCTGTAAGTACCATTGCTTTATACATATCAACTCTATAGGCTTTTGTTCTTTCTTCGTCTAGAACAGTTGTGTCTCTGCGCTGAGTAATTGTGAATTCAGCGGTATCTATAAAGCGCTCTAACTGATCAAAATTTTTGGCGAATTTACCGGTAACTTGTTTGAATGCGAGCTGTGAATCACGAATGTCTATAAGTTTATCGATGGCCTGCTGATAGCGTACTTCTTTCAGTTCATTAAATTTCACCTCTCCATAAACGGAGTTGAAAAGTAGGTAGCCTAGCCCCACAATTACAATCCAAAGTACTATTTGAATAACTATTCTCATTCTATGATTGGTTTTTAGTGTTAATTTAGGTTATAGACAAATCTACAAATTTTTTTCAATCGTTCACAGATTATCACAAAAATTCATTATTATCTTTACCTCAACCAAAAATACACACCGCTCTGGACCAACATCTATTTTACCGAAAACTTAAAGAAGACTTCGCCCATACTCCTACACAAAAGCAGGATATCGTGCTGCAACAATTAAGCGATTTTGTGCTTCAGAAGAGTAATAATACCATATATCTACTTAAGGGCTACGCCGGTACGGGGAAAACCTCGATTATAGGCATCTTGGTAAAAAACCTCTGGCGGGTAAAAATGGCTTCCGTACAAATGGCGCCTACCGGTCGTGCCGCAAAGGTAATAAGCAGTTATAGCGATACGCCTGCACAGACCATCCACCGAAAAATTTATTTTCCAAAAAAGGAGCGGGGAGGTGCAATTTCCTTCAGCTTGCAACGCAACAAACATCGTAATACGCTGTTTATAGTCGACGAGGCGTCTATGATCCCTGATACAAAATCAGAATCTAAACTGTTTGAAAACGGTTCTCTGCTCGATGATCTTATGCAGTACGTTTACAGCGGCCATAACTGCAAATTATTGCTGATAGGCGATGATGCCCAGTTGCCGCCCGTAAAACTTGAGCTCAGCCCCGCACTAGATGCAAAGAACCTCAGTCTGCAGTTTAATAAAGAAGTGGCGGGCATAGAGCTTGACGAGGTCATGCGTCAGGCCGAGACCAGTGGGATACTTAAAAACGCCACGCGCATACGTGAATTTATAAATGACGGATTGTATCAAGATTTTCGATTTGATCTTGATGGGCAAAATGATGTAGAACGGCTTAACGATGGTTATGAAATCATGAACGCCATTGATGATTCTTACGGGCAAAATGGTAATGAAGGCACCGTGATCATTCTGCGCTCAAATAAACGGGCTAATCTCTATAACCAGCAAATACGGCAGCGTATCCTTTTTAAAGAGGAAGAGATAAGCGCAGGGGATTACCTTATGGTGGTAAAAAACAATTATTTTTGGTTGGATGCTAAAAGTGAGGCGAGTTTTATCGCAAATGGAGACATTATCCAAGTACTTGAGATTTTCAGTATCAAAGAACTTTATGGTTTCCGCTTTGCGGAAGTAAGGGTGCAAATGACAGATTATCCAGATATGAAACCTTTTGAAACCGTGCTAATCCTCGATACGCTCACTACAAATACACCCTCGCTGGCTTATGAAGAAAGCAATAAACTTTATCAGGAAGTCATGCAGGATTATGCCGAGGAAACCTCGAAATACAAGAAGTTCCTCAAGGTAAAAAACAACACGTTCTTTAACGCGCTACAGGTAAAATTCTCTTATGCTATTACCTGTCATAAATCACAGGGTGGCCAGTGGGAAACCATTTTTGTTGAACAGCCTTATTTGCCTAATGGGATGGACAAAGATTACCTGCGCTGGCTCTATACCGCGGTCACCCGAGCTCGAAAAAAGCTGTATCTTATAGGTTTTAAGGATGAAATGTTTTTAAAAAGCTAACATGGAAACCAGCTGGTTATTAAGCGCCGCTTTAGGAATAGGACTTGCAACCGCGGTAGGGTTCAGGGTATTTCTGCCATTGCTGTTTTTAAGTCTGGCGGCCCATTTTGATAGTGTTCCCATCGCGGAATCTTGGGAATGGGTGGGCGGTTTGCCAGCCCTTATTCTATTGGCCACCGCGAGTGCAGTCGAGATTTTGGGCTATTATATTCCCTGGGTAGACAATTTACTTGATGGTCTCGCCGTCCCAATGGCGGGCATCGCGGGTACGCTTGTTTTTATGGCAACACTAGTAGATGTAGATCCCTATATCTCATGGTCGCTAGCCCTGATTGCAGGCGGCGGTACGGCCGCTCTGGTGGCTGGAAGCACTGCCACTGTGCGCGGTGCTTCTACGACTACTACGGGAGGCTTGGCAAATCCTGTAGTCTCTACCGTAGAAACGGGTGTGTCAACAGTGGTTTCCCTCGCTGCTATTTTTGTGCCTATACTTGCAATAATCCTTTGTATTATTGTCGTTTATTTGATATTCAAAATGTGGAAACGCATTAGGACCCGAAGGAAAAATAATTCAACTAAGATTTAATTAAACCTAATTTTTGATGCTCAAGACCATTGCCATGATCCCAGCGCGATATGAAGCTGCGCGTTTTCCCGGAAAGCTCATGCAGGATTTATGCGGAAAACCTGTTATTGTACGCACCTATGATGCCGCGGTGGCGACGGGGCTTTTTCAAGAAGTATACGTGGTTACAGATAGTGAAGTCATTGAAAAAACAATACAAGAACATGGCGGTAAAGCGATAAGAAGCCAGAAAGAACATGTGTGCGGTAGTGATCGCATCGCAGAGGCCGTAGCATCAATGGATATTGATATCGTCGTGAATGTACAAGGTGATGAGCCTTTTACCAATGAAGAGGACATGGAGCGCGTGCTACAGGTTTTTGAAGAGAACGACGCCCATAAAATAGATTTGGCTTCGATTATGACGCCCATGATGGGACTGGAGGAGATCAATAATCCAAATAATGTTAAAGTGATCGTAGATCAGCATGATTTTGCACTTTATTTTTCACGGGCTGCGATTCCATTTCCCCGGGATGTGGATGCGGGCGTGACCTACTATAAACATAAAGGGATTTATGCTTTTAGAAAACAGGCCATTATCGATTTTGCCAAATTGCCCATGCGACCGTTGGAAGCTTCTGAAAAAATTGAATGTATCCGTTATCTTGAATACGGCCGTACCATAAAAATGGTGCGTAGCGATAGTCCGGCACTGGGTATTGATACGCGCGAAGATCTTGAAGAAGCGCGTAAGGTTTTTAAGTTGAGAAAATAATTATAGTTTAAAGATCATTATCAGTAGAAGATATAAGATCGCTTCGCTGAAAGACAAAAGAAAATAGACTTAAAGGTAGCTATTTGATAAACAGTTACTTTTATTACTAGTCATGTTTGGAAGCAAAGCAAATTATGGTTGAAATAAAGAAGTTATAATTTAGAGATTGGATATATCTTAAATGACAACTCTGTCAAAAAATAAAACTAAAAGAATACATTAAAAACTGTAATTCCGCCCAACAGGTCCTAAGTTAAAGCGTCCTACGTCAATTCCCACGCGCACTTAATTAGATTCACTTACAAAACTCATAGGAGAACCAAGCAAATAAAAAAGGGCAGTCAACTGTTGCTGAATGCCCTTTTTAAGTCAAAAACCACCGTTTTTAAGCCATTTTAACCAATTAATATAAGGTTTTGATCTTGGCAAGTTTAGCTTTCCAGATTTCAAGGTCTTTTTTGTGATTGGCAATATTTTTATGCACTTCTTTCACCATTGGATTATCATCTGGCACATACTGAAAAAAGCCTAGGTTATTTTCCAGCTGATTGATATCTGCCTTAACCTCGTCAATTTTTTTGGAAAGAAAATAGCGCTCTTTTTCAATCTGCCGTTCGTCATCACGGTCGGCCATAGCAGCGATACGGTTGTCGTACTTGATCATTTCGGTTTCTTTACGGCCCATATCAAGCTGTTTAAAAAAGGAGTCAAGCACCTTATTAAAGTCCCTTTCGATATTTTTTTGAGAAAATGGAACCCTTCCCGTTTCTTTCCATTCTTTAATGATATTATGTATGGTTTTAAGATCGGCATCTCGGTCGCCAGTGAGTTTGACTTCTTTGATGTTTTTAAGCAATTCCTTTTTATTGGTCAGGTTCTCTTTTTCTTCGTCAAGAGCCTCTTTTTTGTCGGCATGTAATTTGTCAAAGACATGGTTGCAGGCAGCTTTAAAGCGTTTCCATATTTTATCGCTGTCCTTTCTGGGCACGTGGCCAATTTTTTTCCAGTCGCCCTGTATTTTTTTCATGAGTTCAATGGTGGTATCCATATCCTCATTGTCTTTATTGTCCTCAGCGATCTTTATGAGTTCCATTTTCTTTTCAAGGTTCTCGTATTGATCCTTTTTTTGGTTTTTATAGAACGCGTTCTTATTGTGGTTAAACGTACGGGTCGCTTTTTTAAATGCTTTCCATGTCGCCTCGTTTTTTTTGCGAGGAACTTTGCCAAGCTTGAAGAATTCATCGCGTAGGGCTTCCACCTTTTTCATCTGGTTTTGCCATGCATTGTGCGATTCTACCGTTTCTAAAGCGATTTTTTCAATACCTTCAATCACCGCTTGTTTCTTCGCCAGGTTTTCTTCGTGAATTTTATCAATATTATTAAAATACTCTTGGCGGGATTCATGAATTTTTTTAGTCGCGGCACTGAATTTTTCCCAGATTTCTTCACGGTATTCCTGCGCTACGGGACCTATTTCTTCCTTCCACATCTTATGTAACATCTGCAGCTCCTTAAAAGCACGGGTCACATCTTGAGACTTGGCCAATTCTTCAGCCTGCTCGACCAACTTCATTTTTTTATCAAGGTTTTCCTTAAAATCCTTATCCCTGAACTCGCGGTTTAAATGGAGAAAATCATAAAAATTCTCAACATGGTGGTGGTAGTTGTTCCATACTAGATTATAACGGTCTCGCGGGATATTACCGCCATTGCGCCAGCGTTCCTGTATGTCTTTAAACTTGTCAAAAGTAGTATTTATGCTTTCTTCGCCACCTACCTCGTCTTTGAGCTCTTTAAGCTCTTCTATAAGCGCATTACGCGTGTCAAGATTAGCATTAAGATCGTTTTTTAAACTCTTGTAATACGTATTGCGCTTATCGCGGTATTCAAAATAGAGTGTGTTGAATTCTTTCTTTAACGGACTATAATAACGGAAATCAATGATGTTGCCACCTTCTTCCAGAAATTTCTCTTTTGCCTCTTCCTGTTCTTCCTCAAATTGGGAAATAAAAGCAGCCCTTATCTCGTTGACCTGTTCTTTTATATGGTGCACCTTGTATTTAGAAAGTAGGTGTCTAAATTCTTTTATGAGCGCTTCTTTGCCCAGTTTTTCATAATTTTTCTTGGGGATTTCTTCACGTTCAGCGATACTTTCATCTTCGCTATCTTCCGTGAGCGCATCGTCTACATTATCTGCAGTTGCTTCATCCTCTTCGTCTTCTGCGGCAAAATCTTCATCTTCGTGTTCCGCAGAAGTTTGTACAGTTATATTTTCGGTTTCTGCCGCTGATTTTTCTGAAACCGATTTATCGTCTTCTAAAGCCGTTTTTCCCTCCTTTTCGGTTAATTCCTCTGCTTCAGAAACATTTTCTTTTTCAGAGTTTTTGGAATTTTCACTCACGGAAACTTCTTTTTCCCCTTCCGAAACTGCTATTTCCTCAGAAATGTCTTCTTTTATAACTACCGCTTCTTCTCCCTCAGAAGCTGATTTTCCCTCCTCTGGAGTCGATTTATCACTCTTTTCGGTCAAAATTTCAGTTTCAGGAACTGCTTTTTCCGATGATTTAGCCATTTTTTCTTCCATTTTTTCATCTTCCGCGCCAGCGTCTTCAATCACTTCAATAGATTTTGTAACCATTTCATCGTCATGGTTTTCGGTAGCAGATTCCACCTGTTCATCAAGCTTTTCCGCCTTCGGAGCATGTTCTTTGTTAGCTTCCTTGACTATCGCTTTTTCAGCTAGATCTTCGTTTTCCTTTGCTTTATTGCTACCTTTTTGCTCTTCGACCATGGTCATTCTTTTTTGTATACATTGCTATAGGTGATAAAGATACTATTAACTGCTCAAATAGCAAACGGGCTAGGCTCTTGATAGCCTGTTAGTTCCAGATTTTCCAGGCGGCTTCTGCCTGTAATTCTAGCATTCTTAGGCCATTAATAGTCTTGGAGTTCTGCTCTTTTCCATTTTTTAAAAAACTTGATTCCGCAGGGTTGTACACGAGATCAAAGAGTAAATGGTCTGGTGTAAGTAGCCGGTAGGAAAGGGCTGGGGCCTGTTCTATATCTGGATACGTGCCCAGCGGTGAGCAGTTGATAATGAGCAGGTGTTTAGAAAGCAGCGCGGCATTGAGCTGCTTGTAATCCAACTGTTCTTTAGTGGGTGTTCGCGAGACAAAAGTGTAATCTATGTCCTTAAGTTCTAGCGCATAGGCGATCGCTTTTGAAGCGCCTCCCGTACCCAGGATCAGGGCTTTTGTATGCCGTTTTGTCAAATGGGGCTCAATACTTTTTTGAAAACCTATGTAATCTGTATTGTAGCCCTTAAGCCGGCCATCGCCCAGTCTCTTAATGGTATTTACAGCACCTATGGACTGTGCGTGTTTGTTGAGGTCCTGCAGTAGGGGCATGATTTTCTCTTTATAGGGAATCGTCACATTAAAGCCGTTTACATCTAGCCGTGAGGTCAAAAGTGTCTTAACCTCATCTATGCTACTACAATCAAAATTTGTATAACTTGCATCAAGCTGCTCTTTTTTGAATTTTTCTGTGAAATAAGTTTTGGAAAAGGAATAATCAATATCCTTTCCTATCAATCCGTATTTGTCCATTTTGTTTGTTTTTTTCGCCATACTTGCCCAATGCAAAAACAAGGAGCACACCGAGAATAATAAATCCCAGCGCAGCGATATTATCTACCGAAAATTCGGTAGGCCAGAAGCGGTCATAATTCTGCAATATGGGGTCACCCACACGATCCAACTTTAAGCTTCCATCTATTGTGCGTTCATAAATAAATTCTTTCCACGGCCACACCACGCCCAGTGAACCCGTAATAAAACCAATGATAAGTGCATTGGTCTCGTTCTTGAAATTTTTAAGCAAATAGCCCAGAAAATTCGATAAGGTGACCAACCCAACAAGCGATCCCAGTGTAAAAGATACAAGAACCTGTAGCAACCGCATGTGGGTAGCGCTCTGAGTAAATGAAAAATCCCATTGTGCGATGCTAAAAATCGTATCGTAAAGCGCATTGACCGAATCTACGAGAAGCAGTACATAATTACCCATGAGAATAAGGATGAAGGAACCCGAAAGTCCCGGAAGCGTCATCCCCGAAACGCCAACAATACCACAGAAAAACACGAAAAACAAATTGTCATTTTGCTTGGCAGGTTCCAGTAAACTGATGCCCACACCAGCAATAACTCCTAGGAATATGATCACAATATTTTTGCGAGTCCAATCGTCAAAATCTTTTGCAATGTAATAAATACTGCCTATGATCATCCCGAAAAAAGCGCTCCATACATATAAAGGATGCGTTTCTATAGCCAGATCAAGTAATTTTGAAACACTAAAATAGCTGATTACCATGCCCAGCATAAGGAGGCCTAGAAAACGGCCATTTACATACTGTGCAAAACTTCTAAAACGGCCATTGAGCAGTAATTTAAAAGCCTTTCCATTCACCCTTTGCAGCGAATGGATGAATTCTTCATAAAAACCCACAACATAGGCAACCACCCCTCCAGAAACACCGGGTACTTTATTTGCGGCGCCCATGGCCAAACCTTTGAGTACAAGCCATATTTTATCTGATAAGGAGCGGGTTTCAATATTCATTCTTTCCTTTAGCGTTAGCAAATCGTTCCAGCAGGAAAATAACAAGAAAACCGATGATGGCAAATACCAAAACCCATAAAATTTTAGGGTCACCGTCAAAATGGCCGGGCAAGATGCTTTTTTCCATAAACGGTACTTCTTCGCCATGGCTGTTTTCGCGGTAAGAGAGGATCTCTTTCCAAGGCCAGACCTTATTGAGCGCGCCTATCATAAAACCGGTGAGCAGTGATAAGGTAATGTTCTGGTAGTTCTTAAAAAGGTAGGTCAATACTTTTGAGAAGATCTTAAGTCCCACGATACATCCTAACATGAATGTGAGCAGTCTTAAAAAAGCATCTTTTACCGTGGGCCAGTCGGTTGACATGAGGCCGTCTACAAAACGCTGAACGGTGCCCAAAATCACCGCATACGAACCCAAAAGCAGTAAAATAAAAGAACCTGAAATACCCGGTAAAATCATCGCAATGATTGCGATAACTCCAGAAAGAAAGATAAATAAATAACTGCTGGGCGTCTGCACCGGTTCTGCGATAGTAATATAGTAGGAGATGACAATACCTAAAATACCCGCTATGATCACGCCAACATTATAGCGTGTTATTTGCTTACCGATGTAGAGGATGCTGGCAATGATCAGCCCAAAGAAAAATGCCCATAATAAAAGCGGGTAAACATCCAATAAATAGGTAATAAGCTTTGCAAGCGAAAGGATACTGACAGCGATACCGCCAAATAGTGCCAGTAAAAACGAGATATTATAGGCTTTAAAGGCATTTTTAAAACCATCTTTTTTCCAGGTTTTAAAAAATCCCATATCGAGATTGTCTATGGTCTGGATCAACTCTTCATAGATGCCTGCAATAAAAGCGATCGTTCCTCCAGAAACACCGGGAACCACATCTGCGGCGCCCATGGCCAAGCCTTTTAATGAAATAATAAAAAAATCAAAGGAACTCCGCTTTTCGCGCATAATATAATGATTGAATAGCCGTCAAAAATAGGAAAACTATTAGGATTTTCTAGCCTGCATGATTTTCTCCTGTACCGTTTTTTTTGCGTAAGCGTAAGGGAAAAGTTCTTCTAATATAATTTCATATTCCGGTTCTATGCCCAGACCATTTTCTAAGTGAAAGTGTCCTTTTAAATCTTCACCCAGTGTAAAGTACAGACCGGCCAAACGGAACTCGATTTCGGGGTTTTCAGGGTAAAATTCAACAGCCTGGTACAAGTTTTGGATGCTTGCTTCAAACTCGCCAAGACTGGTCAGTATATCCGTGCGTGAGATCCAGGTCTTTAATTCATAATTGCCCAACTCCAGCGTTCTGCTATAACCACGTTCTGCCTCTTCATAAAACTTTAAGCGGTTGTTTATTTTCGCGTAGCGTTTCCAGTATAGCACATTTTCGCCGTCTATATTTATGGCTTTATTAATATAATAAAGCGCTTTTTGATAATCCATTTTCCGGATATAGAAATCGGTTATCGCTATCCAACCCTTATCGAGCAGCGGATCTTCATGAACGGTCTTACTGAAAAAATTGAGCGCCAGATCATCGCAATGCAGTTTCAGATAGCACTTCCCTATACGCAGGTACGCAAAAGATGTGGGATCATCAAGACCTAATGTGATCTGGTAATTCTCTATGGCTTCATTGTACTTCCCTAGCTTTTCCAGCACTTTTCCCTTTTCAAAATAGGCGCCAATAAACGTATCATCGCTGATAATAGCAAAATCGTAGGCCGCAAGTGCCTTGTCATATTGTTTAAGGTCAAAATATTGCTTGCCCACTTGATGCCAGGCCACCTCACTGTATGGGTTTTTGTTCAAGAACATATTGAGGTAATCGATGGCCTCTTCATGCTGATCCAGAAAATCGAAGCAATAGATGATGTTGTAAAGCGAGGCATAGTCATCTTCATCTACCTCCAGACATTTCATGAAGTTAAATTTGGCGTTCTGAAAATCTTCCATAAATAGATATTCCATGCCTATGAGCGAGTAAATATCTGCATCATCTTCAGTAAGCTCAAGGGCAGACTCCAAAAGTTCAACCGCCTTCTCATGATCATCCTGTTTAGAATAAATATTCGCTTTCTGAATGAAAACCTCTTCATTATGCGGTTCTATAAGGTACAGCTCATTGAGCAAACGATCTGCTTCTGTAAGTTTATCCTCAAAAATCAGAATTTCTATCCCAAAAAGTTTGAGGTTAGAAGAAGAAGGATGCTGGTCAAGACCAAGTTTTACAGCCTTCTTTGCCAACGCCATTTTTCCGTTTTCCAAATAGTGGTTTACGATATCCTCAAACTCTTCAGAATCAAAGAAAACTACATGGTTGGTTTTCAGCATCGACTCAAAACGGATAAGCGGGAAATCTTCTTCGTGATTGAATTTCATACACGGGGGAATTTATATTTTCAGCCTTTATAAATTTATAAAGCCAAACCGACGTAAGTTTTAAAATTACGTTATGTTGTCAACAAAGTAATCAACAATCGAACCTTTTTTGGCAACATTGTATATTTAGGAATGGATTGTATCTAGAACCCTTAACAGCAGTTCGCAGCCTTCTTCAAGTTCTTCATTACTGATGGTAAGCGGCGGGGTGATGCGCAGTGCCTTACCTTCAAAAAGTAGCCAGAACAGGATCAAACCGGCATCTTGACACGCCAAAATGGCCTGATCTGCAATCGCTGCCGATGGCATTATGGCAGCAAGCATAAGCCCTTTTCCCCGAATTTCTTCAATTAAAGTATGTTTTAACAAGCTGCGCACCAGTTTTTCCTTTTCCAAAGTCTGTGCGATCAGGTCTGTTTTTAGCAGTTCGTTTAAAGTGGCCAATGCAGCCGCTGCGATCAGGGGATGACCACCAAAGGTTGTAATATGACCAAGCTTTGGATTGTCAGACAATAGCTGCATACGTTCTTTAGAAGCTGTAAAAGCGCCAATGGGCATGCCGCCGCCCATACCTTTGCCCATAACCAGTATATCTGGTACGATATTGAAATGCTCAAAGCCAAAAAGTTTGCCTGTACGGCCAAAACCCGGCTGAATTTCATCTAAAACCAAGAGCGCGCCCACGTCTTCACAACGCCTTTTAACGTGTTGCAAATAATCGTTTTTGGGAAAAATAAAACCCGCCCCCCCCTGTATGGTTTCCAGTACCACGGCAGCGGTACGTTCTGTGATATTAATAAGGTCTTCCTGTGCGTTGAAATCAATAAAATCCACATCGCCTATCACCGGTTCAAAGGGTGCTACGCGCGCTCTGAAATCCATGAGGCTCAATGCACCGTAAGTATTGCCATGATAGGCTTTGCGAGCCGCGATGATCTGGGTGCGGCCAGTACTTCTACGCGCTAATTTTATAGCGCCGTCAATGGCTTCGGTGCCACTGTTTACAAGATAAGTCTGTTCTAACGGCTCTGGTAATTGCTGGGCAAGCAGGCGGGTGAGTTCTACAGCGGGATGCTGCGCGTACTCGCCATAAACCATGACATGCAGGTATTTATCGGCCTGGGTTTTTATCGCATCTATGATTGCCGGGTGGGTGTGCCCCAACGTGCAGGCAGAAACTCCTGCGACAAAATCCAAATATTTTTTGCCAGCGATGTCGTATATGTATGATCCCTTGGCATACGAAACTTCTAGAGCCAAAGGGTGCGGTGTGGTCTGCGCCTGATAGGTTAGGAAATCTTGTTTCACTGCTGAGTAAGTTTTTTAATGGAATCTGTTTTTATTTTCGTCTTCTTTAGTTCGCTGGGTTGAGGCGAAGCCGGTGTCGAAAGGGAATCTCGCTGAATCGTCGCTTTATCATTGACCGGGACGCCGATTTTAGGTGCGTCTTCTTCGTGGTTCTCCAGGTTTTCTGGCTTGAGTTCAGAAGCTTCCGGAAGTTCTTTCGGCGCGTCGTCTTCGTCTGTGGCAAAAAAGTCCTCTTCGATCTGGGGAAGAGGTATGCCTTTAATTTCAGCCAATTTATACGGTGGGTCTCCTTTAAAAATATCTTCTTTATTGAGAATCTCCTCATCTCCACGCCAGTTGAGGCCAGGATAGGTACGTTCTGCCTTGGGAAATTTGGAAAGCGGATAGGTTTTTCCGGCGACGTCTTTCAGCTTGGTCACCACATCAATCTCATTGCCGTCAAAATCTATTTTTATAGAAGCGCTTTTTCCCTTATCAATGGCCTGTAATTCACCTTCTTCAGAGCGTTGATACATAATACTTTCCGCATTGGTAATAATTTCGATCTCATGAAGTTTATTTTCGACAAAAAGTCCATAAAGCGTTTTTCCCTTAATTTGATTATAACCTAGATCATTGGGATCTTGTGATAAGGGAATGGAATCTTGCTGAGCAATAAACGCGTTGTCGAAGACTTTGAGGGAATCCAATTTATCGGTCTTTGGGTTGTTTATAAGGTGTATAGTGTCACCGGTCATCTGGCTGCGGCCGTTCCATAAAATGGGGTTGCCCAGCATTTTTGTGAGTCCGGTTTTTTGATCGCTTACCAATGAATCGCTTTTTCCGCTCAGATCTGTTTTGAAAATGCGCACATTGGGATATGCTCTAACGACGCGTTCATCTGGTTTGCCGGTGATCACTATCCGGTTGCCGTGTATATAAATGCTGTCATTCTCCTGTTTTGTGATCGCAACCGCCCGTTTAGTGATAAAAACAGAGTCTTTCGCCCGGAAAACTTCGGCATAATGACCTTTTATCACACTGTTGTTTGCGGTATCTATAACCCTAATATTATTTGTGGCCGAAGCAAAATTATTATTTCGGTCAAAGTAAAGGCTATCGCCATAAACCGTACGGTTGTCATAGTCAATACGCGAATTTTTAACGAAGTATCCCATATCATTATGGGTATCATAAAAACCACGCTCGCAATATACCACGCTACTGTCGCTGGTAATGGTGGAAGGGCCGTAGAGATAAGCGTGGCCCAGATTAGAATAATAATCCAACTGCTCGCTGTCTATCACGTATTCGGGATTGGTAAGTACAACATCCTGAATAAAGGAGTATTTATCCTGATCCATAAAATAGCGACCTATTTTACTAACCACAGTACTTGCGGTATCTTTTAAAGTGCCTCCACTACGGTAAAAGGCTTCCTGCTTGATACGGTCCATATAGAGCGTATCTGTGGTCAACGTGGCGGTAGGGCTTTTCATATCTACCTGGCCCGAGGCGTAGGCAAACTGGGTGTTCCCGTTATATTCCGCGTAGCGGCTGGTCATGATTATGGTGTCGCCCTGATTGATGCGCACATTGCCGTAGGCCTTTACAAAATTCTCGGCCTTATAGTGAAATGCGAGATCACACCACATCTTAACGCCCTCATGCTGAATATAAACCTGATTATCTACCATGCGCATAATGAGCGCACCCGGATATTTGACCTCATTGATTTCCTCAATATCAGACTCGATCCTGATCTCTTTTCCCTGTTTTGGTTCTTCCTGCGCCCAAATGGACAGCGGAATACACAGAAAAAGCAGGGAGATATATATTTTGGAACTAAAAGACATCATGAAATTTGTGCAAAGATAACGGAAAAAATAGGCAGGGAGTATAAAAGGATTATTCATTTAAAGAGGTACAAAAGAACCCCACGGCTCTTTCGTTCTTTTCTACGGAATAGTGACATTTGTTGCGCATTAAATAAAGAAGTATCTAAAGCATCCGATTTTTATTAAGATTTACCGGATTTTGGGTTGATTTTCAGGATTTATTTTTTGTGCTCATATGGAGGTCGTTCTGGGCTAGGATGTCCATTTTTTGTTTCCAATTTTTTTTTGCGACTTTATTTCCGTTTTCTTGCGCCAGTGTATGATGGATGTAATAAAATAGCCCTAGATTATTTGATGTGATCCCGCCTTCTTGAAAATTGCGTTTTAGCTTTCTTTCCACACGACTGAAACGCTCACGTTCCAGATCAAGGACTAAGGCCAAAAGTTCTATTTTTTGTAATGTGGCAGGGTAATTTTTAGAGTCTTTAACCAGTAAATCATCACTGGTATCAATATATAAATCCGCAAGGTTTAAAAATCCCTTTTTTGCCTCTTTGCTAAGATTTTTACTATACTCAATATAACGGGCAGCCAGTTCAATTGCAGTTTTAGTGCTGGGCTGCTTATAATAGCTCAAGGCCTCGCTTTTTAGATAATCGAGCCTCACCACAAAAGGCTCTAAAAAATTCTTGAGCTGTTGGGCAGTCATATAGCCGGTATGGTGCTTAAGTATTTTTCCATTTCCATCCAAGATAAAAACATCAGGGATAGAACCTGTACCGTATTTGGAAAACAGCTGGCGTTCCCTGTCTACATCTAATTTAAGGGGGACAAAATAATCCAGTCTTTTTTGCACTTCTTCATCACTCCAGGCATCTCTGTCCATCTTTCTACAGGGACCACACCAAATTGCCCAAAAATCCACAACGATTAATTGGTTATTTGTAAGGGCTATTTTCTGGGCGTCATCAAAAGAATGGAGCCAGCCTTTTGCCTCCACAGGTAAATAGGATAAGGTGATAAATAATAAGAGCAAAAGATGATTCATGGCGATTGTTTAAATCCCACCAGTGGGTTTTATTCTCCAATCCGATGGATCGAAATTTAAAATTCATTTCCGAATCATACTTCGCGGAGTTGCCCCGAGGCAGTTGATTTTCAGCTAGGTAATTTAAACGTTTTAGTACAGTAATCAAAATATTGATGAAGATCCTGCATAATGCAAGTGCATAAACTAACCTATAACTTCCTTGATTTCTTTTTTAAGATACTCGAGCGCCACTTGAGAAGGGGCGGTTCTTTCCATAAATTCGGTCAAAATAGCTTCACGCAGCTCGGCAGCCGAATTGATTTCATTCCCATTCGCCTGCTGCCTGATGAGTTGTATGGTGCCATTTTTCGCGGATTTTATGATATTCCACAATTCATCGCTCATATAAATCTGCTGCGATAGATTGTGCTCAAATTCCTGTTCAATAGTGAATATGAGCTGCTGCTCGTAGCTGCCTTTGTTTTCGCCGTCAGGCTTTATACGTATTAGGAGTTGGGCAGGTTTTATACGTTCCAGAAAAAGGGTCAGCCGCTCATACGCTTGCAAGCGCACGGGCAACGTATCTGCCTGACTGTCCTTTTGCAGGAGAAAACGCCGCCTTCCATCTTCATTTTTAATAAAAGCATTAAAAAAATAATAAGCCAGTAAACCTACTACCAGTGCGGGACACACGGCGATAAGTAATTGTATTATGGAATCTTCCATTTCAAACTTTTTGTATTAGGAGTTGTAGTAAACTAAAATGTACAAATTAACGATTTTACTTTATTCTTTAACAAAGCAAAAAGCGTAGCTATAGCTTAAGCTAAAAAGAGACTTTTTACCGCTGTTAAAGAGTAAAAGAAGAAGTCAAAATGTATAGGTTATTTCGTCACAAGCCCTTAGCTGTATTTTTGTAATGTGCTTCCACTTTTTTCATGTCGTAATAGCTTCTCAGCATCTCACAATCCTTAAGTGTCGCCTACTGCGCGTTTAAATAATCTACGGTCAATTCCGTCATCGTTTTTACGCCCAGCAACAATCCATCTTCATCTATCATAAAATCTGGCGTGTGGTGTGGATAAGGTTCTGTGTTTCCTGGCGTCATACCGCCCAAAAAGAAGTAAAAACCGGGCACTTCTTCCTGAAAATAGCTAAAATCCTCACCGCCGGTGGTCGCTTTTACCAGTTTGACGTTATCCGCACCAGCCACATTTTGAAGCGTAGGTAGCATCTTTTCGGTAAGGGCAAGGTCATTATAGGTAATTGCGGTATTGCTCTGAAATTCTATCGTAGCACTTCCGCCATAGGTTTTAGCCAAACCTTCAGTCATTTCGGTCATTCGCTTAATGATAAGATCTCTCATATCAGGATCTAAAGTACGCACCGTTCCAATAAGTTCAGCACTTTCTGGAATGATATTAAAGCGCACGCCAGAAGTAATTTTACCAACCGTAATTACCGCTGCTTCTTTGGTAATTTCAGACTCCCTGCTGATAATGGACTGAAAACCGTCTATTATTTTTGCTGAAATATAAATGGGATCCACACCGCCCCAGGGAGCAGAACCGTGAGTCTGTTTTCCTTTTACATTTACGACAAAGCGTTCTACCGCCGCCATAGTGCCACCTGGTTTATAGGCTATCGTATTCACCGGCGTAGCTGAATTGATATGCAGGCCAAAAATCGCATCTACATCTGGATTTTTGAGCACGCCTTCCTTGATCATCAGCTTAGCACCGCCTTCTTCTCCCGGTGGCGGGCCTTCTTCAGCAGGTTGAAAGATGAATTTTACCGTACCGTTTATTTTGTCCTTATGTTTAGAAAGAATTTCGGCCACGCCCATTAAAATGGCAACATGTGTATCATGGCCACAAGCGTGCATCACGCCGGTCTCACTGCCCATAAAGTTGGCTTTTACTTCGCTCTTAAAGGCAAGATCATTACGTTCGGTCACTGGTAGGGCGTCTATATCTGCGCGTAGCGCAACCACTTTACCGGGATTATCGCCTTTTAAGATCCCTACGACACCGGTTTTTGCGACACCGGTCTCTATTTCTATACCCAGCGATTTTAAGTGGGCGGCGATTTTTTTGGCAGTTTCCGTCTCGCGGTTGCTCAGCTCGGGATGCTCATGGATATCGCGGCGCCACTGTATCACCTGATCTTCAATAGCTTCGGCATCTGCCATTAAGATGGGGTCAGGAGATTGCGCATGAGCCTGATGGACTAAAAATAGGCCGAATACGGCTAGGAATATTTTTTTCATAAAATTGATTTTAAAAGTTGATCAGTGCGTAATTTTTTGATTGGTAATATATTAACGCGGTCATAGCCGAAAGTGCCACTTGCGTGGGTTGCCAGCGTTTATCTTTTGAAATATCGCGAGCCCCGGCAGTCTGGCCGCAAAGTATAACTGGAACGCCAAGCGCGTGCAGTTTGTTAAGTAGGTCAATATTGGGATTAGCAACGCCAAATTCCTCTTTGTAATATTCATCCTTCAACAATCCCATAGCGGCGTTACCGTGAACGACCATGACGGGTTTAATTTTTTCCAAAGCGATTCCAGCTGCAGCATGTAAGTTCAAAAACCGGGCTACGCGCTCAAAATTGGGATTTACCTGCGCCGGATCTTCAGGTGCGGTAGAAAGGTCAAAAACTGCTTTGAACTCTTGCAGATCGGCTATATTTAAATCGGGATTGGGTACGGTATATATCGCGCCATATTCGGGGATCAAAGAACCGTTTACTTTTTCCTGGGCGTTTATTTCTTTCGCGGAAGCGCAAATAAAAAGAATTGTAATAAAAAGGTATTTACTCATAAATGTATAGGGAACTATTTACTTTTTACTCTATTTGTGTAGGTCAAAATATGCTTTTAATAAGGGAAAATGGGTATTTCTTGCCAATTTATGTCATTTTTAGCTGAAAAATTAAGATTGTTTATCTAAATCGGCTTTTTTGGTTTTAAGTATTAAAAATCAGTTGGTTTATTTACATTTTTCTGAAAGAGGGCTTCGAGTGGCAGTCATGAAAAATCGCTGCGTAAATATTTTCCTTTTTATCCATTATACTATCAATACTCCTATATTTGACCACTTTTTGGCAGTTTTTAAAAATGGCACCGCTGACTAGTTTATGAATTATAGGCAAAGACACCCCAAATGTTTACATACCTTGATAAAAAGATACAAAAGGTACAAAGTCAGGAAGAGGGCTTAAGAAGGGACGCAGAAAAACCTTTTTTGCAACATATCCACTATTTTAGAGGTTTCGCGATCATTAATATCGTGATGATTCATTTGCTTTATCCATACTTAGGAGAACATGTGGCACTTTTTGTAAATGCGCGCATAGGTGCAGAACTTCTTTTTGCAGACAGTACCTTATATTTTATCCTTATTGCAGGTTTTTTATTCTCTTACCTGTCCTATAAAATAAGGATTAAAGCCTATTATAAAGTTAAGTTTAAAAATGTGATCCTCCCTTATATCATAATCACATTTATAGTCACGTTGTTTAAGAGCAGGCATGAATTGGCCGATTTAGACGTACTGTCTTTTTTCGATATTTTTATAAAACATGTGCTGCTAGGCACGGCATTGATACCTTTTTGGTATATCCCTTTTGTAGCCGTTGTCTTTTTTATAAGTCCGTTTTTTTTAATGCTTTCTGATCAAACATTTAAAAAGATCACTGTAGTCGCTATCTTTCTTCCACTATTAGGAACGCGTCCCACAATTGATCTCACGGTCTGGCATTTTTTTTATTACGTTCCTGTTTATATGCTCGGGATGCTCATCGCACGTAATTATTCAGAAATTCTTGCTCAAGTTGTGCGCTATAAAGTGTGGTTATATGTGGCCATTGCGGTGAGCAGTCTGCTACTTTTATATATTCTGCAGATACCGGATGAAACCTATTTTTTGCAGAAGAATGTGTATTATGGTCTCTTTTATATCCAAAAACTATGTATTTCGTTTTTGCTGCTAGACTTTTTAAAACGTTTTGATTCCAAAAAGATCAATTGGTTGGATTATCTGGCCGTGTACAGTTTTTCTATTTATTTTTTACATTCCATCGTGCAATATCCCGTGCAGAAAATCATGTATATGGAAATCTTGAGGCCGTACTTTGATCAGGCACCAGTACTCTATATTGTTTTTGTTGCAATTGTTATATTGGTCTTGACGCTCTTGGTCTGCGTTTTTCTAAGTCGGATTTTAGGCCGCTATTCGCGTATGTTGATAGGTGCTTGAGTTGTCAATGATCAGTAATCAGTGAACAGTGAAAGAGTAAAGAGTAAAGATGAAAGATGAAAGAGTAAAGAGGAAAGAGGAAAGAGGAAAGAGGAATGAGGAAAGAAATAAAGGAGTAACATACCAATGTGCTACTTATTTTATCCTTTGGAATTATTGCTGAATAATGTTATCGACTTTAAAACGGAGAATTCTACCATTTTCCTTAATTTCACGTTTTAAAGTAAAAACGAAGTTTTGGAGCAATATTTAGAAGGATTGAATGATGCGCAGCGCGCGCCGGTGTTGCATAAAGATGGAGCGCTCATGGTGATCGCAGGTGCAGGATCTGGTAAAACGCGGGTGCTTACCATGCGTATCGCCTATTTAATGAGTAAAGGAGTTGACGCTTTTAATATTCTCTCGCTTACGTTTACAAACAAGGCGGCCAAAGAGATGAAAAAGCGTATTGGTTCCATTGTGGGCAGTACGGAGGCTAAAAATCTGTGGATGGGGACATTTCACTCTGTTTTTGCCAAAATATTACGTATTGAAGGGCATAATCTTGGTTTTCCATCCAACTTTACCATTTACGATACCCAAGATTCACAGCGGTTGATTTCTGCCATTATCAAAGAAATGGGGCTCGATAAAGATATTTATAAACACAAACAGGTCTACTCGCGTATTTCTTCCTATAAAAACTCCTTGATCACCGTAAAAGCTTATTTTCAAGATCAGGAACGTCAGGAAGCCGATGCGATGGCAAAAAAACCGCGTTTAGGCGACATTTATAAAGAATATGTAGAGCGCTGTTTTAAGGCCGGTGCGATGGATTTTGATGATTTATTGCTCAGAACCAACGAGCTTTTAGCCCGTTTTCCAGAGGTTTTGGCCAAATATCAAAAGCGCTTTCAATATATTCTTGTAGATGAGTACCAGGATACGAACCACTCCCAGTACCTGATCGTAAAAGCACTTGCAGACCGGTTTCAAAATATCTGCGTGGTGGGCGACGATTCACAGAGTATTTATGCCTTCCGCGGAGCGAATATCAATAACATTCTCAATTTTCAGAAAGATTACGACCATGCCGAAATGTACCGGCTGGAGCAAAATTACCGTTCCACAAAAAATATTGTGAACGCGGCAAACTCGGTGATCGATAAAAACCAGACCAAACTGGATAAAGTAGTGTGGACGGCCAATGATGACGGACCGAAAATTGTTGTACACCGCTCCCTTACCGATGGCGAAGAAGGGCGTTATGTGGCCAGTACCATTTTTGAGACGCGGATGAACAATCAACTCAAAAACAGCGATTTTGCCATTTTATACCGCACCAATGCGCAATCACGCGCTATGGAAGACGCGCTGCGAAAAAGGGAGATTCCCTATCGAATTTTTGGCGGTCTTTCTTTTTACCAGCGCAAAGAGATCAAAGATGTGCTTTCATATCTGCGGTTGTTAGTCAATAATAAAGATGAAGAAGCGCTAAAACGGGTGATCAATTATCCCGCGCGCGGTATTGGAAATACAACCATAGACCGACTTGTAGTTGCTTCAAAACAGTATGACCGCTCCATTTTTGAAGTGATGGAAAACATCAAAAATCTCGATATAAACATCAATAATGGCACAAAAAACAAACTCTACAATTTTGTGACCATGATCCAGAGTTTTAGGATCTTAAGCGAAAATGCAGATGCGTTTACCGTTGCCGAACAAGTTGCTCGAAAAACCGGATTACTTCAAGAGCTTAAGAAAGACGGTACACCGGAAGGGATTGCGCGGATCGAAAATATTGAAGAACTGTTGAACGGGATCCGCGATTTTGTGGAAGGACAAAAAGAACTGGTAGATGCTACAGGTTCACTGGCAGAATTTCTGGAAGATGTCGCCCTCGCTACCGATATGGACAAGGAAGTGGAAGATGATGACCGTGTTTCACTCATGACGATTCACCTTGCCAAAGGGCTGGAATTTCCTTATGTTTTTATTGTGGGACTGGAGGAAGATCTTTTTCCCAGTGGTATGAGCATGAACACGCGCAGCGAACTCGAAGAAGAGCGCCGCCTTTTTTATGTGGCACTTACCCGCGCCGAAAAGCAAGCTTACCTAACCTATACTGAATCGCGTTATCGCTGGGGCAAACTCATAGATGCAGAGCCCAGCCGCTTTTTGCAGGAAATAGACGATGAATATCTGGACATACAAACGCCTGATGACAATTATCGTTATAAACCGCTTATAGACAGTGATATTTTTGGCGATGTAGACAAAAGTAATCTACGCCAGAACAAACCTTCTAACAGTGCGCCACCACGAGCGGGAAAACCTACTGAGGAGCAGTTGCGACGTTTAAGAAAACTCAAACCGCAAACGGACAGCGCACCACGCTTAACTTCAGATCTGGGCAGTAAATTGCAAAAAGGTACCAAAGTAGAACATTCCCGCTTTGGTAAAGGAGAAGTGCTCGCTATAGACGGCGCAGGACAAGATCAAAAGGCTGAGATTGATTTTCAGAACGGTGGCATCAAAAAATTGCTGCTGCGCTTTGCGAAATTAAAGGTACTTTAACAGTGGGCAGTTTCAGTCTCAGTCTCAGTGAGCAGTTGCAGAAGGCAGTCTCAGTCTCCGTTTGCGGTAGGGGAGGGTCATTCTGAAATCTTTTACAATATTTGGCCGTAAGAAATTAGGGAAACTTTTTTGAAATCGTTCTTTTTCTGGTTCACGCTTTCCAGCGTTGTTTACTTCAGTTTGAAACTAAAAGCTATGTAGCGAATATCTGTGAAATCATGTTAGAAAATGAGCCAAAAATGGCATCTAAATATCCATTTTTAGAGCTAAATGGGCAATTATTCCTACTTGAAAAAAAGCAGCTGCTTTTAAAGATGTTTTCAAGAAATCAGTCTTTTCTAATCCTATTAGAATTTATTTCCAAAATTCCCTTAACAGTGTGAATGGCGTTCTATTTCTGTTCCACGTTTTGTAATTCTGATTCATTACTTTGACAATCTGATCGCTACATAATAGAATGCCGTGAAACCTTGTCATAACAGGCTTTTCCGGGTGTTAAATCAGCAGAGGGAACAGGGTTAAAGTTAGTAATACTTTATGTTTGGCTAACCTTTTTTTAAGAGTTCACTACCTAATTTCGCTAGTCTAATTCAAAAACAACTATTATGAAAAAAGGATTTTTAGTGATCGCACTCGCTTTATTTGGAGCAACTGCGGCACAAGCTCAGCAAGATTGGGGTTTTGGTGTTAAAGGTGGTGTGAACTTTGCAAATATTACGGGAAATGATTTTGGTGATCCCGATGGTAGGACGAGCTTTTACGCAGGTGTAGTAGGTGAACTGCCCATTGTAGATAACTTATTTTCCATTCAGCCAGAGGTAATGTATTCTGCACAAGGATATGATTTGGCTAGAAATAATCAAAACAATGTGTTTGATGTAGGTAATAACGTGGAGTATAAAGTGGATTATATCAACGTTCCAATCTTGGCCAAAATTTATCTTGTGGAAGGACTCAGTGTACAAGCTGGACCATCGTTTAACTTTAAGGTAAATGAGCAAATTGACTACAAACCTACTTCCAGTAGTGGCGATATAAAGCAAGATAACGCCAAGGACTTTGAGGTAGGTGGAGCAGCGGGACTGGAATATAAACTGAATAACGGTTTATTTGTTCAAGGTCGTTATAATTACGGTTTTACCAATGTTTTTGACCAAGGTGACGCACATAACTCCGTGTTTCAGGCTGGGTTAGGTTATATGTTCTAAACATTTTTGAAAAACCAACGGAAAAACGGAAAGCGATGGCTTCCCGTTTTTTTTAGTTTAATGCGCAAACGATTGCGTTTTTGTTATTTCTTGTATATTAGCATCCATAACAAATAGACTTTGCTACAAGAACTATAGAATTCTCAAATAATAAAATTTCCAAATAAATGATAAATAGACAACTACGTTCTTTTTTACCCTTAAAATATTTATTTCTAATACCTTGTTTTTTTGGTATAACAGGGGTAGTGTCTGCCCAGGTAATTTCTATTTCAGGTACAGTAACCGATGGTAATGTGCCATTAAAGGGAGTAAATGTTATTGTTGATGGTGATTCAATTCCTTCCATATCAGATTCCGATGGAAATTATTTCCTTTCCTACGTTAACGTGGATGCCACATTAAATTTCAGTTCTGAAGACTTTGCGACCCAAAAAATTACGGTAGATGGAAGAAGTCATATAGACATTGAACTTATTAATGATTCTGAAACACAAAGCGACGAACTGGCTGAGAGGAGCAGAACTTCCTTGAACAGTGGATGGAAATTTTATAAGTATGAGTCGGCGGAAGCAGCAGATAGTTTAATCTATGATGTTCGTCCCAAAGTTATAGATGATCAAGATGGAAAAGCCGCAGACGCCGAACCCACTAAAGCGGAAGACGTAAAAAAATTTCAAAATGTTCTCAAAAAATGGATCATGCCTACTGGAAATAAGTTTCTTTCCAGCAAGAGAAAACAGTATGTAAGGCCAAATTATGAGCCTGCCCCTAATTTTTCTTTTATACAGAATGATTTTGACGACGCTAATTGGGAATCGGTAGATCTGCCGCATGACTGGGCGATTAATGACCCTTTTTATGAAGGAGAAGACGCTGAAGTAGGTGGAGGTATGGGCAGGCTGCCCAGTCCCGGCGTCGCTTGGTACCGTAAGGAAATTACGCTGGAATCAAGCGATCTAAATAAGCAAATATATCTGGAAATTGAGGGTGCAATGTCTTATGCAATGGTCTGGTTCAACGGGAAGTTGGTGGGGGGATGGCCTTACGGTTATGCATCGTGGCAGGTAAATCTCACCCCATATATAAAAAAAGGCAACAATCAATTGGCCATTCGGCTTGATAATCCGCCAGCATCATCTAGATGGTATCCCGGTGGCGGAATTTATAGAAATGTATGGCTCACCAAAACTAATTCTATACATGTGGGACAGTGGGGAACTTTCATTACTAGCCATGATATTTCCAAAGAATCGGCTGGGCTTAACCTGAGCCTGAGCTTGGATAATAATTCTAGTGAAAATGCGGAAGTGGAGGTGGAGAGCAAGGTTTATACCATTAATGCAACTGGCGAAATAGAAGGAAATATGGTGGCTGCATTCCGTAGAAATAGGATCCTACTGAAGCCAAACGCTACATATACTTTAAAAGATTCCTTAATCCTGAAAAAACCAAAACTTTGGGGGCCGCTGCCCTCTCAAAATCCCAACCGTTATATGGTGGTAACCGAAGTTTTTAAAAATAAAAATAAAATAGATCAGTATGAAACCATTTTTGGAATTCGTTCACTCAACTTCAACGCAGCAGGTGGTGTACTTGTAAATGGGGAGAAAATATTCATTAAAGGAGTCAATTTACACCATGATCTGGGAGCGCTGGGGGCAGCCTTTAATAAGAAAGCAGCAAGACGACAGTTAGCAATGCTTCTTGAAATGGGGGTAAATGCCGTTAGACTTGCGCATAACCCGCCGGCTCCGGAGTTTCTTGAACTTACTGATGAAATGGGAATTCTAGTTGTAGATGAAATTTTTGATGTCTGGAAGATGAAGAAAACACCCCTTGATTTTCATTTGATTTTTCCAGATTGGTACGAGCAGGATTTGCGTGCTTTTATAAGAAGGGATCGTAACCATCCATCCATTATCTTATGGAGCTATGGTAATGAGGTGGGTGAACAATATACAGGTGAATTAGGCGCCCAATTGTCACGCGAACTACAACAAATCGTTAAGGAAGAAGATACCACGAGACCTACGACTGTTTCTATGAACTATGCGAAACCAGGCATGCCTTTTACCGAGGTTCCAGAAGTTATCAATTTAAATTATCAAGGGGAAGGAATTAGAAATACCCCTGCCCATGCCAAGCTGGAAGGAATACGAACCGAACCATTATATGGTAAGTTTCATAAGGCTTTTCCAAATAAGTTAATATTGAGCAGTGAGAATGCAGCAGCCCTAAGTACGCGCGATGAGTTTCTCCTTCCTGTTCAAAGTGGCACGAGTTATCCAGTTAACGATAGTTTAGGAGGGGACTCTAAAAATATGTATGTAAGTGACTATGGCTTGTATGCAGTTGAATTTGGTTCATCACCAGATAAGGTGTTTGATGCCGTAGATCATAATCCTTTTGTAGGAGGTGGTTTCGTGTGGAGTGGGTGGGATTATCTTGGAGAACCCAGTCCCTATTATTTGGCAAGGAGTTCCTATTTTGGGATCATTGATTTAGCAGGATTTAAAAAAAGTAGGTTTTATCAGTATCAAGCAAGATGGAGGCCAGATTTTAAAATGGCGCATATCATACCACATTGGAACTGGGAAAACAAAACAGGTGAAACAGTTCCCGTCCATGTATTTTCTGCGGCCGATGAAGCTGAACTGTTCTTGAATGGTAAATCGCTGGGACGTCAAAAGAAAGAAGCCTATGCATATAGGTTCAGGTGGAACGACGTAAAATATGAGCCAGGAACACTCTCTGTGATCACTTATAAAAAGGGTCAGGAATGGGCAATGGATACGGTTGTTACCACGGGAAATCCCGCAAAACTTGAGTTGATCAGTAAAGAGCAAAAGTTAAAAGCTGATGGTAAAGACCTCGCTTTTGTGACTTTAATGATTAAGGATGTTGACGGCAGACGCGTACCAACTGCAGATAACCAAATACGTTTTGAAATTACCGGACCGGGGAAGATCGTAGCCGCAGACAATGGGAATCCAGCAGATTTAACCCCGTTTAATAGTCATACCCGAAAAGCACTCAACGGAAAATTACTCATTATAGTCAGGCCACTGGCAAAGGAAGGTTCCATTATAGTAAAAGCTACCGCTAAAGGTCTTGAAACAGCCTCGTTAATATTAGAAACAGCAAAAGATTAGCTGCTTGGATAGGTAATAGTTGTGAATTGCTTTCAGAACTGTATTTTACACTAGGATTCACAGTCAATTTGCAATCGATGTGGAGCCTTTCCGGTTGTGAATTGCTTTCAGAACTGTATTTTACACTAGGATTCACAGTAAGTCTGCTCAGGACCCAACGTTAACGCAGGTTGTGAATTGCTTTCAGTTCTTTAATTTAGAGGATCAATCACAGG
>Ga0314774_1000055_pt1 | contig 105307 bp, 97 predicted proteins | sample MetaGCBIA2018_FD_204515 | JGI IMG/M metagenome (GOLD analysis project Ga0314774, IMG submission 204515) | Cryopeg brine microbial communities from Beaufort Sea near Barrow, Alaska, United States - CBIA 2018 | ecosystem: Environmental > Aquatic > Marine > Coastal | place: USA: Alaska | collected... | reverse complement strand
ATTGAGATTATGGAAAAAATAGCCAAAATTGAAACAATTGTAAATAGAAATGAAGATTTTACAAGTATAATAGCTACACTACGAAGTGCAACTCAAGAATTGCTTGGATTTAGGTGCGAAAGATAAGGTTATATATTAAAAAGGACTAAACTTGTCTAAACCTAAAAAGCAACATTGGGTTCCACGTTTTTACCTTAAAGAGTTTTCAACAGATGAATCTCATAGTAAAAAAGAATCACAAGTTTGGATTTTTTCAAAAAATAAGGGTGACCCTAAAATTGTTAATATAAAAGATGTTGCTGCAAAAAGATATTTATATTCGCCTAAAGATGAAAATGGAGATAGGTCTTGGAAAATGGAAGAAGAACTTGCATCTTTGGAAGGACTCATAAGCCAGATATGGCCTACATTTGCTAATGGATATCTTGATTTAAATAATCAATCTTACAGAAAAATAATTTCATTATTTCTTGCTACATTATATTGGCGACATCCAAAGAGATTGCCAGAACAAGAAAAAATGCAAAATTGGTTTATAGATTTTTATGAAAAAAATCTTCCAAAAGATAAAAATGGAAAACCTGTAACTTGTCAATTTAGCACTCCTAAAGGAGACTTCATACTTGATCCATCAGATTGGGACAACTATTCTAATCCAACTCAATACGATAAGGAAAAGTTCTTTGTAGACACAATCAAAGATTTATCTATGGATGTTGTAGAAGTATTTATGAACAAACGGTGGTCTGTGATTTTTTCAGAAACAAAACAATTTATTACAACTGACAATCCACTAGTGATTTCAAATCGGATTATGGGAGAAGTCAAAAACTATGGACTAAATACTAAAGGTACAACTATTACTTTTCCTATTAGTCCTACACGAGTATTAATAATGGATGATTTGTTTGATGAACAACATTCTCAGTATTATCCATTACAAGAAGATGGAAGTGATATAAATATTTTATTATGGGTTGATGCACATCAGTTTATGATTTCACATAGAAACCCAGATGAAGTCAATTATGAAATGATTAAGTATGTTGATGCCAAAAAAAAATATAATAAATCAGTGGAGCTAATAAATTACCCTACGGCAATTCATTGCCTCATTTTAAACGTTAGGCAGTATTTAAGGAGAGAAAATTGTTACAGATAAGCAGTGGGAAGTTATACCTGAATGGAGTTGGTCGTGAAAACTCTCTCACTGGTGTAATTTATACGAACCTAAAAATCTTTGATGAAAAAAAGATTAAAACTGCTGCAGGCTCAATCCTTCCAACATCACACTTAAATAATTCGTTGGCATTAATCTATGAATTTACAGAAAAAATGGAAAAACAAAAAGTTGGCCCAGCCGTTCTTGTGTCACACAGTATTGAACCCTATATCTCAGATTTCTCTGCCATTTTATCATTCGCTTTAAATTGTGTAGCTACGCCAGATTATATTTTAGCCAATAGATTGAAAAGCAACCAAAGAGGTTTGTCGACCCCAGCTCCTCCTAATAATATTATCAACAGATTCTTTGACTCTGAAATAATTATAAAACCAAATGAAGAATCACATCTGGTGAAATTCATTGAGCATTTAATAGGTCTAAAAAGAGAGCATTACTTAGGTGTCATGAGAGCAATAAAAACGTATGTAACCGGAATGCATAGGATCGCTGATGATCTTGAATTAGCTTACACACTTATTGTTGCATCAATAGAATCAATGGCTCAAGATTTCGATGGCCATGATTCAACATGGGACGATCTAGATCAACGAAAACGAAAATTACTGGATGAAGCGTTAAAAGAGGCTGAAACTAATACAGCTAGTAAAGTCAGAACTGCAATCCTCGAAATTGAACATACGTCCCTATCGAAAAGGTTCAGAACATTTGCATCTCAGAATATTTCTGGTTCGTTTTTTCGTGAAGAAGCTGAAGGATTAAATAATCCAATTGCAAGAAGCGATCTGTCACCTGGACTAAAACAAGCATATATAGCGCGATCTAAATATATCCACAATTTACAAAAGCTTCCAAAACTACTGACATTAGGTAACTTATCCTCTGAAACTGTAAGGATAGACAATCAAACTTGGTTTACACTGCAAGGAATAAGCCGACTTGCTAGGCATAACATCACTGAGTTTATCTTCAATCAGCCAACAATAGTCAATGAGGCCTATGACTATAGCTTAGAACGCTCAGGCATAGTTATGGTACCAATGGCACCGCAGTATTGGGTGGGTAATGTAGACAATATTAAAAGAGATTCAGGAACAAAAAGACTGGAAGGATTCTTACAGCAATTTAGCCAACATCTTCTCAACCCAAAAGATTCTAAGGTTACTGATCTTCTACCTGTTTTGGATAAAATAGAAAGTCTGTTACCCCAAATGAAAAAGCATGAGCGCTTACCTTCTGTAACATTGTATCTCCTTTTCAATGGCCTTCTGCCTGAAGAAGGCAAAATGAAAGGCGTTGGGGATATTGAAAAAAAATTCATAGGTGAGCTTAAAGAGCCTTCTCCAGAGTCATTAGTATTTCATCTACTATTCGACCAGATACCTGACTGGGAATTACCGATTCACTATGAAATAATTATGACTTATTTTGAAGCTCGGGACAATCGTAGAGAAATAAGAATCCCTCGAATATTTGAAGCTGGTGTTATTCTAACTTTAGCTGAGCGTTATAGGCTTGAGGGAAAGTATGAAGATGCAAAAAAACATGTATCTTTTGCGTTGGAAAATTTTCCTGACAACATAGCCCTTAGAAGATTTGAAGAAAAATACTTAGTTGATAACAAAAAGCAGATAACTTGGGGAGAAATTCTTCTACCTAGCAAGACAGTCGCTAAATAATCTGAAGAAAATGCCTAATAAGTTGCTGCACTCGGAAAAATTACTCGTTATGCTCCTGATTTTCCGGTAAATAAGGCGATCATCAACCTCTCACTTTTGGAGCAGTTTTTACTAATGGAAAGCTTGTTCCAAATAGAGTTGAATTTTTGAACATAAAGAAGTAGTCAAATTGACTACTTCTTTATAGCTACATCTTTAATAGCTCTATAGATTGTATTACGAGCAACATGAAAGAATTTTGATAGCCATGCTACAGACTTTCCTTTTTCGTGTTCCTTATATATAACATTTTTCTCTTTAGTACCCAGAATAGCTTTTCTACCAAACTGAACACCTTTTTTCTTTGCAGCTTCAATCCCTTCCTTAACTCGTTCATTGATGAGATCTCGTTCAAACTCTGCAATAGCACCTAACATTGTAAATAACAGTCTACCTGCTGGAGATGTTGTATCAATATTTTGATGTAATACTTTGAGATTTACATCTTTATTTTGTAAAAATTTTGCAGTATTATGAAGGTCTATTACAGACCTTGCTAATCTATCAAGTTTTGTAATATAAAGTACATCACCTTCTCTTACGAAGTCCATCATAATTTTAAACTGTTCACGATCTGATTCATTCTTTCCTGATCTTTTTTCTGAGAAGATTTTTTTACAGCCCGCACTCTTGAGTTGATTAATTTGATTTTCAAGATTTTGGCTTGAAGTATCCTGAACATAGCCGATATAAATGGACATTTGTAACTCCTTATTTTAGGTACATCTTGTAAAACTTAATGTCTATTTTCCTAATATTTATGAAACTTGTAAAATTTCAGAAAAAGTGGTATAATTTTCTGAAAAAAATATAAAGGTTTCTTAGTGAATTCAATCGATAATAAGATACTTTCAAGGATATATGGAAGGGGAAGAGGGTTTAGCTTTTCATCTTTTGATTTTATTAATGAATTTCCTATAAATAATATAGATAAATCCTTATCAACATTAACAAAAGAAAAAAAAATAAGAAGAATATCTAGAGGGCTATATGATTATCCTAAATATAGTAAATTCTTAGATAAAGAATTAAGCCCAGATATTGAACAAGTTGCATTAGCAATTGCTAGAAAATTTAACTGGAGAATAGAAATTTCTGGTGAAAGTGCTTTAAATATATTAGGACTCTCTACTCAAATACAAGGAAAATATTTATATCTAAGTGATGGAACAAATAAAAAGTTTACGCTTTTAGATAATATATCTTTAGAATTTAAAAAATCTTCTTTGAAAAATATTGGCTTTAAATATAAAGAGAGTTCTTTAATTGTTCAAGCTTTAAAATCTCTTGGTAAAAATCATATAGATGATACAATAATAGAAAAAATACAAAAACAAATAGATTCTAAAATGTATGGAAAAATTTTAAAAGATACACAGACTTCAACTGTATGGATTTATGAAATAATAAAGAAAATTTGTAAAGAAGATTAAATAATGAATAAAATAGTAAACTTATCACAACAAGAACGAAACGAGCTTTTTAGTGAAACCGCAAGTTCAATGAATACAACTAATGCAATTGTTGAAAAAGATTTTTGGGTTGTATGGACATTAAGTAAAATTTTTACAGAGGGAAGATTAAATAAAATTTTGATGTTTAAAGGCGGTACTAGCTTATCAAAAGTTTTTAATTTAATTGGAAGATTTTCAGAAGATATAGATTTAATTCTTGATTGGAGAGAAGTCACACTTGAAAATCCATACAGAGAACATGAATCTAAAAATAAGCAAAATAAATTTAATACTCAAATAAATGAAGATGCAAAGGTTTATATAAAAGATAAGTTATTACCTATTGTTTCAGAGATTTTGGCTCCTCACTGCTCTTGTGTGATATCAGATGATGAATTTTCAATAAATATAAAATACCCATCGGCTTTTGGAGATGATTATTTACGACCTGAAATACTTCTTGAAATTGGACCATTGGCATCATGGTTACCCTCCGATCATTTTGAAATAGAATCTTTCGCCGCAAATGTATTTCCAAAAATATTTGAAAATCCAAAGTGTAAAGTAAATACAATAGTTGCAAGAAGAACTTTTTGGGAAAAAGCAACAATCCTACATCATGAAGCAAATAGACCTGATGATTCTCCAATCCCTCCAAGATATTCAAGACACTATTATGATTTAGCAATGATGGCAAAATCAGAAGTAAAAAATGAATCTCTTACTGATATAAAACTTTTGCAAAATGTTGTTGAATTTAAAGAAAGATTTTATCCAAGAGGATGGGCTAAATATGAAGATGCAAAAATTGGTACATTAAAATTATTACCACCAGACTTTAGACTTGCAGAGTTGGAAAAAAATTATAAAGCTATGGAAAATATGATTTTTGATAAATATATTAGTTTTGATGAAATAATTAAAACACTGAAAGAATTAGAAACAGAAATTAATTCTTTGTAATAAATGATATTTTTGATTTATTACATGCACAAAAGTACATTTTTAAAGCCAAGGTCAAATTTAAATAGCACAACCTGTTCTTTTACTTTTTGAGCAGTTTTTACTAATGAAAAACTTTTCCCAAAAAGAGTTGAAGTTTGGAACATGTTCAATAAGTACGCTTTGTGGAACACTGATACATCACATTAAGTCCTATATCAGAGCACAAGCAAATGAAGCTATATTTGAATATATATTGGATAAAATTAGAATTTAAAAGCTAATAAACAGCATGTATGAGACAATATTTTTAAAAAAGTTTTATACAGTGCTTATGAATACACTCAATAGGTAGCCTAAATGACAGATAATTACAAAACAATAGAACACCAACTTCGTAAATACAGCTTTGAGTTTTTAAAAGTAAGTCCTGAACCTTTAAATATGCTAGAAACTCTAAACAAAAATAATCCACAAATGATACAAGATGCTCAAAAGCCAAACCTTTTGGCTGGTGCAATTGTCTATATCCATCTCAAACGAAATAACCTTAACGGTAGAGGTGGTATCACTGCAAAAAGTGTTGGAGAGTATTTTGATGTTAAAGGCTCTGCCATTACACAAAAAGCATTTGATGTAGAGTTTTGGCTAGAAGGAAGAGCAAGGCATCTGCGAACTGATGAATCTTATGAGTTTATCGATATAAATAGATTTGAAGTAAATGAACTTTACTGGGAGTTTATAGAATCGCCTGAAGCAGATGATGTTAAAAAGAGCATCAAAGCTTTAAAGGGTATGATTGAAAAAGATGCTGATTATTTTGATCCATACATAACACTTCATGAGTGCTACTTAATGGATCGTGATTTTAAAAATGCTATAAAGATTATGGAAGAAGGTTTTAAAAGAGCAATAAATCTCATAGACAATAATGGTAAATTCCCTGATGAGCTTCCATGGGGGTTTATAGAAAATAGACATATTATACGGATGATATTTAACTTTGGAATATTTATATGGGCAAATAAAGATAAAGATATTGCTTTAAATGTTTTTATGGAACTTTTAAAATCTAACCATAACGACAATATTGGTGCAAGATACTCAATAGTAGCGATACTAGAGGGATTTGGCTCACAAGAGGAATACGAAGAGCAGTTTGAGAGTAAAAACGGCATGGGTCTTGATGGAATGGCACTCGAAAAGTGGTTTTACAAAGCAGCAAAAAAACATAAAAATGTTATTGGCTGGTGGCTTAATCTAGAGGATTAGATTAAGATAATGCTAGATAGTCATTAAAATTGAAAGAGTAAAAAAATTGTATTATAGTTGAACAATTTAGTTTGGAACTTATAGAAAAGTTCCAAAAAGAACAGGTTGTTGAACTTATACATAAAAATTTTATAACTCATCTTATCTCGTAATATATCTAATAACATCTTTTTAGCTTCAATACTAAAACCTTTTCCTTAAGGGACACAATGTCCTTTTAATAAAATTTTAAACGATTATCAGACAACTTGTCTGATTTTCTACGTGTAAAGCAATAAAAGGACATAAATTATTTAAGAATATTAGTATATATAATCTAAAAAGTACAAAAATATTGCTAATTGAAATAATTTTTGTAGAAGTACTCCAATTAATGGAACATATTTTTTGTCTTATTAATGTTATTATTAAGTCTATTGAGTATATAATGTGCATTGAATAAATAGTTATGCACCTCATGAAATAAACATACATCAGAAGTTTTTTGATATTAATCTAAGGAAAAAGAACATATGAAAACGCTAGCCCTCGTTATTGGAAATAATAACTATGCAGGAACATCAAAACTAGAGAATGCAGTTAACGATGCCAGATCAATATCTGAAATATTCAAAAAACTTGGTTATGACGTTATCTATAGTGAAAACTCAACTTCTATCGAAGATGCAAGCTCGCTATCTGAGTTTGATGAAAGAATAGTAAACTATGATGCTTCTATATTTTATTTTGCAGGTCATGGATTTCAATTTGATGGCGAGAACTATCTTGCATCTATTGAATGCCCTGTAGAAAATCCTGATAAGTTTATTTGTGGAAAAACATGTATTAGATTAACAGAAATAACGGATATTATAAAGAAAGCACCTACTAAAGTCAATATTATTATTATAGATGCTTGTAGAAAAAGTTTCGGTAGAGGTGCTTCAACATCGTTTACTCAAATCAATGCACCAGAAGGGTCTATTATTGCATTTTCAACTTCACCTGGTGAAGGAGCAAAAGATGCAGGGATGGAAGGTCATAGTATGTATACGGGTGTTTTACTAAAATACATAGGAAGAGAACTTCTTTCGGTGGAAGAGTTATTTAAAAAAGTGAGAAAAACGCTATATAATTTATCAAAAGGCTCACAAACTAGTTGGGAACATACATCCTTAGTCGGTGATTTTTATTTTAACACGGGGCATATGGTATATTCCGTGAATATACCATATGATGAATCTGTAGTTAAAGATAGAACATGGGTCTCAAAAGGTGATATTGGAGACGATATAATCTCTGATTTAAAAACTTGTAACTGGAATCATCAAAATCCAGCAATGTCAAAGTTTGATGGTATTCCAGCAGATAAATTAGATAAGAATAAACAATTTATTATTGGACGAAATATTCTACAGTCCTCTGGGTATGCACATAATGCTACCAATTTCATTGAAGACTTAGCTTCAAGTTTAACTAAATATAATGATGATGGAGATAATCATATTTTAAATGGAATTCTCTTTGAAATATATTTTGACAATAATGGTGATTTTAGAAGAGGAAAGTTAAAGGCACACAATATAGATGAAATTTTTAAATTAAGACATTTAGATGAATATGAAACTTCATTTACATTTATATCACAAGTACTAGATCCATATAAAAATGATTTATTTTATATCCCTACAAAAGTTGATAAAATAATTGATGTTGATGTATTAGCAGAACAATCAGAAATAACAGGGTTTTTAGGTGAGAAAGAAGAAGTTCAGTTAATAAAGACAATCACGGTACTGGATAAGGATATTACAAAACAAATGAGTCTCTCATGTCAAACCGGTACTAATTCACTGTACTTAATGAAACGGTTAAAAGACTTTTTAGTTGCACCACAAGAATTAATAAATATAAATGAAAATATTGAAATTAAAAAACTAGCTTTTGACTACATAGAAGACGAAGCTTTTGATTTTTAAATACATAACAAAACCTAGTAGTGAACGCTCGCGTCACTGAAGTAAAACGTTATATTAAAGATAAAGGGATAGGACTATGTCTAGAAAAGCACCTAGTGCAGAAACATTAAAATTGTTATATGTCAGGTCAGGTAATGAATGTGCATTTCCAGATTGTCAACATCCAATATTTAATGATAATGGACTTTATATAGCACAACTTTGTCATATCAATGCTGCCAATAAAGGTGGTGAAAGATATAATAGTAAACAATCTGATGAAGAGAGACGTTCACATGAAAATTTGTTATTTATGTGTCATAGACATCATAAAGAGACAGATGACGAAAAAATTTTCACTACAGCTAAATTAAGAGAATTAAAATTAAAACACGAAGAAAAATATACTGAACAAGGAAAAGAAGCAAGTCAAAATATGATACGTCAAATTCAATATGAAATTAGCTATTTTTGGGATAGACAATTAAAAAAAACATTTGAATTAGATGATTTAAAAATAGAAAGAAATTTTGAACAAGATACTTTTCAATTATTTACTGAGTTAACAAATAATATAGAAACATTAAAAAACTATTGTGATATGTGTGCAGAATCAGATGAGTCAAAAAAACTAGAATCAGACCTATTAGCATTATCTAATAAAGCAGGTGTGGAGTTTTCAGAATTTAAAAAAGTTCCATATTATGAAAATCCATTTGTTAATAGAAATTGGGAAATGCATAATATCGGTCGTCCTAATTTTTTTACTCATATCTCCTTATCTCTAAATCAATTAAAAGTAAAAATTATTGACGAATTATTGAAATATAAATCAGATGATGCAGAGCTAAAAAAGCTTGCTGAAATATACAGAAAAGAGTTTGAGAATGACTATGACAGTGCATATTACGTGGATTAACAACTCATATAACAAAACATTGGAGAGAAATAGTTTACCTTCGGGCAAAACTATTTCTCAACTCAAACGTTAGGCGCTCAATCATTAAAGAAGGTTAGGAAATGAATTTAGATTACGTAAATACAGAACCATATCGAGGTTATCACCAATTTCATGAGAAACTAAATGTCACTATAAAAATAATGACGGCTTCTCTCCATCACACACTAGACCATGTCAACGGAGTCGAAGATAATAAAGAGTTAGGTAGAATGATTTCTGTTTCAGATAGGGCATGGAGTAACCCACCAATTTGGTCGTTTGATAGCCTGACTGAAAGTGAGGTTTATGGCTTTGTTAGTGAATTGGGCATTGTCAGTGCTTTTTCTGCTATAGATGACTTTTTTGAGGGTGTAGAAGCGGAAATTGAACGTTGGAATAAAAAATTACCAAAATCACAACGAACTTTGCCTCTTGAGCAATATGATAAAGCAGAAGAAAAAGTCAAAAATATATATGTAAAATATGGGTGGTCAACAGTTTTAATTGAACGCTATTTACCTGTCTTAAAATATTTTAGATTAGCTAGAAACTGTATTGCTCATCGTAACTCAAAAACATCTCCAGCACTTGCTCTTTACTCTTCGTCTGATGAGTTTAAACAGTATTTTTCACAGAACTTTAAAAACAAAACAATAATGTCTTTACCTGAGTTTACTGAAAATGAGAAGGTTGTATTTAGCCCTAAGTTGTCGATTTTTTGTTCGCACATACTTAGGGAAATCGCTAAAAAAGTTAATGATGTCCTTTTTGGTATCCTAAAAGTTGAAGGACTATTTAATATGGCTATATATCACGGTTTTGTGAAAGAAAAGCCTATTAGAACTGATGCGTATCGTACTCCTGAAGCCGTGCTGAACCTCATACTAACTGACCAATACAAAGTTATACTAGACAATGATCTAGAAGGTGTTGCTCAAGCTAAAGATCAAGGTCTGTGGAAAGTGTGCCTTTCTGAATTTGACAAAAAATATCAAGTATAACGTGTCCAACAAAGCATTTAAGAATGATTCCTTACGCTTGCCGGTTTCGCTTCGCTCTCAGTATGGCAAGCATGCATCACATCTTATCGTGGCGTTAGCTTACTCTTAATAACATTATTGTATAGAAAGGATAAATTATAGGACCAATTGCATTATTTGACAAATCATTTATAGAATCACTGAATATTGATGAATCGGTATGGTTTGATAATTTTTTTAGAGCTAATATAGCTCCTGTATTTTATATAGAAACATTAGCTGATTTACAGAAAAAACCTAGAGGGGAAAGAACAGGAGAAGATTTTGTACGAGATATTGCATTTAAAACACCTGAGCTAAATTCTGTTCCAAACAAATATCACAGTTCATTAGTAATTGCTAGCTTACTAGGAGAAGATATTAAAACAAATGATTTTAGACCTCATATAGCAGGAGGAATTCCAACTAACTCCGATGGAGAAAAAGGATATAGATTTGAAGTATCTCCTGAAGCAGCGTCTTTTAATCGATGGCAAGATGAAGAGTTTTACGAATTAGAAAAAGAGTTTGCTCAAACATGGAGAACTTCAATTGAAAACATGACATTTGAGTTTTCAAGACCATATGTAGAAAGTTTAGGAATAGATATAGATTCATGTAAAAATTTATCTGATGCTTTTGATGCTGCAAAAAAAATAATATTATTAGAAAAACAACCAATGTTATTTGCTTCATTTTTGATTGCTTTGGATATTCCAAAAGATCTCCATCACAAAATTATAGAAGACTATCAATTATTAGGTAATCCATCTATAAACAAATTTTCTCCGTATGCAGCATATGTTTTACATATTGATATTTTCTTTTATATTTCTGTCGCAAGAGGTTTTATATCTGGAGAAAGACCGTCCAATAAAGTTGATATGAGTTATTTATACTATTTGCCTTTTTGTAATTTATTTATATCTGGTGATAAACTGCACAAAAAAACAGCTCAATTTTTTATGAAAGAAGACCAAAAATTCATCTGGGCACCAGAACTAAAAGTAGACTTAAGTAACTTAAACAAGCTGTATAGTTTACTGCCACAAGAAGAAAAGGACAAAGGATTATATTCATTTGCCACTTACCCACCAGAAGACAAAACTTATTTAACAACATTGTTATGGGACCACTTTTTACCAAACTGGCGTATTACAATGAAAAATAAAAAGAAACCTATAGATGACGAAGCCAGTAAAAAGCTACTAAAAGAACTACAAGCACATGCAGATTCGCCACAAATCGAAGGTAGCGATATTGATTATAATGAAGAAAATGTTAAGCACATGACATTGAAAAGAAATGTAAGCAAAAAAAGAGGAAGTTGGTATCAGGTTCCTAAATCACTTAAATATTAAAGCCAAAAAAAGTTAGTTCTAAAGGAAACAAATGAACGTATATGGATATTTTTATAATCGGACTATTAATGATATAACAATCAATTGCCGTAATATTTTGATACTATCAAATTCTAAAATAAATAACATTACAGCATTTCAAGCAGATGCTCTTATTGTTATGATGAATCCTGGCGATTCTAAACCAATAGATCAAACAAAAATAAAATTAATAGATTCTACGGATGAATTATTCAATGATTTTACTAATATATTTGAAGCAATCGCAGATAAAACACAAGATGTAATTATAGAACTTATGAATAAAATGAATTATGGCAATGTAATAATTATTAATCTTTCAGATATTAGAAATAAAAACAGCAGTGAGTTTATAAAAAATATAAAGGGTATCAACTTTATTAATACGGGAAGTGAACATTCTATATTTGATAAAAGCAGAGAAAAGGAATTAAGTTTTGTTTTAGATAAATGTAAAAACAAGCCAATCATAGTGGCAACAGGTATGGATTATAAATTAAGGTTCTTAACAGCACAGGCAATGTCAAGTTTACCTAAAGATAGAATTATTGGTTATAAAGCAGAAGAAAGATATTATCATCCATCAAGAATGAAAAATCAATGGATTCAAGAAGTTGTAGGACAACTCTAAAGCTAACAAAAACGAGGAGAGGAACCTGGGAACCGTTCGCGGGTCACAGGTTCCTCACGACAAACGTTATAGTACTAAGGAATTTTATGACAAATATTGAGTTAGACAACTTTTTAAAAATATTTTATCAACTCAAAGAAAATTCTATAGATTCAAGATATGGATTTGATGACGAATGGAACATATTTATAAAAAAAGTTTTGGCATTGTCTCCAAAATCATATGGAACAAAAATTCAAAATAGAATTATAGAAAAGAATAATTTATCCTCTGTAAAAGCAAATGAAGATTTAGGTGATTTCGAACAAAATAATAAATATTTTGAAATAAAAACTTCATTAATTACTATTACAAATAAAACTGCAAATATTACAGGGATAAGACCTTGGCAGCAGGTAGATGGCTATTATATTTTTATTATTGATGCAAAAAAATATGATATTATTACTACTTATTCTTTTAAACTCTCAAAAGATGAAATGGAAAGTGAATTAGAAATATTAAAAGCCATACCTATAAATGGAACTAAAAAAGCCAATGAAGGAAACACTCAATCTGCACTTAGGTTTGGACTCCCTTTAGAAAGTGAAAATTTCACAAGATGGATAAAAAACTACTTGTTCAAAACGGACGAAGATGATGTTGTTAAAATACTATAACAAAATATTTCTCAGCTCAACCGTTAGTTTCTAAACCTCTTATATTTGGAACAAATGTAGCAATTATGAGCTTTCCGTGTTCCATAAAGTGTTCAAAAAGTAAAAACTGCAAAGTTTCATAAACCTTAAGGGATTATGGAACAAACATAGAGACCTTTCAAATCAGATATTTAAAACTTCATCCAATCTTCCTTCAAATATAACCAATTGAGAAAGTGCTAAACTCCGGTTCCAAATAGGCATTGAGCAGTTTTTACTTACATTTTGGATACTCAAATTAAGTAGATGAGTGAGATTCAATTTCAGCTTCTAGAACTGCTTCAGTAAGTTGTTTAATCAGTGAATAAAGTACTCCATCTTTGCCATCAGTTCTGGCACCTTGTTTTATGAGTTCAAGTGCCTCGTCCATATTGAACTGTTGTTTCATAAGTCATTCCTTTAGAATTTAATATTCTATCGGTCTGACACAAAGTTTTGTACACTTCTTTTAAAGAAGATGTAAGGCTAATACCTCAATAGTCTTTTACAGTCTACCTCATAGTCTTTTATTTTTTTATCTTTGATTTCAGGTTTATTTTTAAAATAAAAGCACCGTTGAAAGTCTTGATCTTTATTGTAATACATCTTCCAAAAAGCATCTGGAATGGATATTTTGTTTCTTCCAATTCTTTGTGAATGTTTGCCATACACTACACCGTTTAATACATCAACTCGACCCATTTTAGTAGCCAGAACTCTCCCATACTTTTCTAAGCCCTTCCAGGCACGGCTACCTCTATTTAAAGAATAGTGTTGGGGAATTATATTGCTCATAACATAAACAGCATTAAGGCTCTTCTGACTCCAATCTGCGGCGGCATCCGGATATAAATGTCCACGATCGGCTTTAAAAGTATTATGAGTGTAATCACTGTATTTACTTCTATAATTTTTTGGTATATTTAAATCATCATAAAAACGAGGTCTCTGTTTTATATTTTTGACATTAACATTGGATCCATCAATTATATAAGCAACATATTTAGCACCTTTATTTTCATAACTATAACAAGTCTGAAAGTATCCATTATTTTTCAATATTTTATGTAATAGAACTTCAAAATAGGTCAATTTACATTATTTTATAAAATAACATATAAACAACACAGTTAATAATGGCGTTATAATGGACTAAAAAATCAAGACAAAATATACAAGTAACTTAGTAAATTTTTTGACCATAAAGACACCTTAACGCAGATTATATAATTACATAATTTTTTTGTGTCTTTGATAACCTCTTGTTTTCATTTATTGAGCCAAAAAGTTCTTTGTTCATACTGCTCAACTTTTATTTTTCATTCTGTATTGTAAAATATAAATATGAAAAAATAAAAAATGTTTATTTAGTGAGCCACTTGCAAATTCAAACATCACAAACAGCTAATTTCTCCTCATAGCAATTTTTGAGATTTAAAAAATCTCTATGGGGCGATAATCTTGATATTTTATCTCAATTCTTCCAAATTCTTGTCAAATCCTCATTTTTACTGCGTGCTCTATGGTTTGATGGCTGAATATTGCATGGTTTTCTCTAATTTTGTCTGCTATCATGTTACTAGCTGTAAACTTTGATGAATACAGATAGATAAAATTCCAAACGCAAGTACAGAAGCTACTTTAGTAGCGCCTTGATAATATATCTTATCACACCCAAAGTCATCTTTGAGATATTTGTTGACTCTCTCCACCATACTTCTTTGGTTGTAGTGTTCTTCATCACAGTTTAGGTGTTGATTGATATACTGGAATGTTTTAGTTTCATGCTCCATAAGCTCAATTTGTGCTTTAAGCTCTTTGGAGTTTTTTGGATTAATGTCTATTATTGGACGATGGCCTAAAGAAGTTGAAAATTCTCTAATGATGTCAGCATCATATCCTGCATCTTGCAGATCATAAAGATAGTTCACTCTTTTACTTGTCTCTTGTATAAGAGGCAGTGCCACTGAGGAGTCATGTACATTGGCACCTGAGTAAAATGCAGTTACTGGTATATCACCATCTACTGCACTAATATGCAATTTACCACCTATCCATACTTCACGATTACCTTTGGAGTTTTGTTTGATACCAACTCCACAGTCGGTGGAAATTAGTGAAAGTTTTTCTTCTATATTTTGTAACTCTTTTTGCTGTTTTAGAATGGTTGGTTTTATTGGTTCTCGTGTTTCACCTTTTTTAGGTCGTCCTGCTTTGTGTTTTACTTTTTCCATTTTATCTTTTTTTACAGGTTTTTGTCTGAGTGGTATTTTGGTGGCATCTGTTGCATTGTAATGAAATATCTTTTTACTGAGATACTCTTTAACAAACTGTTCATGGGTTCTTTGGGCTATTTGCATCTCGCTTAGTTCTTTGAATGCTCTACTAAATTTAGATTCACTCGGGATATCTGTTTTATATCTCCATCCACATAATATTCTAAGTGTTCTATCACAGTGGAGCCTATCTATCAGATCTCTTGTTGTTTGGATATTGTAGACACTCTTTGCAATAAAAGCTCTTGCAATCTCTTCTCTGTCTTTTGGTATGTTTGTAATGGATACCACTGTTATATTTTTCTCAATTTGGGCAAAATCTAAAATACTGATGAGCTTTTGTTCTTTTTGGGATAACGCTTCAAGTCGTAATTCCTCTTTTAAAGCTGGAAAGAGTGATTTTTCAAGATTGAGAACTTTTGTCCACATTTTAGATAGACTTGAAGATATTTTTGGTACAATGGTTTCCATAAAAAGCCTTTGGTAGTTTTGTAAAAGTTGTTGTTTTTGTGGTAAAGTATTATAACATTTTCAAGATTTGAAAGGCTTTTTAAAATTTAATTTAGCTTAAATTATGGGTTGTTTTTGGTAATCTGCAAGTGGCTCTAGTATATATTAATAAACATTATTATTTATGTGCTTTTTGTGCCTTATTTTGTGCAGCCTTTGCATTCTGTGCAGTATTGTGTGTAATCTATGCATTCTGTGCCTTATTTTGTGCAACCTTTGCATTCTGTGCAGTATTTTGTGCAATCTGTGCAGTATTCTTTGCACTATTTTGTTCATTCTTTGCACTATTTTGTTCATTCTTTGCACTATTCTTTACATTACTTGCAATTTGTGCACTATAAAAGCGAAATCTTCCCAAAAAATCAACAAAATCATCAAAATAATTATATTTTAAGAAAACTATAAGACTTACAAGACAATTTAACCCTTTTATTAAAATTTTTTTTAAATTGTTTCCTTTTTTTCATAATATTTCATAAGCTCTCTGAGTAAAAAGATAACTTTTTTGATCAACAAGGACAAGGATTTCAAAAAAAGCACCCTCTTATACACAAAAACCACTAGAATCTATGTACCCTTTTAATATTAGAACAAAGACTTGAATTATGAAGAAAGCATTGTTGTCATAGACGATACTAATGTATTCCTAAAAAAGCAGATTTTGTAATTCTTTTTAAAAATTAGAAAATACACTATCTGTAACATTCATAAAAAGCCTATCCACTACTCATCATAATTTACTCGGTTTGACCTGTAACATAAGTTAACTCATTTAGTATAATTAATATTATTAAGCATTCTTGTTTTCCGACTAAAGAGACTTTAATGTCTTTTCAACGATATTTGCACACATAGAAACATCTTTTCTTATATCGATTTCCCAAAAACGTAATACCGTCCAACCCTTATATTTTAATTGTTCATTTACTTCTATGTCTCTTTCTATATTCCGAGTGATTTTATTTACCCAAAAATCGGTATTTGTTTTAGGTATGTATTTTCCTTCAAGCAATTGTTTTCCATGCCAAAATTCTGAGTCAGTAAAAATTGCTAGTTTTTTACCCAAAAAAGCTATATCAGGTTTTCCAAAAATATTTTTTACATTTTTACGATAACGTAACCCTCTTCTCCAGAGTTCTTTTCTTAACATAAGTTCAATAGCTGTATCTTTTGATTTAATTCTTCTCATATTTTCTGAGCGAGATATTTTTGTTTTCATTTTATTTTGCATGCAGAACCTCTAACTTATAAAACCTTTATATTACAATATAAAATAAGATTTGCTATCTATATTTCAATGCTTTTTTCTACACAATGTTGTTTATATTTATAATTTATGAAAAAAAGTGGTAAAAAATGAAAAAAATATTTTTTTGTTGAAAAATTTTTTGTTGAAAGTTTTTATTTTTGTTACACTTTATTAGAAAATTTGTAAAAGGAGGAAATATCTAGGTGATTTCAATACAATAAAATGTTGTTAAGAGATTTAAATAATTTATTCATAAATTATACAAGGAGTTTTATGATGAATAAGAATTTACCAATAAAAGTAGTTGAGGGTGCTCTTTCCGACAAGTCCGGGCACTCTCAACAATTCACTCAACTTTCTGTAAAGCTGAATCGAAGTGTATCATATTTTACTAACCTAAGGTTTGCAAGGGGACATAATGAAAGATTCTAAAAGAAGCTATGCAAAACCTATTTGGTTTTCTCATAAAAAAATAACTGAATAACCATGTTAGTGATACATGGTTATTTAATAAAATATCTTTTTATAGCTTTTTATCAAGCTATATTTTAAATACTCTACAATCTCAATAAGGAAAAAAATGAAAATTTTAAAGTTAGGTTTCAATAGTGTGTACGATTCAATAATTACAAGGGAAATATTTTTAGCAAACATGGAAAATGCTCGATGTGTAGATGTGTCACATTCTATAAATCGTAATTTAAGTGATATAGAATATTATGCTTCAACAAACATTCGTGATTTGTTCTTTAGTCCTGAGTTAGTATGTGAAATAGTTGGAAATCACAACATAATATTTGATATTCATACCTCTCAGCATAATGATTTTTTTGAATCATTAGTTCAAAATGATATGCTAAAAGATCATATAGACTTTATTATTATAATGTGTCAATTTGAAGATTATTCTTCATTCCATGATATTACTAATACCTTAGAAAAATTAAGAGAACATGAATTTGACATGGACAGGATTAAAATAGTTTTTACAGAATCTCAGAAAATATATAATTTCAAGAATGAAACATTAATATCATACTTAAACAGAAAAAATATTTATTTTGCTGAAAAAAACATATTTTATATATATAATTGTAAAGATATTTATCTTCTTGAATATTTAAAGATCTTAAGTAAAAATATGATTCTTTTGTTTGATGGAAATCGTGTAGATAGATTCAAATTCTTTAATCAATCTTGCGGACATGTCTTTAAATCTTTACAGCAAGAATTAGACAATTAAAAACAATGAGAACAGATCATATTGCACGTTATAGTGCCTACCCCAGGAACAATAGACATCTAGCAATGTGATCTGTCTACAATCGTTTAATACATCCGAGATATAATTGCATTTTAGTTCTTTGATTTTGAATATTATAATACCCCAAGAAAACAAGACAAGAAAAATCAATTTCTAATTCCAAAATAGTTAAAATAGATAGATTATTTCAAGGGGGCAAATCATGAGTCGAAAGATGACCAAATATAGTACTGAATTTAAAACAAGATTAGTATTAGAAGTATTAAAAAACGAGAAGACATTGAATGCAATTGCAAGTGAGCATAATATCATTCCAAAAAATCTACAAAACTGGAAAGCAGCATTTTTAGCAAATGCTGAGATAGCAATGGAACCAGCAAAAGCTGTAAAAGAGTATAAAGATAAAATCAGTGAGCTAGAAGCAAAAAATGATACCTACGCAAAGGTTGTTGGTAAAATGACAGTTGAATTGGAGTGGGTAACGGGAAAGCTCGAAAGCTTGGACTTATATGATAAAAAACTAATCATAGAGTCTGAGCTTAAAACTATATCCATCATACGACAATGTGAATTAATAAGTTTAAATAGAAGCAGTTTGTATTATGAGCCAGTTGTTAATGAGAGAAAGATATTACTTAAAAAACATATTGATACCATCTTTGAGACAACACCTATCTATGGTTATCTCAAGGTGCATCAACAGCTTTTAGAAGATGGTCATAACGTTTGCGCCAATAGCGTTGCGACATATCGCAGGGAAGCAGGTTTTAAAGCTATATTGGCTGTGAGACCAATACATTTGACACAGCCAAACAAGCAACATCCTAAGTTCTCCTATAAACTCAAAGGGCTAGCTATAATCAGAGCCAACCAAGTGTGGTCAACTGATATCACTTATGTGAAAATCAATGGTGGAATGGTTTATCTAGCAGCCATTATTGACTGGTACTCTAAAGCGGTACTCTCTTGGAGAATATCCAACACAATGGACACCGTTCTTGTTATGGATGTTCTCAATCTTGCACTATCGATGTATGGCAAACCTGAGATATTTAACACAGATCAAGGAAGTCAGTATACTAGCCATATCCATACACAAACGTTAATTGATAATGATATCATTATCTCAATGGACGGTAAAGGAAGAGCGACTGATAATATTTGTATTGAACGGTTCTGGAGAAGTGCTAAAGTTGAAAGGATATATTTGAATGAATACAGTACGATTAACGAATTGAAAAAAGACGTAAGGGACTATATTGATTTTTACAATCATAAGAGATTTCATCAAACACTTGAGTATAAAAAACCAATGAATGTATATTATGAAAGTTTAAAAATAAATAACAAGAATTATAGCAAATTAGCTGAAAACGTAGCGTAAAGTAACAGGTGATGAAGGGAATTAAGATTTAAAAATTGTTGTCTTGACTTTTTGGGGTAGTATATATAAAAGTCTAACAAGTGTGGATATAATAGCTTTAAAATGTAGGATAAGGTAACAGCAAAAGGTGGAAATTAATTAAGCTGAGAAGTTGTCTTGATTTTTCAGGCCATTATACCCAGCAGGACCACCGCCTATAACAACTAAATCATACTTTTTCATCTTTTACCTTTTACTTATTTTGCGCTACTAGTTGTTTAGCATCTATCTTATAAAAACCTTGAAGCTCTTTATAGAGTTCAGGAAATTTTGCATCAAAAATATGAGGTGATTCAAAAAAACGCTCGCTAATGACAGCAAAAAACTCAGCTTCGTTGGTCGCTGCATAACTTCCTATGAGTTTATAACGACCCCAATTACGATTATTCCGTGCTATGGTCTGCAACTCTTTATAGTCATGAAACAAGATACTCGCCCACTCGCGATACTTGGACTTTTCCATTGGCGGTACACCATCAATCTCTCCATCCATAAAGTCAATCTCATGCGCAAACTCATGAACCATAACATTCTCATGCCCTGGGTGATAAGCCTCGCGTTTAGCATCATCCCAGATAAGAACAACTGTATCGTTGGAGGATTGTCCAACTATCCACAATTGTTCTTTGGAATATATGCCTCCCTCATAGCTTTCTTTATTCGTCATTACCGCAGTTGGATATATAATAATAGTTTTGAGGTCTTCATAACAGTTGTCTGTCTGTATTTTTAGAAGTAAAAGACATGCATAAAAAGAGATAACCACCTTCATCTCATCCGTAACTTCCATTCCAATGCCCATAAACTCTTTAGTGTACGAAAAACGCAAGATGGAGCGTTCTATCTTCTCTTTCTCTGCAACCGAGAGGTTTTTATAGTGAGGAGTTTTTTGTAAAAACTCTCTATACTCTGATTTAAAAGGCATTTGCTGTATCTTTGACAACTTCTCTTTTTGTCTGAGTTTAAGAAAAAAGTATATTCCAAGTATGCTTAATCCAAGTCCAGCAAATACAAAAATGAGAACTAATTGATAATTCATATTTCCTCTTTATTTATTATAGTACATCTATATTAATAAAACTATCTTAAAAGTAGGGTGAAAAAATAAATCGTCATTATTATAGACATATATCGTATTATCAAAACTGATCTGGCCACAATTATCAGGACATAGAAATTCTAGGTAGAGGTCAGGAATATACATAAGAATTGGAATGGCCCTTTTCTTAATTGACAATCATTTATCTTGGCTCTCTTATTTCAATCTTCCCCAATACTCTTCCCATAATCTCAACATCCTCCAGTCTATACTTCTCAATTATAATTGGAGTGTAGGTGCTATTGTCACTAATTAAAATCATTTTGTTATGCTTGGATTCTTTCATTCTCTTTATGTACAAACCTCCATCTACTCTAACTATGTAGATACATCCTTCTTTTACTTTTTCAACTCTCATTTCAAATAAAACCATATCTTCTGAGTGTAGAGTTGGCTCCATTGAATCCCCTATGACATGCATTGCACCAAGTTCATTTGTTTTTTGAGTATTGTTTTTATAGCAACTATTAAGAAGTCTCCTGCTTATACTCAATTTTTTATATTTCTCACAAACATTTAAGGCCCCTCCACCAGCACTAGAGTTGATATTTTTAAAGTATTTTACTTTTAAATACTCCATTGAATCATCTACCAAGCTATCTGGAATTTGTTCAAATAAGATCCAATTAATAGAGAGTCTTCTTTTTGCACAAAAATACATTATCTGCTCATAAGGCACTGTTCTTCTATGTTTGAATTGAGCTAATGCATTGGGTGTCATGCCTAGAATTTTTGCAACATCTTTTTCAAGTACTGTCTTTTCGCCAATTTCTCTGCTTATGACATCTTTGACTTTTTCAAGTATTTTATTTATATCCATACATTTCCAATTATAAAGTTTGGATTATTATAGGGCTTATGTAAAAGTTGAAGTAAAAATCATTCATTTTGAAATATAAATCTTCTTACAAATCTGTGCACATTACAAATCATAATCTAAAAGCCCTCTGCCCAAATAAAAATGTATATTCATAGGAAAAAGAACGCATTATGAAAATACACTTAGATTTAGATTGCTATTTCGTTTCAGCAGAAAGACTCAGATACCCATTCTTAAAAAACAGACCAGTAGTCATTGCCAAAGGCAGCGATCAATCAATTTTCGCCAACGTAAAAAAAGAAGTTAAAGTAACTAGTGCTGGGGGCTGCTTCTCATCTTCAATACAATTCGCGACTTCGCATAAAACTACTAACATCAAAGAATGGAAAAACTCTTACATTGGGGATGATGGCTACATGTATGGTACTGTTATCACAAAAAGCTATGAGGCAAAGAAGTATGGTATAAAAACAGGAACTCTTTTGAGGGATGCTTTTGTAATGTGCCCCAATCTCATAGTGGTTCCTAGTGACCACTCATACTATCAAGACATAACCCACAGACTAAAAGAATTTTTACTTGTAAGGATCCCTCTTTTAGAGCAATACTCTATTGATGAATTCTTTGGAGATCTAGGTGGATGGATTGATGATAAAGATACTCTCTCATTTATCGCAACTCTTCAAAAAGAGATACTGGATACATTTGGGCTGCCTATTTCCATTGGTGCTTCTAAAAGCAAGTGGATTGCTAAACTGATTACTGATCAGATAAAACCATACGGAGTCAAGGTAGTAGAAGAAAAAGAAGTAGACGAATACGTCAAAGACATTGGAATAGATGAATTCCCGGGCATAGGAAGAGCTATATCGAGTAAACTAGCCTCAAACTATATACAGACATTAGGAGAGGCTAAAAGACGTCCATTGCTCTTTAGCGCTTATGGAAAAACGGGTCGTGATTTATACAAAAGAATCTGTGGAACCGATAATGAAAGAGTGCTGCCATATTCCAATAGAAAGGGCATAGGTATATCTCGAAGTTTTAAAGGGATTGTGTGTCGTGATGAGATTAAACGAAGGATTACAATACTCTCTCGATATCTTAGTTACTCGATATTGAAGCTAGATTTATGTCCTACAACTTTTCATTTTAAATTGCGCTATCAGATTGGATACAAGAGTTCACTTTCTATCACTGTCAATAGAATTTTTAATGAAAGATTTTTTATAGAATTAGCTCAGGAGCAGTTTTTAAAATTGGATGTATATAAAGGTACTAAAGTTCACTTCTTGTCTATGAGCGTTTCTAACTTTGAAGGTGCTGGCAATCGTAAAACTTTATCTATTGTTGATTGCATGAGCGATGTTAAACACAGAAAACTTAGTGAGCAGTTGCAAAAGATTAGAGAGAAACATGGCGTGGATTCTATTTGGTATGGCTCTGAGGGGATGTTAAGTAGTTCTTAAGCGTGCTAATTTTTACTAAATTTTAATATGCTACTACACTATATTATCTTAACCCAACTTATGCAATTCTAACCATTGATCAATATCATTTCTATTATAATAAATAAATCCACCTATTTTAGTATAAGGAATTTTTCTTTGCATTCTAAGTTTTGCTTGAGTTGTAATCGCCATTCCAAATTCTTCTGCAAATACTTTAGGATTTATCCACTTCACTTGAATAAATCTCTGCTCTTGCGCAGGTTCATCTTTGTCATACTTCGTATTTTTTGAAACTTTGGTATAACCATCCTTGTATCCAGCATCATATGCAGCTTTAATAATAGTTTCTAATAATCTATCTTCCATCTTTTCCAACCTTTTTCAAATTAATAAAAACTATCCAAGATAAATTAATATTACGCTAATTGAAAGACTTGTGTTACCCATTGAATTTTACGATTTAGACCATCATTACTTTGAAACTGCTCAATGAGTTTCAAATTTAATTTCTTAAATATTTTCATTATCATATCTTGATTTAAAGATTCAAAATGACGTTCATCCACAACTTGACGCTGAAGTGAGTAGCTAATAATTATTACTCCATTTTTATTCAGTATTTTTTTAATATTTTCAATACTTCTTTCTATCTCTAAAATACTCAAATGCATAAAAACAGCAATTGATATCACAATATCAAACCCATCTACTGTATATTCAAATTTATCAATATTGATATCTGGTAATATACTTGTCGAAACTCTACCTTTAAAGCCATTATTTTCCATATTTTTCACAAAAAAATCACATGAATCTAATCCAAATATATTAGGTGTGATATTATAGATAAACTTTAAATCTCTTCCAGACCCAAAACCAATATCAAGAACTTTATCTTTTGTATTTATATATTGTTTAAATATTGAGTGTAACTGTATAAGCTCTGCATTGTCATACTTTGTAATAAGCTTTTTAGCATTGTTTTTATAAAAATTTAATGTACCATTCATAACATTTACTCAATAAACTCTAGAGATGTAAATCCAGCTTTACTACAGTTAACATAATACTCCATTACATCCTTATTATACTCATTAAATCCATATACATTATTTCTATCTTCGATCTTTTTTATATACTTATTAGGCGCAAGACAATCACTTTTTTTAAGATTACATTCTGAACAACTTATAACTAGATTCCATATAGAATTTTCATATACATATGACCAAGGAATAAAATGATCAATGTGCATATCATCACTTTTGACCTCCTGATTACAATAAAAACATTCTACATTCATTTGTTTTAATAAAATATTTTTATATTTTGTGAGTGAACTGCGTTTGTATATGCCTAACCCTTCTATTTTAGAAATCAGCATTGGTGTGAAGTTAGTTTTTTCTAGAAATTTAGCCCATTCATAAATTAATATTTTTGAAAGCTCATTGTAATTACTTTGTAAAAAGTTTCGTGCTTCTTCAGTAACTAGAATATATCTTCTGTCTTTTGGAGGTAACTTATATTTTTTTCCTGTTGAATTAATTACATGAAAATGTTGGTATAGGCCATAAGTGTCTCTTGGTTGGAACCTAGGAATAACATCTTGAAGACATACTCTTGCAATTTCCAGTATCATTGTATTTTTAAGATCTTGTTTGCTTTTAAAGTATTTTTCATAACTTTCTGGAATATATTCTTCACCACAATATTTTCTAATTATACGAATTATCATTGGCATTCGTTCAATTTTAAAATCTTGTTTTAATTTATATTTACACTCTTGAAACCAATAATATTCCAAAAATTTATCAGCAATCTCATTGTATGAAATTTTATGTGAACCAAATTGTTGATTTACATGTGCATAATCTAAAAGAAACTTAGTCAGTGCAAATTTGTATGTATTGTCTTTGGCCCCTTTGCTGACTATAGTATTAAAGAGTTTTTGCATAACTAAATATTTTTAAGTACTTCATCAATATATTCATCAGCCATATAAGCAGTCTGTATATATTGTTTTTCACCAGCGAACTTAGCAATCATATGTCCATAACCTAAAAGTTTTTCAGCCCCTGGCTCATCAAGAATTATGTTTGAATTCTTTTCACTATCAACGCGCAATGCAAATTTTGCACCAAGATTGGCCCTTAGTATCGGAACTACTACAGAATTATCAGGACGTTGGGTACTAACTATTAAGTGTATACCAGCTGCTCTTGCTTTTCCTGATAAACTTTGAACAGCATCACTTGCACTTCTCTTGAATTCATCATCTAGCATCCAGTCAGCAAACTCATCAAATATTAATACTATTCTTGGAAGTTTTGTTTCGATTTTTTTGTTGTATTTAGAAAGTTCATTAACTCCAGCTTCCGAAAAAAGAGAATAACGTCTTTCCATCTCGGCTACAACACTATGGAGTTTTTCGATTGCTAAGTCTTTTTTTGTGATAATTCCATCTTCATCAAGGTATGGTATATCCTTATATCGTGTAAACTCAACTTGCTTTGGATCAACCAAAATAAGTTTTAATTCATCTACTGTATTTGTTCTTATTAGGTCAACAATAAAAATATTTAAAAGAACACTCTTACCACTTTTTGTCATTCCACCTATGAGTGCATGAGGATCTTCGCTGTCTAAGTTGTAATATACAACATCGTTGTTTTCTTCATTACGTCCAAGTAAAATTTTGCTATTACCAGGTCCTGAACTAAGTTCTCTACCCTCTAAACAATCTTGATATAAGATAACTTGACGTTGCTTTCTGGCAAAGACCAAATCGTAAGAACCAGGAACTACTTCTACTCTTAGAAGCTTTAACTTTGTTACAGCTAAAAAGTCATTTGCCATTTTATAAAAGATATTCTCATTCCAGCCAAGTTCTGGTTCTAAAGATATTCGAACCGCATTGGGTGTAAACAAGTAATGCAACACTTTAGCTCGATATTTATGATGCATAACAACTTTTTTGACAGCTGCACTTACTACTTCACCTTCAGCTATTTCTGCGGTCTTCCGCTGGTTCTCTTTTTGTTGCTGATTATCTTCGGTTTTAAGGTCTACACGAGAAACCTCCACAGTCGGATCATCTTCAACTTTAGTAAGAGTCATTTCCTCTTCTGCTTCGGGTTCTTGGTTTTGCACAAGTAGTACTCGTTCTTCTCCTACAACATTGCCATACACGGGCCATGTCAATTCTGAAGAAATCAAATTGAAACTAGGAAGCGACTCAATCATTGCTACGATAGATTTTGATCCAATAATGTACTGTTCAATGCCCACAATGCCTGTAGAAGATTGGTAATCATCTTCATGATCATGCACAAAGACGTATGACATACCTCTAACGATGAAAGTAATCTTCTTATCAAATCGTATAGCATTACGAATATCTTCAGAGGTAAGGCCTCCTACGAAGCTCTTATGATGTGTTTCTACTATTAGGTCAGAAATCTTTGCTAGCCAATACTCTTTATCAAAATAATCTTTTTCTTCAAACACTTTTTTAATATGAGTAAATGAATCTTTTGTTTGTTGTAATGATTTTTTAGCATGTCCTGCTCTATTTGCTTCATTACAAAATTTTGCTTCAACTACATCTACATAAACTGTTGTAAGCTTATCATCTGTAAATATAGGAGTGATTGATAGAACATCAGCCAACACATTATTTTGTGTCATAAGCAGCTTCTCTTCAGAATTCACACTAGATAAAAACCAATCTGCATAATCATCAATATAAATTAAAATATTCTCATGTAACGAACATCCCTCTAATATCGTTTTTGTGAGTACTAATCCTAGCATTTCATTTGCAAAGCTACCTCGACCTATTGCTTTGAGAAGGATATCTCCGGAAAGTTCATTTGCAGATTTAATAATATTTGTAACTGCATCTTTTACTAACGGTTCTTTCACGTTAAAGTCTTTAAACTTTTTAATCAAATGGCTTTCAAGAAGTATAGTATTTGCTTTGGAAGAAATAACAAGATTACGATTTATATGTCTTGCTTTTCGATACTTAATTACATTTGCACCAAACTCTTCTAAAATCTTTTTATCTAGAAGAGAGTCAAGGTTTACAACCCAGTCTGTACGTTTGTGAATTACTTCTAAGTCTCTATGCAAATCTGTATTTTTTCGATCTACACTTAATGTTGGTATTTTATCCTTATACAAATTTACATCATTACTCATTGTTAAGTAAAGTAAATTATAAAACGAACTGCTTAAGTCATTTTTTGCTGGAGAAACCAAATATTTTCCTACACTACTTTTTGCTTCAGTCATATATTTACGTTTTGACCACATTGTAGGATGATAATCAAAAAGAGGATAAGTCTCTTTTAATTTTTGTTCTGAAAACTCTAATTTAGCCTTAGAAGATACGAAATCATTTAAAAATGCAATATTAATTTGATCATTAACACTATCGAGCTGTTTAAAACTCTGATCAAATGCATTTAGACGTATGTTCGATAAGAATGACACTTCATTATATTCAAGTGCTTCTTCTGCATCTTTCGAGTTTTGATTTACTAAAAATGAACGATACATTTTTCGAATATGAGATGCATCTACATCATTAAGATAGATTTCGAAATTATTCTCTTTTGCAGTAAAATCCAATTTCATTAAATTCTTCATAAATTTTACAGGGAAATCATAGTTGTTGACGGCATGTAGGAGTACTTTTAAGCTACTCTGCTTATGGTTATTTAGAGCAAGGTAGTTTTCGATTACTTTAGTCAAAATTATTGTTTGAGCAGAAGGATCTGTACTTTGCCCACTATCTAAATAACTTTGTATTGGCTCAAGTATCGTATAGTCATCACATATCTCAGAAATGTGCAGTAAGCTTTCTTCATTTCTCTCAACATCAAACAGTCTAAAAACTTCAGGATAATATGGTGTATTAAAACTTTGTTCAAGATCACTGAAATAGAGGTCCTCTTTAATCATATGTATTTCATTACTTTTAACATAAGTATCAATAAATTCAAATGTATGCTTGAGTTTCACAAAGTATGAAATTAATCGTAAAGGGTGAAAGGAAGGAATGATTACAGAATTTTCTTCTCCCACTCGCACTGTGATCAATGAAAGGAATGGCTCTATTACTTCACTTTTAAATTTGTCATTTTCACTATTCTCAAAAAGTAGTTTACACAAGTCAATATATTGTTGACTCAACTTTTCAATTCGATTAAAATCAAAAATCTCTTTAGTGAGGTTTTCTGAAATATCTAATTGCCTTAAGAGCCACGAGTATTCCTTTACATATTCACTGAAAAGCTTTGAAAAATATGTAAAGTTTTCTTTCTTAAGTATCTGCATAGCTGATCTTAAGATATTTTTACTAGATATGGAATGATTACATGTTCTAGGAAAAAGATTATAGCCAGAGACTTGTCCTCTTCCTTGTAAGGAAGAATAGTCAAAAAGGGAAAGAGGCTTTTTTTCACCCTTTTCTGAGCCACTCGCGCGATAGACTACATTTGCATATAAACAATCACTCGTCAAATGTTTCTCTATAGCTTCAATATCTTCTTTGTATCCACTCATTATACTGTTTGGATCAAATGACCATATCAACTTACGTTCTGCTAACTTTTTATCATTTATATCTTTTGCTTGAACTATAAAATGCAACTCATTATTTGCTTTTGCTATACTACCTGTTTTATACTTTTTTATAATAGGTGTTATTGTACCTGTTAACTTTTCTTCTATATCTTGTATGAATTGAAATTCAAAATGAACACTTTTAGATACACGATTTAAAATAGAATAGCGCTTATGCAAATAATTAATGGCATGCTTTGAATAGTTCCTCATGATCGCTGTCGTTTGAGACTGCTTCAATGAAACTACGATATAACTAATATTATCACTCTCGGCCTTTAGCTTTTTTATGGTTTCAAGTAGGCCCAATATAAAATCACTCGATTTTGACTGTGCTGGGTACAGAAACTTATCCCATTTGCTGCGAAGTGATCTGCTATCTTCAATAAAACCTTTGTATTTTTTATATACGGGCTCAAGGACATGCTTTAGTCCTTCTCTCTCTTTGGGAGGCAGACTATCATATTGGAGCAGACTTTCTTTTTCTTTTTCATCAACTTCAATATCTTTCTCTTCAAGAATATCTAGTGTTTCTAATCCAAGCTTTTTAGATGTATCAGATTTTGTTTTTTCAAATAATCTATAAATAGAATTTTTATACCAATCTAATGTACTAAACTCTTTTTTATTTTGAGCACGTTCTCTTTCATCAGCAAAAATAAATCTTTGAATTAATTCTAGAACATCACTGTCTAGAAGGTCAAACTCATCTTTGTTCTCTGTGAACTTTTCTTTTAGCTCTTCTGATGATACAGATTTGTTCCCGACTCGTTTTGACAAGGCAGCAGAGATTGATTTAAAAGGTTTAACTGTGTTCTTAATATCTTTAATAAGAGCACTTTTCTTTAATGACTCAAAATGTTTACGACATCTAAATGCATTTAAAGCATCTAGAGACATACCCATAGCATCTTCTAAAACGTACCCCTCTGTATTCATCCATAAAATAGTTGATTCAACAAAATTTTCCATCTCAAATGGACTGATTCCATCTAAGTCTTTTAAGAAGATTCTACAAACGTCTTGAAGTTTTTTCTTTGTCTTCTTATCAAGCAATGTATTTTCAATTGTATCAACTACCAAATCAAACTCACTACTTATGTCATCTGGAGTCAATGTGCTAATATCATTTAGTGTATCAATTACCTCATTGGTAATAAAAACAATATATGAAACATCATTTAAGTCAATATTTGTATGTTGAACATTTTGATTGCGGTACTGTGCCATAACTTCGTGATTAGCTTTGATAATTCGATCACTTCTAATCTCTAAGGCCAATCTTTCATCAACAATCAAAAGAATATCATCCTGTTTATGGACAGCAAAATAATCAAGTAAAGATTGAAAAGTTTTTTGAGGATAGTTTTTTAATATAAATTTGCCACTAGTTCCTTCTTTTTTAGACACTTTGCTTTCTGAGAGAATTTTTTTTACAATATAATTAGTAATGATACTCATATCTACTTTCTCCCATATCTATTGATAACGTAGGCATATCCGTCTGATTTACTCTCTAACAAACCTAACGCTCGAAGTCTTTCAAATAGTCTTGCCTCATTCTTTTTATAATCATTTTCTGAATATGTCTCAATTAATAAAGCTGAGTGTTTGTTACTGAGGATAAAACCATATCTGTCATATAGTTGATCTATAAAATCATGAAAAGGCATACGATTATCAACATTGATAAGTACTAATGTCTTCAACAACTCATCACTTGCTAGGTATCTATAACTGTTAGTTTTTTTCACACTAGCTAAGCCTGTACCTTTTAAAAGAATTCTATGAATTGAAAGCAAATCACTTTTCGCTTTTCTAGCTATTTCTGACCAAATCTTAGTTTTTATTTTACTGAGATCAAAACCATCCGTGAAATAATCATTGTCATTTTTATAATTGTAGTTAAGTTCGATGTCTAACTTTTCAATTAGAAATTCTTTATCTGTGATACCTTCTAATGTCCGCATATACTCTTCAAAGACTTTGGCTAAAGCTTCCAATGGAAGACCTTCATTTATCTTATATATTTGACGAGAGGATCTTCTTACGTGATCACTTCTCTGTGCTAAAAGTTCTATAGGATAAACAATTTTTTCCTCACCACTTTTTAAAAGACTTGTCTTTGTACTTTGTAAAGCAACCGTTAAAATAAAGTGAACCATATAAAATGAAGAGATTGAAGAGAAGTGCTCAAAGAGATCATTATGTGGAATATCTGATTTTAGTAAAGCTATTAAATCATCAACTAATTGATCAAAAACATCATGTGACTCTGCTCCTAAAAACCCAAGCTTCGTGTCATTAGAATATATATTTTCTTCATCTCGAAGGGTAGCTAACAAATCATTCCAACGTTTGTTTTGAGTTGTATTTTCGAAAATATCTTGTATTAAAGTTTTTAACGAATCGGCATTTTTAGCTCGGCTAATCATCATGTATAAAACTTCTCCTCCTCGCGAGAAGAATCGTCTATCCATTGAATGTGATTTCTTATTATCAAGATCAACAAACAATGTGTCGAAAGAGAATGGAAACAAAAACTTACTTGTCCATCGTCTAGACGTAGTCATTCCTAGCGAGGCTTTTCGTAAAAGTGATACAGAAGTAAAAAAAACATCCACTGACTGGAAACGTTTTTTGAGATATTCATAGGTAAAATGTAGCTCTAGCTTTTTGTTTAATTCACTCTCAATCTCTCTCCACTTTGTATTTTCATCAGCAGAAGACTTGCAAATTCCTTCTAGCTCCGGAAAATTATAAAGAATATTTCTTACTTGCATATCTTTACGATACTTAGCTGTTGACAACTCTTTGTCAAATAATTTATCGACAGTAGCATGGCTAGAACACACATTTAAAAACTCTAAGGTCAAAAGTTCTTTATCTTGATCTGTTTTAATCCTATGAAACCACAGTATCTCTTGAAGAAAAGGAGTCTTTAGGTCTTTGCCATAACGCTCTTTTAGTACTTTAGCCTTCTCTAACATAGCCATCCCCTACTTGAATTTCATCAAACTGCAATGTTCCCTCAGAATCATTAAGAGTAAACAGATTAAAAGATGCATCCAACTCCTGATTTTGCAAGATGTAATTGACTATCTGAGACTTAAAAGTTAAAACACGTTCATAGTATTCAACTGAAAAGCTTGTTGGTAGAATACCATCTGCTATTCGCTCTAAAAATTCAAACATATGCAGATCTAGTTCAAGCTTTGCTATTAACGCACCGTTAAACTCTATTTCTAGATTAACCTTACAGTACTCATCATCAAAGCCATTAAGAAGATTGAAATGAATACCTTGGTTTATATTCTTTTGATTAAACACAATAGAAGATAAAACCTCAGATGAGAGTTTTGACATTGTTCCGGTTAATGATGTAGCTATATACAGTCTATCACTACCATCTTTGCTTAGTAGCTCACCTAAAAACACTCTATTTAAACCAAGAGCTAATTCTTTAATAATGTGCTTTGATACACTCGTATCTTTTTTAAGTGGTGATATAACATGGGAATAAAACTTTTCCGCATGTTCATAAGCAATAAGATCTTTTGAATTGATGGTAATGCCATCCCAATGTATCTCACCATCATAATTAAAAAAGAGGTGTCTACGTAAAAAGACTAAATACTCTTGAATCTTAATACTACTATCTGCTTCATTTTCGTTAAGATAATTATCTTTTACCCCATTAAATGCGTTGAAGTCAAGAAATGGATTATTCAACGCTTCTGTATGTAGTTCAGCAGCTTGTATATCTCCAAAAAGTATAAAATTATCTATATTATTGGTTGTTTCATATCCGATTCTTAGTTCACGTAACTCTTTAAAAGGACTCTTCTCTTGTTTACTTTTTGAGAGGTTATCAGCAAAGATATTATTATAAAAAGAAGCATCAGATTTTGTTCTTGATTCTTTAAAATATTCAACTGCCATCTCACAACTATTAAAAATCTTTTTATCCCCTGTATAGCCTAATATCATGTTTGCTATCAACATAAATAGCTTACGTAGAGTTATATGGTTGTAATTAAGATCACAACTTCTGACTATAGTAAGAAGTTGCTTTTGTATGTGCTCTTGTTTTAACAATCCTATATTGGAGTGAATTGGGCAAAATACCTCTGGATTAGACAAACTGGGGCAGTCACTTTCATAACGATCGCATGAATGTAAAATCTCATTGAGAAGAAGTTTAAAGTTATATGCGGAGGATGTTTGGCTTAAATCAAGTAAGATCAAGTCATTCACTAAACTTGGATCTTCTATATGATCTTCTATTAATGTAAGCAACTTATCAAGATGTGTGTTCTCATTTAGATAATCACGAAGTGTATCTGTTAAAATTCCATCATTTGCAGCAATAATATAAAGCTCATTGGACTTTTCATAGATAGACCTATATAGCCCTTCAAGGGTTGCTACCTTATCTTTCTTCTCAACCTCAGTAAAGTCCTTAATGAACTTGATTTCAAATCCATTAAAAGATACTTCTGGGATATAATCTGTTCCCCATTTTGTAGAATCTCCATTTAATGTTTCAAATAATTTACGTAGAAGATATGTTTTTCCATCGCCTGCAGAACCTGAAATAATGATAGGTTTTGGTTGGAAAATAAAGTTGTCATGTAGTTTTTTGAAGAGTCCATTATCGATGTTGATTTCATCCACACCTAGTTTTTTGGTATATTTTGAAACATGCTCATCATATGAGGCTTTGTTTTGTGAAGTTGGGGCATATGCTGCCAAAAGTTTAAAAAAATTAGTTTGCATTTAAAATTCCTTAAAAACAATTATTCAAAACGAATTCTATCTATTAGCGTATAGACTTGACCCCCATTGTCATATCTATCAGCAATATCATAAGAAATCATTTTTTCAATTATAGGTTTCATTTTATAGTCATTTGATATTAAATCAATGTTAATATTTCCAACTGGGTACTTCTTTGTATATATGAAATAAAACATGCATCCAAGCATAAATACGTCAGTTTGTTTTCCAGAACAATGAATAGAATCATCACACATATTTAAAAACTCAGGTGTAGGCCAATATTTTGGACCAGATTTTGTACAACTAGTATTTTCTTTTTCTACCATCCCAAAATCAGCTAATTTAAAAAGTTCACCATGAACTAAAATATTTTGTGGTTTGATATCTCTGTGTACATAATCATTGTCATGTAAAAGTTTAACAGTCAAGGCAAGCTCTCTTATTTTTGGTAGTATTTCTCTTTCATCACTCCAAGACAACCTGTTACATAAGTACTCTTCTAGAGATTCATCTGCTATATCCATAACATAACATGAGTTGTTTTTACCACCTTTCAATTGGAGTGTATCATCTAAAAGGTAAGTAATGAAATTATTTTTATATTTGTTTTCTGAAAATTCCTTGGCAATTAATATTTCATTTTTAAACTTTTTATCAAGCTTATATCTGCCTGTCTTTCCTATAGGCTTATTATTGAACTTGCACACCTTTAAAGCATAAATTTTTGCATTATCAATTTCTTCTATATTTTCAACTATTTTGAAAACATAGCTGCCTCCACCTTCTCCAATTCTCTCTAAGATAATAAACTCTTTATCTTTTAATGTAACTTCCTGCGGGTCAAGAGAATTAATATCAATCATCTTCTTCTGTCTCTTCATAAAATGAATCAACTATGGAATAAAAACTATCTAGGTCTATTGCATCCATATCTAAAGTAAAATCAAAGATTTCATACAACTCTTCTTTCATCTCTTTTATAGTATCACTTTCTATTTTTGTTAGCACAAAAGTTAAGGATTCTCTTAAAAAACCATATCTAAAGATACGACTATTCTTTGTATTGCCCTGGGATACACATTTAACAGCATACGTACTTAAAATATCTATATCTGATTCAGGGGCAATAAGGTAATCATATATAAGCAGTAGTTTTAGAAATTTTTCTTTATCTGAGGGAGTCAAGGTTATACTTTCATCAGAAATATTTTTTATAAACATAAATAGTGTATAAAAATCTGCTTGCTGTCTAAACCTAGTAAGTCCTAAATTTTTAGCAGCATTATAACCATTATATTTTTTTTTATCATTTACAAAATATACACTGAAATTGAAGAATGACTCTATCTCTTTAACAATATGTATAAAATCAGATTGTATTAGATCATAATCTTTAAAAGTTGTGTATTTAATATAAAAATCATCTAGTTTATTTTTTTTATCTTGTACTCCCTCGAGTTGGAAGGCAATTAATTCGGAAATGAATTCGACATCATTCATCCTTTCTCTTTTACGTTCAGTAAAAAATCTTCCAATTTGAAAAAACTCTAATTGAGCCAACTCTTCAGATAACTGTAGAAAATCACTTCCATTATATGCTGCTCTTCTAAGTTCTTGTGCGTTTAAATTCACTGTATATCGATTAATTCTTGAATATGTATCTATGATTTCTTCTCTAGAAACAGTCTTATCCATTTTTACATAATAGATATAAGAATTTTCGAATGCAATTTTTTTATCAAAATCAATATTCTTACCATTTAATTGATATAGTTTTTCAAGTCCCTCTAAACTAAATTTACTATCAATAAAATGGAAAATGGTGCTTAATCTCTGCTGACCGTCAATTACACTCAATCTTCCAGATTCATCCTCGTATAAATACACTTCGCTAATAGGAAGATTTAAAAGTATGGATTCAATAAATTGAGACTTTGCTTTTTTCGTCCAAACTAAGTTTCTCTGAAAAAATGGCTGTAATTGTAACTCACCTTTTCTGTATTTTTCATATAGTTCGACAATTTTTTCTTTGTCTCTTTTCCACTTCATCTTATTCCTTTACAATGCACACATACTGCAAAATTGATCATCTTCAAAATCATCAAGATTTATATCATGACGTTTTAAAAATTCCATCTCTTCCATCATCGTTCCATTTTTGATTTTATGATTTTTCTTATATTCCTCATATCTTTTAAATGATTCTTTTACTCGGGAAATATTAGCTGGTTTTGAAAACTCTTCTAAAGACATATCTCTTATCCATGTAAAACCATCTTTTTCAAAAGCAGATGCTTTCCAGTACTTATCTGGATGTTTTTCCAATAACCATACCCACTCTATTTTACGCATGAAAAAGCAAAAATAACATCCTGATCGTGTTCTATTATAAGTAATGTCATGCTCTTTGTCATATATAGGTTCATAATAAGCGGGAAGCCCTACGCCATTTTCAGCTAAGATACGTTTGACATCATTTAAAGTAATACCATCTTCTGCGAACGGCATAATTGTTTTGAAGTTTTCACGATGAGGAATTAGACCAGTTCGATTTTCGTCAGCTCTAATACCTACATAATTGTAAATAGTTCCTTCTTTTACATAGTCTATAAGGGCCTCTAGTTTTAATTGTCGAGTACACCATCTCTCTGTTGGTGAGGGCAAGAAGTTGTTGTATTGTTGTAAGAGTTTTTCAAAAGATTTTTGTGGATATATAAATTTTACTTTTATACCTAAAGCGCGTTCTATCTTCTTTAGATAATCATATGTTTCTGGTAATTCTTCACCAGTATCAAAAAATACATACTCAAAATCAATGTCAGGTCTTGTATCTCTTAGATGAAAAGCAAGTGCGGCACTATCTTTACCACCAGATATTGATAATATATGCCTTATTTTATTCATTATTTTCCTTAAATACTTTTTCTGCCATCATCGTAATTAAATATAATTTTTCATTTTTTGTTAGGTTCTGTTCAAAAGTATATAAAAAGTCTTCTGCTTTCCTGCTTAATTCCGATGATTTTTTCTTATTTATGGTAATTACAATATTACTATCCCCCTCGACAGTAGATATTTTTAGTTTTTTTACCTCTACGGGACGGCTATTTATTATTTCTACAATATTAAGTCTTGACAGCACTTTATTTGCAAAGGTATTTATATTTTGTTTTAAATTTTTAATATCATGGTCAAATGCTTCGTCTACCTTCTTATGACTTAGTACTAATGACAATCCATCAAGAAAAGAGACAATATCATTAGCCGTTGTACAGACTCTATATGTAGCAGTTACCTCTTTATCATCATGCTCTTTTAAATACTTTTCAAGAACTACTTCAAGCTCATTATTAAAGGGATAGTGCTTACTTGATAAATCAAAGGCCTCTGCAATTACTTCTTCTAGTGTAAGAGCCATTTCTTTATATGAAAATACTATTTCATTAAAAGCTAATTTAAATTCAGTAATGAAATTATTAACATTTGATTCGTTTAAATTTTTATAATTTAAGGCTTCTGGGAATAGTTTAAAAAAAGTTGAGTGCGGCTCTTTAGAAGCAATAAGAGCTGAACGTAAAGCAATAGCTTTTTCTGATAATTTTTTTGTTTGGTGGCAATATTTGGGAAGTGCCATGAATTTTGAACTTAACTTTTGAAAAATATACTTAATATTCTCTTTTGAATAATTTGTTTCAAAATATTTATCAAATATTTGAATATAGTTTGCAAAGATTGTTTCTTCATCTTTAGATAACTTATACCACTTAACTGTATACATCTTAGAATTTTTCCAAATATCCATCACTTGGTCAATATCAAAATCAAACTGATATGTTTTCTCTCTAAAAAAGTGTATGTTTGGTTCATTGATAATTAAAAATATAAATAATACAAACTTTGAGGCATCTTCATTTAATCCATAAGGCTCCAACTTAAGCATATCTACAACACTATCTATATTAACGTTTTGATTAGATTTTATATAATCTAAAAGTTTTTTCCAAATATAAGAAAAACTTCCCTCATTAGGGTTAGTAAGTGACCACTTTCCATCTTTAAAAGTATGAAAACCTGCTTGCTTTATAACCGAAAGATATATTGCCATTTGTGGAGGTAATTTCTCTATAGCTAAATTTTTACTCTCAGCATTATTTATCATATGCTCAAATAACTTTTTCATTCCATTTGGTACAGTGCTTTCATGTTGTATAGGATTTACTAAATCATTAATAATTCTAGGCATTTGAGGATAAGTTATTTCCAATATTTGAGAAATAGTTTGCTGAAGTTTTTCCGAGGAATAAAGAACACTCTCTCCTGCATAGAACAGTTCTTCTTTAATATCTAAGATTTTATTAATTTCATTTTTATTTGTGTTGTACATACCTTGTAATATTTTTTGTAATCTTTGATTTGAAAGGATCTCTTTTTTATTTAGTAGACTATTAATTGCCAGTGAATAATCTATCAAACTTTTTATTTGATTTGTTAAAGATACAGGGATATAAATGCTATATTTGTTTTTTTTACTGACTTCTAAAATATCTTTTTCTGAAACTTCTGAACCAACATATACTAGTTTAAATTTTGAGTTGTTGCTTTTTGAAATATTTGCATCAATAAACTCTTTAGTAAAGAACTTTGCTGTTCCTGTTTCTATATGAAATCTTTTTGCTAATACTACATCTTGTTCAATAATTTTGTTGATAACTTCTTTATAATCTATCTTGATTTGATTTTTAATAATAGTTGTCAGCTCTTCATCTATATTAATGCTAGTTTCTTCTATTAATGCATAGGAATGTGTCACGCGTTTATAAAGTATTAGACCTCTAGATTCTAATTCTTTAATTTCTATCTCAATATTCTGTGAATTTTGGAATGCAAGTTCAAAAGTCTTTTTGTCAAGCTGAATAAGGTTTTCAAGCCCAAAAGAAGAAATAATAGCAATAGATTTTATTATTTTCTGTTGTATTTGAGTTAATATATTTGCACTATCTAAATACTCATTTGCTAACTTCCATGACTCCTTATCGACCATATTAACAGCATAAGAATTTGAAATATAATTAATATAATCAAAAAGCATATCAAGGGTATATAGAGATTTTCCAGACATTTCTTTACTTATAAAGCTTTGAAAAGAGTAAGGCTCTTGTGCAGATAAAAATGAAAATACTGAACGCTGATTTTGGAAATGCTTTGAAAAAATATGAAATAACACAAGAGAGGAAAAGGGATGTAATGGTGCTAGTTTTGCCAATGATGATGAATCAACAGATATTACTTTGTTTGGTACATTTTTCTTATATGCATCAAAAATAGAGCTAATTTTTTTGTTGACACTTTTCATTGACTCAATGGAATCAATTTTAATTGCCTCTTCAAAAATATGCATCAGTTCATAAAAATCATCCTGAAAGATAATATTATCAAAACGTCCTTGTATTTTATCCCATTCTGTAAATGATATATACGTTGTATTCTGCACATAATCTTTAAAACTCTTATGAAGTGCAACAACAAGGCGAATATTACTTTGCTTATTTACATATTCGGAAAGATCTTGGAGAGCATGAATATCTGAATCTAAATATTTTTCAGACGCATATTCAATTACCTTTCCTAGCTCATCGATTAAAACAAGCAAACCGGTGTACCCAAGCTTCTTAACTTCATCATTTAGTTGTTTAAGTAAAAGAGTGAAAGATGTGTCTTCATTTGCATGAATGAATTTATGCGTTTCTTTTAACTCATCATATTCAATCAAAGTGCTAATAAAAGATTTTTTAAATGAAATATGTTCACCTACTACTTTAATACTAAAGAAACCTTTCTTTTTATTTCCTACAAACTTTTGATATTCATTATATATATCTTCATCTTTTTCTTTTAGTTTAGCGATGCATACTTTAAATTTTTTGTCTTTATTTAACAAAGCATCTAAGTAGATAAGTAATGATGACTTACCCGACCCAAAAGGACCTGTTATAGCAATCGAGTTAGATGTATTTGTTACAAAAATACGACGTAATGCTTGAATGGATGATGTGGAAAGTATATATGAATCACAATTCGTGTCAAACTTGATATTTGAAGAACGTTGGAAATGTGTATTGATACTTATAAAATCTGAATATTTCAATGCTTATCCTGTGTATATATTCGATTAAGTGCTTCACTTAAGTCTTGTGTGTTATTTATATATATTTGCTTGATACCAGCTGCTTCTTTATAAATTATACCTCCACTAGACAAGTCACTTAACTTCTCTAACTTCTCTAATAATTTTTCTTCTGTTAACCCTAAAGTATATTGTAAACTTGAATTTCCATATTGTAAATCTTTTACAGAAATTGTTTTGTTTTTATTCTCTTTAATAAAATATAAAAAGATATAGAAAAAAGTATTATCTGTTAGTTCAGCTGGATTTTTAACATTGTAAACATATTCATTATCAACTTTGTGTAAAAGATTTAGATCACTAAAAAGACTACTCGAAAATTCATTTTTAGTATCGTTTTTAAGATACATTTTAATAAGAACAGTTACGTCACTATCAAGTGTATTACGAGATATTTTAATATCTTTATCTTCACACCAAACTGCTACTTTTTCCAGAAGAGAATCTTTCGTAAAAGAAGGTATGAAAAAATCATTAAAGAACAAATAATATAAGGTAGCCTTCTCATAATTTTGTGTGATGTAAGTGTGCAGTATCCAAAGAGACTCAATTCTTTCAAGAAAAGGATCATTTGAAAATATAACTTGAGCTTCCTTTGAAAATTTATCATTTTCAAGTAATGAAAACTTACTAATCCATTGCTTCAACGATTTTACTTTATTACTTCCTATTCCTGTTATAGCTATAGCTTTCTCGATATCTTCATATATGGAGCTAATATCTTTATATGCTAGGGGAAGCCAAGATGTTTTACAGTCAAATTTTTCGTGACCTGAGAAGGATGTTTTCATATTTTAAATTGCCTAAAGTTTATTAAATTTCTAATATAGATTATAATAGATTATTAGTAAAAAATTGCTTATTTAGTTAAATAACAACCACTCTAAAACAAAGGGAATGTTAGAAATTCCATTTTAAATCACTTCATTATAGATTAAGTCTGGTCGCTTATTGATACCGTTTTTAACTATGGTTAATTGATTGGATACCACAAAGTCGTTACATGTAACGTCATCAAAATCTATGAGTTTTACTATCTCTCCACGCGTTACACCATCTTTTTGTACTTCAACAGTAATCCCCTCGGTAAGCATCTTGTGAAAATTTTCGTTATCTGTTAAAAGTTCTGTTGTTTTTAGTCTCTCTATTTGTTTGATGGCATCTTCAATGGCGCTTACATGTAGAGATGGGTTGATGGCATTGAGTGAGCTTTGGAGCTTCTCTTTTAAGATAACATCTTGAAAAGATTCTCGCACAGGTGTCTGGCTATCAGGTGCAATGCTAGGAGCATAGATATACTCAAAGCCTTGTCTTTCTAAAAGCTCAATGGCGAAGAGTTCTATTTCATTTTCAGTTATTTTAGTCATCGGTAAAAAATCCCTTTCAAATTTAATTATAAAAAATCTTAGTAAAGTTTGGAGCCTTAACTTTAACTATAGAAAATCTTAGTAAAAGTTAGAGCCTTAATTTTGACTATAAATACCTAAATATCTCTCAAATACAAAGAATTTATTTCATCTTCTAGTGCTTTTAATATTTCAACTATCTCATCAAACTCTAGATACTTATCAAAAATCATATGCTCCATAGCTTTGTAGTCTTTTCGTAACTCTTCGACTCTAAAACTAGGAGGCAAAAGTTTTAAACTATCAGGTGTTGCATCGTCAAACTTTGCCCAAGCAGCAGGATAGAATTTCTTTTTAAACTCAACGACAGTTTTTAAAAGTTCCAAATCCTTGATAGCTTCATTTTTTACTGCTGATTTAGCCATTACAGCTACATCATAATAATGTCTTGAATACCTTGAAGGCAAAGGCTTTTCCTGTTCCCGATTAGCTTCTTGATGTAAAATCGTTGCTTTTTCCCAAAATGTTCTTTTAGCAACGATAGCATTAACACTACATTTTGGTTTTTCAAACACCTTTGAGAAATGTTGAGCAGCATATGGCGTTATTTCAAAACTATCATATGGCAACCAAGAAGCTAAAGGACCTATCTCAAGTAAAATCTGAGGTCTTAAATACAAATCATCGAAAGACGCAGGATATGTTACATTAATATTGAAAGCATCACTTTCATCTATGGTACAAGTACATAGGGGGGAAACAATCTCTGTAATAACAGGCAACAATACATCTTTTATATAAGCTTTTGCATCTTCATTTATTTGTACATTAAACTTCACTTGTTTCGTTTTAGAATCTCGTGCTTCTTTTGGGTCCTCTTTGGTAACTTCTCTCCAGTCTAGTATCAGATCGATGTCTTCTGAAAAGCGACCTATGAGATCAAATACTTTAGAAAGACTCGTTCCACCTTTAAACATTAAAATTTTGTTAAGTCTCTCATCAGAAAATATTTTATCAAGTACCCAAACAACCCAAAAATCTTTTTCTATGATGGCAGATGTTGTATTCATCTTTTTAGCAGTTGCACTAAAAAGTTCTTTTCTATTTTCTGATGAGGCTAGAGCTACTTTATTCATGTCTCAACCTGACAAATCTGCTTAATGGTTTCATAAATCCATGAAGTTGAAGATTTAGTATCTTTTAAAATTTTTTCATATATTTTAGGTTCAATTTTGTTTTGAATTTGCTTTATAACATCAGTGGTTATTCGCTCTTTGCCTAAAGCTTTAAGAGCTTGAACTATCAATGAACTCTCTTTGTATTTAAAACCTATATTTTTTAAAGTGGATTTTTTAAATTCTAGCGTAGTGCCCAGTATATCGTAGGTCCTATTTGCCCCATCATTGAGATAAATATACTTAGCAACAACTTGTGTAGATACGCCGAGTAGATTTAAAGCACTATCACCCAAAATTTCTATTCTCCAGTTGAATTTTCTTGCATACGCTCGTGCTACTTGGTCTATATCAGGAGTTACATTTTGTCCTAAAAATTCGCTATATTTTGGGTAGTCGTAAACCCCTCTGCTTACTCTGCGTATCTTGCCATCTTTGAGAAGCTCTGATAAAAGGTTATCCGCTTGCGTTCTACTAAATTTAGCAAGTAAATCACTGGATGAAAATGCCCACCCCCTACCATGTCCTGATATAAAATAAAATGCGTTATCATAGAGGTTAGACATAGTTTTCCTTTTTATTGATATCTAGAAAAAAGTATATCTTTTTCTAGATATATATTTACTTTAGTTTATGTATAGCAGTAAAGGACTTGTAATATTTTTGTGTTCTTCAACCCATAAATAAACTAATTCTATTGTATACCTTTTATTAAGTTTAACTATATTATTGCTAATATTTATTTTGCATATTCATTATATCATGAAAGATTAATTGAAACTTGTCTAACAAAATCTGCCCAAGTCTTATAACAACGAATACTAGCTTCTGAAATTTTTGGTGCGTTTGATGTTAGATCTAGTTTGGCTTTTAACAACCACATTGTATTTCCAATGTTAGCAGCACATGAGTAATCCTTATAAGCTGGTATCAATTTTGCATCAAAAAACCCTTTAGAAAAATATGAATGTCCTCTCGATAAATTATCTTTCCAATACTTTTCTTCCTGTTGATTTTTTGGTTTAATACGATCTGATTCAAAATCAAATGACCAATTATTAAAGTCTTCCCGCAATCTTTCGAGTAGACTTTCTGAAATAATAAAGAGGTCTAAATCTGACTTGTCATTAAATTTTGTTCCAAGTTTTGAAGGAGCAAGTGATTCTCCAATTCTAGCGCTTCCTGTCATACTTATTTCTTTTGGATCAACATCCAATCTTATAGCAAGCCATGTGCGAATTTCATCGTACAATATAGGAGATTCTTTGAATGCATAGGGAATACCCTCAGAAAGCCAAAGTCTTGCTATTGCACTTCTCGCATAATTTCCTCCATTTTTCACAATACTTTGAATTTTTTGTGCTTCTGGATATTGTTCAGAGAAATTTTCAAATATTGTTGGTGTTTTAAATGGAGTCATATTGATCCTTAATTTTAAGAGTGTAATAACGTTTTAAAATATATTTAGTTCTGTTATTGATTTGTATATTTCTAGGTTTTGAAACATTTTTTGGCTCTGGATACTTTAAACGTGCGATTAAGCTTGCAGACTCTTCTACTGTTAGGCTATTGAAATTTAACTTCAATGCTTTACAAGCCTGTTTAAGTCCGTGCATATTCCATCCAAAATAAGCGATAGATAAGTATAAAGACAAAATTTCTTGTTTTGAAATATATTTAGTAAGTTTATAGGCCAAAAACATTTCTTCTAGTTTACGATGTATTGTTTTATCATACTTACCAGTTAAAACACGGACAAGTTGCATAGCTATTGTAGAACCACCTTCTCTTTGATTTAAGATTAGCGTTTTCCAAGAAGCTCTTAGTAATGCAATAGAATCAACTCCACAATGAAATTTAAATCGATGATCTTCTCCAGCAATTAATAACCTTAATAACTCACTATTTTCAGGGATTTTACATACTTGTTGTTTTTTTACATTGATTTGCTCTAGTAGATTATTCCATTTATTATTCATGATCATATATTATCCCAGTTATTTTATACTCTCCACTTGGGTGTCTAACACCTGTTTCATCATAATTACAGAAAATTTAACTCCGTCTTTTTCAGATAAAATATCTTTTAGATATATGGTTTCATTGAGCTTGTAAGTACTAGGAAATTTGATACTCAAGTAGGTCATTAGCTTTTTATCTGCTTCCAAAAATCTGTATTTAACCTCACTTGTTTCTTCATATGCTTTTAAAAATCTGTGAATAGTTTCTTCTTTACCTTTCCAATTAATCAGCGCTTTGTCAAAACAAACATCATCCCAACTATCAAAAAATGGAAAATGGGTTATCAAATTTCTAATAAATTTAAATAACTTACTTGCAATTTCAGACTCCATTGGTGGTCTTTTTTGTTTAAGTTGTTCAATAACCCAAATAATAGGCTCATAGTTTAATAATTCTGCATAAACAGCAAATATATCTTTAATTCTTGAATATCTGTATTTTGAATCATTGTTCCAAAAACTATCATCAAAAATTTCTTCTTGCAAGCTATAAAATCTATCATATGCAAGATTTAAGAATTTTAGTTCAGATTTATTTGGTCGTAAAGTCTGATTCATTGATTAACTCTTTTTAGTGTAATGTTTATCAAACTCTTTAAAAATATTTGAGCCGTAATAAGTTTTTTTCGTACCAGACATCTTCTCATAATCTAAATATCTTTCGCCAGAAAACTCTGAATGTATGCAAATTTCATTTTTTAATTGATGAAATGCTTGATTTTGCACAAAGTCAATATATCGAACTTTTAATTGATTCAATAAAGTTTTATAATCTAAAGGATATTTATTTTTAAAAACTTCTTCTGTGTCCTGAAAAACAGGAGCTCCTGTTTTGTCAAATCTGACTTGTAGTCCTTTATCAGATCTACTTATTTTGACATCAATGACTAAAGCTATATCATGTTCACTTGTACTATCTTCTTTTAATCTTTGTTTTGCTATAAAATCTAATAATTTTTTATGCGATTCTGTTTCTGATAATAAATTTTCAGTATTGAATGTTTGTGGTATATTAAATGCTATTGGAATTAAAAACAAGTCATACTTATCTAAGGATTCATTAAACCATTCGTGGACAACTGTTTTATAGCTTTTCAATGTTGCAACAGCTACTTCTAACAATTGTTTTTCAAAATATTTGCTTGAGTTCATAAAGTGGATCGCATTATCTCTAATTTCAATTAGTGTTTCTAATTGAAGTTTTAAATTTTTATCTATTATTTCTTGCTCGACAAGTAGTGAAACGCCAATAGTTGCAAAATTTCCAGATTTAGTTGGTTTATATGTTTGTCTCTGTCGAGGTTTTCCTGTTTTGGTTTTTGAAGAAGTTGGAATGTAAAGACAAGTCAATTTACCATTATTTTCTTTTAATTTTTTTGCCTTTAATAGTAGTTCCCAAGCATTTACCATTAATATTGCAAAACTTTCTTCTCTATACGAAAAAATGGGCTTATTGTAAAGTTCTATTGCAGACAAAACAGCTTGAATTGATTTTTCTAACAATAAGCTATATTTTGATTTAGCCATTTCTTACTCTCATTTCCCCACGCATAAGCTTAGGTAAAAGTGTATCTCGCAAGTTTTCAAGAGTTTTGATTTGTTTTTGGTTCGCAAATATTTTATTAAATTGTGGTTCTATTAAAGTGTGAAAGTCATCTAATGTTTTATCATCAGGTTTTAAAACATTCATTTTTTGAAAATTACCCGTATTAAGATTAAGTGTTGCAGTTCCACCACTAGCCATTACATGTAATAAGTCATATGATGATTTCATATAAAGATACAAAAAGTATCTAAACTTATCTTGTTTTGGGATAATTGAATTTATTTGTTGGTTTGTTTGACTTTTAATAATATTCATAGAAACCAAACCAACTGTTGCAATACAGCTTACACAAATGGATGAATTTGCACTGCACGATGGTGGATTCGTGCGGCTGTTTCATATATATCAAATGTTTTATTTTTATCCCAATAGGTTATATCATCTACCAGATCTTTTAATGCAGTTGGTACTTGATATGCCTTTATACCTATGGAGAGTTCAACTTGTCTAAATTTACCAGCCCAATCCCATACATTGCCGAACATCTCTTGATAAAGTGATGATAACCATTCATAAGAGAATGGTGCTAGTTTTTTAGAGGGAGGTGCTGATAAGTATTTTATAGTTGCAATTGCAATGTTGTTTGCTTCTGCTATATAGACTTCTTTAAGAGAATAAACCTTATCACCTGGTAGTTTGAGTCCTGATATATCATCAAGTGGTGTAGCATCATCTATAGGCTTTGTGGAGTGTATCATCTTAAGCTACCCAAAGAGTATCTTGATAACTACCACTTAAAAACTCTTTTTCGTAGGAAGCAATAATTGCATTTAAATTATCTTCTTCTAAACCTTGCATCTCTAGTGCTGATGTACCTTGAACTATAGAAGCTAACAACAAAGCTTTTTGATGTGCCCTCTGTTTCTTTAGCTCATCTAAGGGTACTTGCTCATTACCTGAAAAATCTAGACCTAAGAAGTTTGTTACATGCTCAATAGTACTTAACTTAACATCTTCATTTTTTAAAAGTCTGTTTATCGTTCTAATGCTGACACCACTAAGTTTAGCAAGATTTTCTACAGTAATGTTTAGTTGCTTTTTTCTAGCAATGATTTGATTTATCAAGTCTAAGCGTTTCATGATGATTCCTTTGCAAGCATTATGCCATAAATGGCATTAATTTACCATTTAAGCGATTACCAACAGATCTTTCTCCTGCACAGTAATATACTGTACCCCTTTGTCAAGACCACTTCCAAACTATTTCTTATTCCACTCATCTATGATGCCTCTAGGAACATCTCTTTAGCATCAAACACTTTATTACTAGCACCCTTAAAATACATTTCATCAGGCGTTGCATAGCCCAGTGCTGAATGTAATCTCTGGCTATTGTAGATTTCCATATATTCATTTATACCTGCTCTCGCCTCCTTGATGGTGTTGTAGTTTTTCAAATAAATATCTTCGTATTTTAAAGTTCTCCAGAATCTTTCAATAACTATATTGTCAATAGACCTGCCTTTTGCGTCCATAGAAATAGAGATATTGTTTTTTATGAGAATATCTATATGTGCTTTGGCGGTGTATTGTGAGCCTTGGTCAGTGTTGAGTATATCTGGTTTAGGATATAGCAGTAAAGCTTCTCTCAGTACACTTGTGGTGAGTGATACATCCATAGTATTAGATAGTTTCCACGATAATATTTTCTTTGTGCTCCAGTCAATAATGGCTGCCAGGTAAGCGAAGCCGTGCTCTAGCCTGATATAGGTAATATCTGTACTCCATACTTTATTAGGAGTATCGATAATAACTTGGTTTTTATCATTTTTGAATGCACTTAGAAGGTATGCATATTTTTCGTGTTCACTGTTGGCTATAGTTGTTTTAGGTTTAGGATAAAGAGCTGCAATATGCATAAACTTCATTGCTGTTTTCACTCTTTTTTTGCCTATGTTAAGCCCTAGTCGTATGAGCAGAGCGTGTATGCGTCTATGTCCGTAGTAGGGATGCTTGGTGTAAATTTTATCAATGATGTTTAACAGATTAATATCTTCTTTTGTGTTAAACGGCACTACGGGTTGGTAGTAGAACGCTGTTTTACTGATAGTGAGTAATTTCAGTTGTCGATTGAGTGAAGGCTTTATCATGTCTGTCTTAGCTTGGGCACCTTCATTAATGTTTTTATCAAGCATATCTTTCTTACTTGATAAGTCCAAGCTTGCGAGCTTTCCCTCTAACCAATCTCTCTCTATAATGACATTGCCTAGTTTTTTAGCCAATGCATCACTCTGTTTTTGCATATCCTCTAGTTGATCTTTATACTCTTTCACAACTGCACTTTTATCGAAGGCTAGGCTTGCGTTATCTAGAAACTGCTTCTTCCAATCTTGAAGGCTTTTTGGTAGCACTTCATATTTACTGGCTATTTCATTAAGTGTTTTTTCACTCTCTAAAACTTCTAATACTAGTTTGGCTTTGAAGTCTGCGCCATATGTTTTTCGTTTTACCCTCAAGGGGTACCCCGTCTACTCATCTTTTTTTCCTCCCACTTTCCCTCTGTTATTGTATCATTTAGGAATATAAATTGTTTGGTTTTTGGTTCTTTTTTGTGGGTACATTATAATTTTCAGTACAAAAAGAACATTTTTTATGCTTCCCCTCTCGCTCTTATTATGCACCATTGTGAAAGAGATGTAACAATAACAGCGAGTAGCATGTCTTTAGACAATCATATAAATAGAATCAAAAATTTTGACGATAATCATTCAATTCAAACTAATTTTTACATATGTCCAAATCCCAAGTGTCAGAAATATACATTAATTGCAATTTTATTTGATACAAATATTGATAATTTTGGGAATATAAATATAAATATGCATAAAAAAATAAAAAGCTGGAATTTAATCCCATCTTCAAAAGCAAAATCAATGCCGGATTATACTCCAAAAGCAATTATTGGAGATTATAATGAAGCATGTGAGATAAAAGACTTAAGTCCAAAAGCATCTGCAACTTTATCGAGGAGAAGCTTACAAGGAATGATAAGAGATTTTTGGGAAGAAAAAAATGGAACTCTTGCGGAACAAATCAAAAAGATTAAAAATAAAGTTGATATAGAAATATGGGATGCAATAGATGCAGTAAGAAAAATAGGAAATATTGGTGCTCATATGGAAAAGAATATTGGTTTAATTATTGATGTAGAGCCTCATGAAGCAGAATTACTAATTGGACTAATTGAAACACTTCTTGAAGAATGGTATATTAATAAACATAAACGACAAGAAAAATTAAAAAAAATAACTGATTTATCAAAACAAAAAGATAATGAAAAGAAGCAGGAATAATAGGAAAACTAAAAAAATTAGATTTTAGTTAAAGTAATAAGTGTCTATTAGAATGAGAATATTTTGTTTTAGGATATATTGAAGAATATAAAAACATTACTCAAATAGTATTTAAAGATAACATACAAGTAAAATAAATATTAACTTTTTGTATCTTCCAGTTTCGTTAATAATTCTTTAAATGTTTGCCCAATTGCATTTACATTAAAAATATCTGAAAATTCTATAAAAGATTTTAACATATCTTTTTTGTCACTACTTGCTTTAATTTGGGATGTACTGCCTAAAGGTTCAATTTCTTTAAACATAGGAACAATATCTTCTTTAGCATCAAGAACTTGAAAGCCTTTTGATTTATAAAATTCAATTGCAGATTGTTTTGAATCTACCAAAATAATACGACACCCTATTTTAAGTTGTTGTTCATATGCCAATAATAAAGCAAAGTCCATAAGAATGCTTCCTATGCCACTTTTCTTCCAATCTTTGGAAACACAAAGTCTAGTAATCTTTAAAGCAGGAATAGGATAAATCATATTTTTAGAAATGTTAATTTCTTCACGCAACTCTTCATCTTTTTCTTGAGTTACACTCGTAATCGTAAAAGAAATATATCCTTTGTGAATACCATCATTATCTTTAAAGAGATATGTTTGAAATAAACCTTCTTGATGATGTGAAAATGCAAATTTTTTTAAATAATCTACTAGCTCAGGATACTCTTCACATATAAAAGTTTTAGCAATGCGACTAAATTCTGAACGACTAAAATTATTTAAACTAACAATACCAACTGCCATTAAACTCTAGAAGTAACTCTTGCTATAGCCTCTTTCATTGAACTAGTTGTATTTTTAATTGAACGAAGAGAATCTTTAGAGCTTTTTTTAACAATTGCTTTTTTAATCATCATCGATTGCTCACCAGATACAATATACCCACTAAGGTATCTATTTTTTTCATCATAATAACGTATAGCCATAATAAAATCTCCTTTCTTTAAACACGCAGTATATACAACACTATAATATATAACATAATGATATATAAGTAATTAATTATAACAGAGTTAATATGCTTTGTCAAGTGATAATTTTAAATTTTCGAGTACTCTTTTTAAACCATATAATAAAGAAATTTAAGAAAAAAATCAATCGGGCAAGGCATATACTTCACGCCGCATATGTAAGTGAAGATTGAAAAAGAGAAAAAATGTTTGTGGACCTTATACTTATAACCCGAAGTGCACTGATTAAAATCATTCTCAAAATTGCAAGAACTTTTCAATGTTTTACTGTGTCCAAATTGTGCCCAAAAAGAACTAAAAACGGCTATTTTCTTAAAATGATAGAGTTACGAAAGTACGTATTAGTGGTCTTGCATAGTTTTTAATTGTTTATAAAAATCTTCCAGTATTCGTAGCCAATCATAATTCTAATCAAAAAATTTAGTGACATATGTAAACGTAGCAAAACTGTCAGAATGGTGTTTAAGAGCCGTATTTTAGGGCGTAAAAGCGATACGGCTTACTTCTTGTGGTATAAATTTATCAATGACAGCATAAAATCTAACTTTGTTTTCTTCTTCAATATTAAATTTATTTGCAAAAACTTCAATTGTTGATTGGATGTTTTCTTTATGCTCATCGGATATGTTCTTTATATTATAGAGGTAGAATTTTCCATATAACAATTTGAAGATGGGGATAGAATAAGTTCAAAATAGCAAGCAATGGAAAGACAATAAAGATATTTGTAAAAAACATAATTAGTATTTTAGAATATTTATCAAAAGGAACCTTTTTATATAAATAGTATGATAAAAAAATATTTTTATTATATCAAAAGAGAGTTAGCAATGGTGTTTGATTTTGTCAGTCTGGTAGGACATAGGAGAGGGATTGAATCTAGGTGTAATGGGAAAAGGCAACTGAAACAAATAATATCTTTTAAGACTTAAGTAAGTCAAATGTAGCTAAAATGACCTTTTATATAAAAATAATAAAAAGGTTGTTAAATGAAAAGAAATATATTACTTGTTTTTTTGGGTGTTTTGTTTATATCTGGCTGTGCTAAAAGACCTGAAAGTATTAGTGCCTCGTACGTATCATACGAAAAGTATACTGATAGTGACTGCGTTAAATTAAACAATGACATGGATGGTGCAAGAGATAAACTAACTGAAGTATCAAAGGAACAAAATGACAAAGCAACTGGTGATGCTTGGGGCGTATTCTTAATCGGTGTTCCATTGAGCCAGTTATCTGGTGATGTTGCAGGTGAAGTAGCGCACTATAAAGGCGAAGTTGAAGCTATAAAAACTGCGCAAATTAAAAACAAGTGCTTGTAGATACTTCTATTTGTGACAGATTATTTTAAAGTTTCGCACATATGGGTACTTCAATATAGAAGAGGTGAGCGGTAGCAACAAAATAAAGTTAGTAGCTATATTCTCTTGAATGCAAATTTAATAAAATGAAGAGGAAAATAAATGGAAAATAAAAATACTTGGTATTACCATCAATTACTCAATATAATTGCAGATAAGTTAGGTGTGAAAAATTATAATCCAAATGATCAAGGTGAACAAAAGAGTTGTATTAATATTGAAAATTCTAATGTACTACCAGTCTATGACAATTTCATTTCTGCGTATGATGATTATAGTGATTATTTTGATATCACATCAGAAAATGGTCTTAGAAAAAGTTCATTTACAGAAAATGAACAAAAAATATATTGTGAAAAAAGTTTAAAAATGGACATGATTAGAAGTAAATTAATGAATTTAATAAATAAAAAGGAGCAGTAATGGCAAAAAGCACACATGTAGTTCCAAATAAAGAAAAAGGTGGTTGGGATATAAAGCAGAGTGGCGCAGAAAGGTCGTCAGGTCATTTTGATACAAAACAAGATGCTACTGATAGAACGAGAGAAATTAGTAAAAATCAAAAAACGGAATTAACTATTCACAATAAAGATGGGAAAATTGCAAAAAAAGACAGTCATGGTAACGACCCATTCCCACCAAGAGATAAAAAATAATAATAACATTTTAATAAAGGAATAAATACAAATTTAAAATAAAAATAAAAGAGTGCTGTTCCCTTTTAAAAATGTAACAAGGGTTTAAAAATATGAATAAAGAACAATTAAAAGAAGAAATATATAACCCTTTTGAGTCTATGACTTTTACAAATGATAGATGTTTTTTATGTGGAGTTTCTTTGGATAATGAGAATAAATCAGTGGAACATATTTTTCCTAAGTGGTTACAAAATCGCTATGATTTATGGAATGCAAAATTAACTATATTAAATAAAGAAACTATTACATATAAGCATCTGACTATTCCTTGTTGTAAACCATGTAATAATATACACCTTAAGAAAATTGAAGATAAAGTAGATTTCGCAGTAAAGAATGGTTTTGATGAATTTAAAAAATTAGACAATACTACCATTGCTCAATGGCTCATGAAAATAAAGTATGGTCTTTTATTTAAAGAATTATCTTTAAAGTCAGATATACGTAATCCAGAAAGTCAATCAATTTTAAATTCAAAGGATTTTGATGATTTTAAAGTTTTGTATACTTTCTTACAATCTGTTCGGTTTGAAAGTAAGTTTGATATTCAAAAACCTTGGTCTATTTTAAAGTTTCAACTACTCAGTGAAAACGAAAAAGAGTATTTTGGACATGATTTTATTCCAGGCAAAATGTTTTGTATGCAGATGGGTGAAATTGGTATTATAGCTTGTTTTCAAGACAATGGCATGCATGGAGATTTTTTTAAATCAGTAAGTGGAGATTTTTTGAATTTTAAATTGCATCCTATTCAATTTAAAGAATTATGTGCACGCGTACATTATAAGTCTTCAATTGTTGAAATAAATCCTAAATACTTGACTAGTTTTACAAACCATGAAGAAGGGAAAATGAGCATAATGTCGGTAGGCGAATCACCACGACATATTAAAGAATGGGAAAATGAAGAGTATGCTGCGATACTTTCCTTTCACTTGTATGGCACCATAGATAAAAAGGATAGTCTCTACCATGAGAATGGAGAAGTTTCTAGCTGGTTGTACTCTATGTCAGGAAATATAGCAGAATATAATAGTTTAGAGATAGGTGATTTTAAAGAAAGATAAAAGAGTATATAGCATATTTGAAAGAGTAGAGAGTTTAGGTAGCTATTTAAGGGCTCTTCAGCATATTCTAAATTTTTTCACTATTCGGAGCCCTAATATTTTACAAAATCGTGCCCAAAATTAACTAAAAACGCCTATTTTCTTAAAATGATAGAGTTGTGAAAGTGCGTATTGGTGGTCTTTTGTAGTGTTTAATTGTTTATAAAAATTATCCAGTATTCCCAACCATAATTCTAATAAAAAGATTAAGTAGCACATGTAAACGTAGCAAAACTGTCACAATGGTGTTTTAGAGCCCTATTTTAGGGGGTAAAAGTGATACGGCTTATAGTCGTACCTTTGAGCTTAATGCCGAGTTTCCACTTTGAGCGTTGCCAATATGAGAACTTCCACTATTAGTCTTTGAATTACTGCTTGACATGCAATCTCCTTTTTAATTATAGTAATTATTTAAACTATCTTGAGTTAATTGTTCTGCTTCTTTAAGATATTTCTTATTATCTGGTAATACCGACGTAATAAAATACTTTCGCAATATTTTAGATTTATCTTTTTTTAATTTAAATCTTAATAAATTAATTTCTTCTTCGGTTCTTTGTCCTTCTGATATATAAAACCATTTTTCTTCATATTCTATCGATAGTAGTTCCATCTCTTTTATTATTTTACTTATTGATTTTATTCTTGAAGTATATGGTAGAACTGGTTTAATTGCTGTTATGAATTGGGATAGAACGATTATTAAAGCCCATATAAATTCATATTCCTTCCATATAATCCAACCGGCAATACTTGCACTAGAAGATAGAGCTAAAAAGCATTAATCCATTTATCAACTTGTTCAGTTTTTAATAAATATATATCTAAATAAGTCACATGGACTTTTAAATCATATAATTCTTGCCAATACCTTTTCTGATATTCATTCAACTACTATCTCCTTTTTTTATAAAATCAAGATGCACAAATTCCATATTTTGGTAAAACATCATTAATCATATCAAATCTATGAGCTTTTAAAGCCACATGAAAAAGTCTCCAGTTACTAGCCATAAAATCATTAGTAAATTCAAACATATCATTTTGTTCATCAACGGCTTTTTCTTGTTTTATTGACTTGTATTTCCACGATCCTTTGCCCTTCGCGATATATTCCAAATCAATTGACCCAAAGCTAAAATCTGCATTTTTGATAGATTTCAGCCATTTAGCATGTCTTATATCTTCATCTTCATCTATAAATGTTTCTAAATTATGCTTAATTTGCTCCATGTCTTTATCTAATACATCTTTATATTTTCTGCCTGATTTAAATAAATAGAATGCTAATTGCGCAAATAACTCATTAGATGCTTCCATGAATATATTTAAATTATCTCTGGGCACTTTTTCTCCTAAGCCATTTGTATAACTCCAATTTAAAAACGGCATATCAGGACAAGTTAGAGCTGCTCCATGTCCCATTGGAAATCTACAACTTAATGTTTCAGATTTTAATTTATCAAAAAAGCCCATATCAAAATTGTGGCACTCTAAATCTTTAACTTTATTAACATCATGTATAACTCCAGCAAAGCCTTGATGAGCGAAAGTATCAGCAAAAACATGCATCGCAATTCCTAATCTATGTAAACTGTAAGGTTTATCTATATCTTTAATGCATACATTTAGCATATCTATTGCAACTGGACTATATGGTTTACATACAAGCTTGTTAATAAAGCTTCCAGCTGGGTTATTTCCTACTGTTTCTCCTCCATTTCCAGGAAGAAAATGAAATGGAACCCAAACTAAATTATTTTCTTGAGCATCTAAATGGTGTCTCATATCATAGGTGCCGTGAGCAGAACTTATTCTACTAAACATTGCTCCATTAGTAAATTCAACATTTCCCGCGTTCGTTGCATCATCAACATATTGTGCTGAGTGTGCTATTATATTAGCTTCTTCATGTTCAAAGCCTGCCATTCTTGATAATACATAAGTTAATGTATGATGTCCATCGATTTGCATTGTTGCCCCTCTATAATATTAATTTTATTAAAATATTTAAAACTTTAGATTATTATATCTTGTTTTTAGTATTATTTAGCGTAATGGATTGTATAATGTGTCCAAATTGTGCCTATAAATGACTAAAATAATTTATTTTTGAAAATGACAAAGTTGTTAAAGTCCCTATTTGTCGTCTATAGTCGTTTTTAGTTCAAATTTTTCCTTTTGACACCATTTTAAGCAATATATTTAAGATTTTCTTCTTTTACTACTTTTAATAGCTATACAGAATATTCTTAATATTTTGTCAGATCAACACGAAATTTCTAACTCCCAAAATGCTCCCTAAAATTTCTAAAATTATCAGACTGCACCAATTTTACTTCGGTAGATATTTCAGCAAAGTGTTTTTTAGCACATTTAATTTTTGATGATTCAGCGGTTTTTATATCAAGCCCTAAATCACTTCCTTTACTCTCAACAACAAAATAAAGCTTTTCTTCATTGTCTTTTTCTATCAATACGGCCCAGTCAGGATTATATGTTCCAAGCGGAGTGTTTATTTTAAACCATGATGGTAGTTTAGTAAATAGTTTCACATTAGAATTTTCATTAAATGCTTTCGCAAAGTTTTCTTCTATAGTTGAGTCATAGACAGTATGTGTATAGATAGATTTGTTTGCTCTATTCTCTATCATGTTTGATGATAAGTATCCATAAAGCTCTTGATCTTCAAAACACTCTTGAGCATAGTAAAAGTCATTACCTAGCTTTTGATACTTGATGCCATCAACTATAAACATGCTCATGGTTTTTTTAATGATTTTTATAACACCATCGATAAACCTTTGAGGGTTATTTTTAAAGTCCTGAAGCTTGCCACTTTTGATAAGAATATCTACTAGATTTTTTCTTGTCAAATTTGTTTCATTTTGCAAGTAAGTAACGATATCAGGTAGCTCATAATCTATAATATCACAGTTTATAAAGCTATTATCCGTACTTCCTTCTATAATTTCCACACCGACTTTGGTTATTTTATTAGTAGCTTTTGAATAAAGATATTTTATCTTGCCAACTGTCAAATCATTTGAAATATGCTTTGCGCACTCATCAACAAGTTTATCTACATCAAAATTTACTCTATACGTAGTCTTATATTTTATTTGCTCCCACAAATCTTTGAACTCTTCACTCAAAAACACTTCTTTATTGAGAGTGATCAGCTGCTTGTCATCTGCATTTTTGATATTAAGATTACCAGCAATTTTTGTAATTACAGCGGTAATATCAGCTTTGATTGCTTCATAGGCTTCTGGGACTTCAAAGGTATTATTTTTAATATCAGTTCTTAATGAGTTTTGTATTTTCCCCTTAGAATCTATGTAGTTGTTATCTTGCAAATATTGATACACATTTTCACTATTAGCAGCTCCAAAATATTCTACTGTTCCATCTTCATTTTGAACTGGAATATTTGCAAAGAAATGTTCTTCAATAACACCAAATTTAATGCCCTCTTCATTCTCTATCTCTTTTTGTAATGCTCTTGCAAAATCTTCGTAACTCTCATTTGCCATGACAGTTAATGTATTTACATCAAATCCTCTTACTCTCTCACCATCTTGATTCACACAAATTCTAAGTCCTCGACCTATCTCTTGACGCTTTTTCATCACAGAGTTTGTCTCATTAAGCGTACATATTTGAAAAACATTAGGATTATCCCAACCCTCTTTTAAAGCACTGTGCGAAAATATAAATCGTAGAGGCTCCGCAAAACTAAGTAGCTTTTCTTTGTTTTTCATAATCTTGTCAAAAGCACTTTCATCATCTGCATTATTACCTGTGCTATCTTTTACCCGACCTTTTTTATCTTGTGCAAAATATCCATCGTGAATTTTACGGGCTTCGGTTGTAATATCAATCTTGTCAAATAAAGGATTGTATCGTCGCCTTTTAGAAATTATTTTAAACTCTTCCTCAAACCATACTGCATACTTGCCATTGATTTCATGCCCTTCTTCATCATAGCTTCTATAGTTAGCTACTCTATCGATGAAAAATAGACTAAGTACTTTAATTCCTTTTGAATTCAGCCGCAGTTCTTTATCTAAATGCTCTTCAATGGTCTTTCGCACTTGCAGTCTTTTAATGCTATCATCATCAACATCACCAATAGTAGCACCTATATCCACGCTCTCTTGGTTTGAAAATTCTATGAACTCTTTCCCTTTTTCTATGTAAATATCATTGATTGTATAGCCAGTATATACATCTCTACTATTAGATTTTTCATAAAGATCATCACCATCTTTTACTGTGATCGTTTTCCTTTTTGTTGAGCCTTTTTCATTAACATCTATCTCAATCTTGGCACTTCGTGGGCTTGCATTTACACTAACTAATCGAATATAAGGTTTATTAGAAGTATCTTCCAGCTTGACGTTTGCTACTTCAATTTGTTTTACTAATTGTTGTTCATAAGCGTCAATACTATCAAGCTTGTACATAAGATTAAATTTCTCTATATGTGTAGCACTATAGCGTAGCTTACAAAGAGGATTAAGAGTTGCGATAGCCTCTTTTGCTCTAGGAGTGTTATCAACGCTCTGAGGCTCATCTATGATAAGGATAGGATGAGTAGAGGCGATAAACTCAATAGGTCTTTGCCCATTGAGTTTATCAATTTGTCTATGGATGATATTTGCTTTTGTATCTTTAGTTGGGTCTGAAAAACTTTTTCTAAACGCATCAATATTTATAACCATTATTCGGATATCACCACTTGTTGCAAAATCACGCACTTGTTCAAGATTGGAGCTATCATATACAAATGAATCGTAATTGACATTATCAAAGAGAGTTTTAAAATGATCATTAGTTATTTCAAGTGTTTTTTTGGTTCCCTCTTTGATGGCAATAGATGGTACAACAATGATGAATTTTGTAAAACCATAGCGTTTATTTAACTCAAAAATTGATTTGAGATAAACATACGTCTTACCCGTGCCAGTCTCCATTTCAATTGAAAAATCCATACTATTAAGTTTCTTGGATTGAGGAAGCCCATTTCGGAGCTGGATGTTTTGCACATTATTGAGTATCTCATCGTCTAATAGCTCAAGTCTATTCCCGATACCCAAGTCATCAAAATCAGCTGTAGTTTTTTGTCCCTTACTTTGTTGTCTTACGATACTAAAATTGCTTTGACAAATTTCTTGCCCTTCAAAAATGTCTACTATTGAGCTGATTGCTCTGTCTTGGTACTCTAGGTTACTTTCAAATTGTATTTTCATTATTTTCTCTTTTTTATTTCAGCTATTTATTTTTTTCAAAAAAATTAATATTACTACTTTTATCAATAAACCAATTTTCGCTAATTTGATTATTATCACTATTAGGTAAAGGATTCGCATTGTTTACCTTAAAGAGTGCAGGAATATTAACCGCACTACCAAAAATAAGTGCATGCTGAGTAGGTATCGATGGCAATTTTTTAAGCGTTGTTTCCGAGATATGCGGTGTTATTTGTCTTATATGCTGTAAATCATCTGGATTTTGAATGCGGTGCACTATAAAATTACTGCACTGTGACAAAACTGTTTTTGAAAGTTCACTTGGTCTTTGAGAAGAAATAGTAAAAAACAATCCATATTTTCTACCCTCTTTAGCAACACGATCAAAAATCTGATTTGCTCGTAAAAATGTTCTTTTTGAATCATATGCAATATATCTGTGTGCTTCTTCTAATACAAGATTTACTGGAAATTTATTTCTTGGCTCTGCTTTTCTGAGTGTGTCAAAAAGAAGTCTTGTAATAACAGCAGAAATAATTTCAACAATTTCATCCTCGGCTGAATTTAAATCAATGATTGTAATTTGACTTTTCTTCTTGTTTTCATTTACTCCAAATAATTTTTTAGTATATTCATTAACACTAATTACTTCTTTCTTTTTGATAAATTCAAAATCTTCTCTGTTTTGAAGGCTTTTAAACCTTGTAACTAAGGATGCACAATAATTTCTTATCTGGTTATTTCCATGAGCTTCTTCAAACAAAATTGCTAATTCTAAAGCCTGTCCAAGCAGATTAAATTCAAATGGCTCTATTGCCATGCTTTCAAATAGTTTAATATTTTCTTGAATAAATTCATAACTATCAATGATTTTTTGGACTCCTTCAAGATTTAGCATTTCGGCAAACTTTATTTCTATACATTTTTCAATAGTAAAACTATATGATGAAGTTTTGTTATAACTATTTGTATGATTAAAAGTCTTCTGTGTTTTATGCTCAGTATTTAAATTAAAGCTTTTCGTTGAAAATGATCTTAAAATTGTTGCGATCTTTGAGCTTTGATATATTTGATTACCTTCGCCATTGAGAACTAAATTAATACAGATTGCCTTAATATGGTCTAAAACTTTTTTTGCACCGTCATCTTCTTCGCTTTTACTCAATAAACTTGCAATATTTAAAGCATTTCGTAAGATAGGCAATTGTGCTTTTTCACTTGCATTTAGTAATAATTCCCATTCCTCGACATTCATTAAATGCTGAGGAAGTGTAAACGGATTTGTAGCATCTTCAAGACTCGTATAATTAATTTCTATGTCATCATTATTTTCGTGAAGTTTTTCAAATGCTTGCTTATATTCTCCATTTACATCAAAAAAAATGAAAGTTGCCCCTACTGCTGAAAAATTTTCTTTACTAAATAAAGTTTGAATAATTGACGCAATAGTACATGACTTACCGCTACCAGTATTACCTAAAACAGCAGAATGTCCACCAAAAAATTTGTCAATATTTATCTTTATTGAATAATCTTCAAAAATAGCAGATTTACCTATCTCTAATGCATTCCATCGAGTGGGGCATTCTTTCTCTTGTACTTCACATTGGTCAATATAGTTACATGCTGATGTTTCAACATTTGTCACATTAAAAATAGTGTCTAATTCTTGATCTTTAATATATAAAACATCACTATAAAGTGTAGGATAAACAGATGCTCCAAAATCAAATTTCGGCTTATTAGATTTGTCTTTCTTGATTGTTCCTATAGGTAGAACATCAAGCTGTTTCGTAGAATATGCTTTGTTTAATTCTTGTTCTTTTTGGCTATTTGACACCAACGAGCTATCTTTTTCACGAACACTTAACACTTCAGAAACAATATAATAATCTTGATAAGGAACAATTACATAGCTATTGATTTGAGCAAAATAATGAACATCATCATAGCCATTTACATTAAAGTTTTTTAAGCCACTCAGAAGTTCGACGGTAAATCTATCAGAATTAATTGAAACAATTTTGCCAATAACTCTTTTTTTATCGTCAATAATCATAGCTATTCACTCTCATTTACTTTGGTAGAAGGATGCTCAGAAAACAAAGTTTTAATAGCATCAATGCTTTTTTCTATCTCACCTTGTCCATCAATTTCAGGTAATAGTTCATTGACAATACGACTAAAAAAATGCACTGGTATTTTACTTAATTTATCGTCATCCCACTTTCCTTCTTCTCCAATTATCCAAATGCGAGGGTCATTAAGTTCATAAAGTTTGTTGATATTGATTGCATCTTTATTGCCAACTACAACAAGTCTGAAAGTTGGTATTGTCAAAGCTTGATAGATTAAATTATTGATGTGTTCATCACTAAAGCTGTACCCAACCGTAATAAGTACATTGTTGTTTTTCATCAACTTTTTTTGAAATTCTCTAAATAAATCCGAATATGGAGAACCAAAGCTTGCATTCTGTTTTACGGGGGTTGGATAAATCATAACGCTTGTTTTTTCTAATTTTGGTTCTTGAATTTCTCTAATTTTAAAAAGCTGTTTTGATGTCTCGTCTTCAATCCAATTTACAGATCCATGTAGTTTATATAAATAAATAAAGTTATCAATAACATTCCATTTATTATTGCTCAGTTCCATTTGTTCAGCAAACGCATAGTTAAAAACCGCAGGGTTGAAATATCTCTCTATCGTTCCAGAAAATCCATTTGAAAAAATGATTCCCAATTGATCCAACGCTCTTTCTGAAAAAAGATCATAATTTGTTGTAAAGATATTGATTTTTGAGAGGTTGCTATCTCGATATACAAGCTTTCTATAAAAAGACTTATACAAATCAATAACTGTTTTTTCTTGGTTTACACATTTTGAAAATATAAAATCTTTTGTATGATTTATAAGTTGACATAAAATTACAAGCTCTCGTTTGTTACCTTGACTTTCAAGGAGATATTTATAGCTAAAAAGCACTTCCAAAAACTTCTCAAGATTGTTATCGTAAGGAAACAAGTCAATATTGATTTTAATACTATCTATTATATATTCTTTTTGAGTACCATCAAGTGAGTTGTAATATTCTTTCGCCATCGGAGCCATAGTAGGAATACCGATTTCAGTGTCTTCTTCTACCAACGAGGAGCATCCTGAACCCAGTAAAAAAGATAAGTTGTGAACGCTAAATACTTTAAGAATCTCTTTTTGAGCCTCAGCTATTTGTTTATCCAAATCAATTTTTTCTAAAATGTCTTTTTGCCCTTTATAAAAATACATCATATACTCACAACATCATCAATATCATACTGCTTCAAAACCTGAATAGCATTTGTTTTTACATTGGTATCAGCAAAACTTTTATCTTTAAATACCACTCTTGCATGTCGTTTTTTCTTCTCTTCGTCGTAGACTACTTGCTCTTTTATAAACTCTGCTATGGCTTCTACTACTTCTATGGTTATCTCATCATCAAGACAAACGACCAATGCACCAAAACCTATGTCATAGACTGTTTTACCTGCAATATTTTTTTCTTCTATTGGCAGTGTTAAATCTAAGCCGTATTTTAAAAGGATTTCATAGAGTAGGTCTTCGCTTGTTCTATCGCTTTTGATATTATCCACACTATCAAGCAGATTTGCTTCAAGGTTATCAAAATCACTATCCCACTCTTTTATATTTGAGCTATCAAGTTTATAGACTTTAAATCCTATATCAAGTTTTGAAAGGTCTTTATCTGGATTATCAGCTTTTACCTTTTCTCCAGCTCTTCGAATACGCTCTTTTCCTATTTCACAAATATTTTTATATCCAGCCCTATAAGCTTCACTTTTTTTATCTGTTTCTTCAGGCAGTTGAACACAGATATATTTTCTATTTCCATTATCTTCACTGTTTAACTTCATCACTGCATGGGCTGTTGTTGCTGAGCCACTGAAAAAGTCTAAAATAATATCATCTTTAGAGAGATTGGCTACTTGGAACACTCTTTTTAACAAACGAAGCGGCTTGGGGCCATCAAAATAACCTCTATCATCAAATAAAGCTTTAACTTCTTGACGACCTTCTTGATTATGTCCAACTTCTTTATGAGTCCACAATGTTACAGGCACCATTCCATCTTGAACTTCACTTAAAAACCTTTTCAAACGAGGAACATTCCCACCATCCTCACCAAACCAAATCCGATTATCCGCCACTAACTCTTGTAATTTTTCTTTTGAAACACGCCAACATGAGCCATGTGCTGGATTAACTACTCTTCCATTTGGTGTATTAATAGGATAGTCATATTTTTCTGAGTAAGTTTTAACCGTTAAATTATCTGAAATCCAATTACCCCTTGAGTCGTTATCAAAATTTTTATATCTTGCATTTGCCTCATCAGTTCTTGGCAATCGACCTGCTTCAAAAACACTGACATTTTTTGAATAAATCAAAATATGATCATGACTATCCGATAAAAATTTCGCATCATTTTTAGGGGAAAAAGCTCTTTGCCAAATAATATTAGCAATAAAATTATCTTCACCAAATATTTCATCACAAACCTTTCTAAGATTAGCCACTTCATTATCATCAATAGAGATAAAAATAACTCCATCATCTTTAAGCAAATTTCTAGCTAGTTTCAAACGAGGATACATCATGTTGAGCCAGTCGCTGTGGTATCTTCCATTTGTATCGCTATTTGTACTTAATCTGTTTCCATCACTATCTACTTGACCCGTTTGTTCGAGATAATTTTTGATATTGTCTTTGAAATTGTCTTTATATACAAAATCCTTACCAGTGTTGTATGGTGGGTCGATGTATATCATCTTCACTTTTTTGTGGTAAGACTTTTGAAGCAGTTTGAGAACTTCTAAATTGTCTCCCTCTATGTAAAGGTTTTGTGTAGTGTCCCAATCTTTTGAATCTTCCTTGCAAGGTCTAAGTGTTCCAGTAGATGGCGTTTGAGCGATGCGTTTTGCTTCTTGTTTTCCATTCCATGTGAAGTTGTAGCGTTCGTTTTCTTTGTTGGTAAAATTTCCAAGCTCTTCTTTTAGTTTATCAAAGTCGATTTTACCTTCACTAAATATTTCAGGGAACAATTCTTTTAGTTTTTCAACATTTTCACTTACGATATCCATGCTCTTACCATCTAATTCATTCATATTTACCCTTGTAGTCTTGTTTTTAAATTCTCTAATTTATCATTAAGCTTTTTAAGTTTTATATTCAAATTGACTTTATCTCGTATATCTGTCTCTTTTTTTATCTTTGAGATTATATCATCAATATGGGATTCAACTTCTTGTATCTCTCTTAGTAGTCCTCTTGTATCAACATTTAGTTTTAAACTTCCGCTGTATCGTGAAGCGTTAAAAGCTATCAACTTATTTAAGTAGCTAGTGTAAAACTCAAAAAAGTTTGTAAATGGATGGTTTTTAATCTCCAAACTTTCTAAAAATTCTTGCTCTATTTCAGTACTATTGTCTAAGTCAATCCATTCTGTAAAATAGTTATCTTCTACTACCAACTTGCTGCTATCATTTTTATTGATTCGTTTAGGGCTAATATTGATACAAATATTGTTCTCATCAGCATAAACAACAATGAGGGGATACGGGATATATTGAATAATGTTTGATAATTTTTTTAGCCTTGTATTGCTTAGAAGTTCTACTCTTATAAACGCTATTTCAGAGTAATCATTATCTTCATCGCCAAAGGGTGCTATGTTTATCTTATCTTTGTTTAGAATATACTCTAATGTGATGTTGTCCACATCTTCACTTATAACTTTTTTCTCACTAACGTTTAATGAAAAGTTTTCTATGAACTGTTTTTTAAATAGCTTACGATCTACCTTGCAAGAATTTGGTATGTGAAGTTTATCTAATAAAGTTTTTTTCATTTGATAACCAGATAAGATATAAGCTCAAAATCTTCTAACCCACTAAACGCATTACTAGAGATAGTCGTTCCACCACGAGAAAACAGTGAATCCATTCCACTTTCTTCTTTTTTACCGATTATACTTTCTACTGCTGTTTGTAACTTCGTTGTGTAGTTTGACATATTAGCATAGTTGTCTGTTTCGTCTTCAAAGAGTTTTACTGCTTCATCAATAGCCTCTTCATTACCCATGCATAGGTTTTTATAGATGTCTAATATAGTTTTTGCACTTGTAAATCCAAGTTTAATCTCATTGTTATCATCCACACACACAAGATAATAAGGCTCTAACGAATAGTTGTCCGTATGAACTTCATTTTTTAAAAGTTTTAAACAAAATATTGTACCAGTTCCTATACTATTGATGCCCTTGTCTTGATTGAAAACAACACTATGAACGCCTAAAGGGATTCGTTTTAATCTTTCTTCGCCAGTTTTTAAGTATCCCATCAAATCCATCTTAAAGTCATTGAGCGTTAAATCTGTAATAGATATACCACCACTTACGTCTTCAAGGTCTATGACTGTCTCTTGTAGTTCTTTTAGTTGTTTTGCTCTATACGATAAATCGTTGACAGTAGCAGAGCTATTTGTATCTATGATATTCTCTTCACCTGTGGCAGAGACGTCAAGTAGAACCATTCTACCGCTTACACGACTTTCTAAGTTTATATACTCATCTAGTTCCATATTCGCCCAAAAGTTTACAAGTTGAATAGTCTCGTTTTTTGAACCAAGCCTATCGATGCGACCAAATCTTTGAATAATACGTACTGGATTCCAATGAATATCGTAATTAACAAGATAATCACAATCTTGCAGATTTTGACCCTCGCTAATACAATCAGTCGCTATGAGTATATCTATCTCTTTTGTAGCTTCAGGGTCAGTTTTATCTCTACTTTTTGAGATGGGAGAAAAGTTTGTAAGGAGTGAGTTTAAATCTTTTTGTTTCGTTTGTAATGTGGTTTTATTAGTTCTACTACCCGTAATTAAACAACTCTCCACTTGAAAATTATCCTTGGCCCATTTATGTATATTTTTATATAAATATTCTGCCGTATCTGCAAACGCGGTAAAGATAATGACTTTTTTATTGTCTCCATTAAAAGGATTATTAATTTTTTGAGTGATATTTTCTTTTAATATTCTGAGTTTATTGTCTCTTTTACTATCAATCTCTATAGCATCATCTAGAAGAGTTTCAAGTTTGTCTAAATCATTTTGTAGGTCTTGTTTCCATCTGATTTTATCAACGTCTGAGATTAAAACTTTTACCTTGTTTCCAATGAGCTGTGAAGCAAACTCATCACTCTCTATATCCACATCTACGATGTTCGCTTCTTCGTAAAAACTATCACTATGGTTGTCAATAAGATCTATAATGTTTTGATTTGTATTTATGAGTTTTATAAGCGTTAATGAAAATGAGTTTATAGAGCTTTCCATTCTTTTAAGTAGATTTACACGCATCAGATGTATTAAACTATTCTCTCTATCAAGCTGTTTAAATACTCTACCATTACCTAAATCAATATCATATTTAAGAGAGTATTCTTCTTCCTTATGCGGATATACATACTTTAAGGGAGAATAAGCCGATAAAGTCATTCTTCGTATTGTTTTATTTATCTGCGATAATGGGGGAAAAGAGTTTTGTGTGTCAATATCAGGCTTTAAAGTTAGAGGCTTGTTCCTTTGTGGAAACTTGCCAATATCAGTAGTGTCATAATACTTTTGGATATGCTTTCTACTTCTAGCAATAGTTATCAAATCCAGAAGTTTAAAATAATCAAAATTTAGACTATCTAATAATTTTGCAGTTGTTCTCTCTTTTTCATTTAACTTCATCCAGTTGTTAAACTTGGTTTGAGATTTTTTAAGTGTTTGTTCTATTGATTTTATACCTAAATCACTAAAAGCGGTATCATTGGCTTCTGTAATAAATGCCACTTGATTTTTTAAATCATTTAGCTTGTTATTTACTGGCGTAGCTGAAAGCATTAGAACTTTGGTCTTAACACCTTTTTTCAGCACATCTTCAAGTAGTCTAGCATATCGTGATTTAGTTTTTTTCTTCTTATTTGTAGTGCCACTATTTCTAAAGTTATGTGATTCATCGATAACGATAAGGTCATAGTTCTCCCAGTTGAGTGTTGAAAGATTAATTTCTCCACTCATACCTTTAACTCTTGTAAGGTCAGTATGATTTAAGACATCATAGTTAAATCTATCATCTGCTAAGATATTTCTTTTGTCATTTACGGTATATATAGACCAATTTTCTCTTAGCTTTTTAGGTGCTAGAACTAACACCCTATCGTTTCTAAGTTCATAATATTTAATAACCGCTAGTGCTTCAAATGTTTTACCAAGTCCTACACTATCAGCGATAATGCAACCATTGTATTTTTCAAGTTTGTCTATCGCACCAAGAACGCCATCTCTTTGAAAATTATAGAGTTTATTCCAAACCAAAGTATCTTTAAAACCTGTTTTTGTTCGTATGATTTTTTCTTCATCAAGGTCGCCGATGAACTCTTTGAAGATATTGTAAAGAGTTAGGAAGTATAAAAATTGCGGTGATTTATCTGAATATATCTCTTCAATACTACCAAGGAGTTTTTCTTTGATATCGTGAACCATACCTTTGTCGTTCCAAATTTCATCAAAAGCAGATAAAAAGCTTGTTGTTGTTTCACTGTCTTTAACGAGTGTGTTCATATGAAAAGCATTAGAGTTTGTATAGCCAAGTCCAACAGAAGAGAAATTTGAACTCCCTTGAATGGCTGTAATATCACTAGTATTATCAATATGATAGAGATTAAAAGGGATCGCTCCTTGAGTTTTAGCCTCTTTTATTTGAACTTTATCTCTTATCCACGTAGCACATTCACGAGCAATAGGAACTTGTTGTAGAGAATTTTTAAATTTAATCTCTTCACGCTCTCCAAATAGAGGATTGTTCACATCGTTATTTTGATAGATAGGCGAAGTCAAAAGAAGCCTAAGCTCCTTTATTTTTGAGAGTTCTTTTTTTAAGGCGCTAAATGCATAAATGGTAAAGTAGGCTGAAACTATAGAAAGTTTGCTATTGCTTCTAATAGTTTGTTTTAAAACATCGCCAACTTTACCGTTCTTTTTGTTGTCTATTAACATATGCCCACTGCTTTTTAAAAAAATATTATTTTATTCTATCTAAATTTTATCATATTCTAATTAGAAATTGAGTTTATAATTATTTTAAGGAGTGATTATGTTAAACTCCACAACTTCACCGAAAATACTTTCGGCCTTTAATACGTTATGTTATGCATCTCAATCAAACTTAAATAATCCCCATTATCAGCGGCTTTGAGAGCTTTTATATATTCATCTCGTTTAGGATTCTCTTTGGAGAGTAAATCCTCTTGCCACCTTACAGGCATAGAACTGTTTTGTCTAAGATATATATTTGCCAGCATCCTAGACCAGCGACCATTTCCATTTTTAAATGGATGAATTTGCACTGCACGATGGTGGATTCGTGCGGCTGTTTCGTAAATATCAAATGTTTTATTTTTATCCCAATAGGTTATATCATCTACCAGATCTTTTAATGCAGTTGGTACTTGATAAGCTTTTATACCTATAGATAGTTCAACTTGCCTAAACTTACCAGCCCAATCCCATACATTACCGAACATCTCTTGATGAAGTGATGATAACCATTTATAAGAAAATGGTGCTAGTTTTTTAGATGGAGGTGCTGATAAGTATTTTATAGTTGCACTTGCAATGTTGTTTGCTTCTGCGATATATACTTCTTTAAGAGAATAAACCTTATCACTTGGTAGTTTTAGTCCTGATATATCATCAAGAGGTGTAGCATCCTCTATTGGCTTTGTGGAGTGTATCATCTTAAGCTACCCAAAGAGTATCTTGATAACTACCACTTAAAAACTCTTTTTCGTAGGAAGCAATAATTGCATTTAAATTATCTTCTTCTAAACCTTGCATCTCTAGTGCTGATGTACCTTGAACTATAGAAGCTAACAACAAAGCTTTTTGATGTGCCCTCTGTTTCTTTAGCTCATCTAAGGGTACTTGCTCATTACCTGAAAAATCTAGACCTAAGAAGTTTGTTACATGCTCAATAGTACTTAACTTAACATCTTCATTTTTTAAAAGTCTGTTTATCGTTCTAATGCTGACACCACTAAGTTTAGCAAGATTTTCTACAGTAATGTTTAGTTGCTTTTTTCTAGCAATGATTTGATTTATCAAGTCTAAGCGTTTCATGATGATTCCTTTGCAAGCATTATGCCATAAATGGCATTAATTTACCATTTAAGCGATTACCAACAGATCTTTCTCCTGCACAGTAAACAAGTTGTTGATAAAACCTACTATGACCGAAATATCGGAATAACATCTATAATTATCAAACTTTAACTTTTTGATATCTCTATATCTTAATATAGCATGGTTGTCGTATTGGTCCATTAGATACTGTTTCTCTTTTTTATTGGGCACATACATCACATGGTACCTATCCAATGCGTTCATAATTCCTGAAATTATATTTTCTCTATTCTTATTAAAAAACTTAGGCTGTAGCTTCACTTCAAAACGGGTGATGTTATAAAAGAGATTCTCCTTGATTGATTTAGCATAAAGATAAGCTCTTTGCACTGCTAGTTGAAGCTTATGTTCTGGAATCCTCTCCATATAACTTGTTGTATCGTAAAACTGTACTTCATTGGCTCCATAGTAGCACGTTTTAGGAGATTTCTTTGTGCATAGTGCCATTACGTTTTCATACTTTGTATACAGATCTAAACTAATGTCGAGTCCAGTTAATTTAAATGTGATTTGTCTTGTATTTAGATATGCACAAGTTTGCTGCAAAAAACGGAGTATATCGGACACTAATACCGTTTTAGTTCGGACACCTGTGCCGGTTCTAATCGGACAGTGATGCCGGAAATGATTCGGACACTTTGAAGAAAAAAACGGCACTTTATTTTCGTTTAATAAAACTAAACTGAAGAGATATTTTCTAAATTTTAATACACTGATTGTAAATGATTTTACAAGGGTGCTAAATGAGGATTATATCAATGAAACAGGTTCGAGATGTACTGCAACTTCATAGTGTTATGAATTTGTCTTTGCGGAGAATTGAAGGTGCTACAAGAGTAGCTAAAAGTACCATATCTGATTACATAAAAAGATTTAAAAACTCTGGTTTAAGTGTTGCACAGATCAATATTTTAGACGATGACTCGCTAAGACTAAAATTATTTCCTGAACACTCTTCAGTTGTAGTCTCTCGTAGAGCTATGCCTGATATGAACTATCTCCACAAAGAGATGAAACTCCGCAAAAAAAACTAAGGTGACACTCCAACTTCTCTGGGAAGAGTATAAGGGAGACAACCCTGATGGATATGAATATACACAGTTGCCACCTTTAATTAATACTATTTGTATTACTATTTACCAATAATCTCAGGACTTCTTCAAATCCGCCAGTGATGATGTTTTCAACCGAACATGCTATCATCAGATTTATCGGATAATCAAAGTCTTCAATATCTCGATTGTCCATATCAACATATTTTCCACTTAGCAATTTTTTTTCGGTATTTCCAAATTGTTCAAGATAATGGGTTCTACTGTTCATGTAGCCATAAACTTTTTTATTTAAAGCATAAGCATACCCACACTCCCATACCGTTCCACTATCTGCCTCTTTACCTCTAAACGAATTTAGATTGGCTATGACTATATCTGCTTGGTGTATTAGCCTTATATTTGCTTCAAAAAATTCTTTTGCAATGTTTTGTTTGGCTTGATTAAAATTTACCTTATTGTCCAATGGATATACACCTTTGAAGCCATAGTCAGAACAAAGGTCTACATATCTTTTCCCAATTTCTACTGAATCTTGCTCAAAAACATCTGGTCCTGCTATGTATATTGTTTTCATATAAACCCCATTTTTAAAATATCTCTCATATCTGTCATCGCTTCAAAAATTTCCATGCTTTCAAGGGCAATAGCACTCAACTTTCTATTATATACACATCCTGTATTGATGCCATAGTATTTTTTTTCAATATTCACTTCATCATAATCTGTGTGACCAAAAATATTGATAACATCATATTCCTCCCAGTTATCTTCCCAATCATCGCCCCAATCTGGCTCATCGGTAATTCTATTTTTCAACAATCCCACATGTGCGCTCTTCTGGTCTCTTCTTTTATAGTAGGGCAAACAAAACCCATGCGTAATAAAGTATTTATCTATCTCTATATAACGTGGCAATCTATTTTAAGACTTAAATCCACAATAACGCAAAAATAAATGAAGGTATTAGCCCCAGATATCTTCCTTGACTTTCTTAATCTTCAGTAAATACTTATCTATATAATTTATCCTTTTATCATAATACTTTTTAAATATAACATCAAGTGAATTAAAGTTCATATATCTATTTGTATAATATGGTAAAGATTTTATGTGTTTAGGCAATAAGTCTATATAGCCAAGAAAATCATCTTTAAACTTATTAGATAGTTCAGTAACATATGTTCTAGTCTCATCTTCACTAATCGAAAATTTAGAACCTAACCAAATAAAATCTTCAATACTGATTTTTATATTTTTATTTTTAATTTTCATTCCAATATCATTATTGTCAATTCCACTATATATGCCTACTGTCGATATATCATAGTATGGAGCTAACTGCATTTTTGTTTCATTAAGAGCATTTGTCTTATATATAAGAGATATATTTTTAGCATGAAAATCGCCATGAGCAATAATAGTTGAAAAAATAAAAAATCTAAATAGTTCTTTAGTCTCTTTTTTATTTAAATACTCGCTAGCTTTTTGTATTGCTGTTACTGCAAATACTTTGTATTTATCTTTAGATTGTTTATCTAATAAAGTTAATATCTCATGATGATCAATCTTCATGCCATTGAATCGATCGTATCTTTTTATAAGATAATGATAGTCTCCATTATGCTCAATAATAGCATTATACGGAACTTTAAAGCCAAAATCTCTGGCAATACTCATAAAAATATGTTCATTAACTAAAAGGTAAGGAATATAAGATGAATCTTTATCTAGTGGTTTATATACAGAATGTCCCTTATTATATGGCTTCATAATGTATTCACTATTATCGCTATGATTATATTTTATTACTTTATTTTTTTTATCTAAGTCCACGCTAAACTTATATTGAAATCCACTAAGACCAGTAAGCTTATTGTTATTGAATTCTACAGGGTATAATTTATCAAATGGTATATCTAATGTGTACTCTAATATGTTTGGAAACTGATAATTTTGGTCGAGTATGTTGTCTATTTCATCACTATATGTAAATATGCTTTCTGCTTCAAGATTCTTCTTTTTAAAATCATCTTTTGCATAAAACTCAAAACTTCCATGAATATTACTTAAATATAGCAATATTCCAATTTTATTTTTTATTTTATATTTAACTTTTAGAGATTCTAATTGTTCGTTCTCTGGGAGAAGATTCTCAAATATAGGAAATAATATATTACTAGAATTAGTTTCTTTCTTTAACCCCATAAGGTAGCTATCTGGATTAACTTCTTCAAAATATTCAAAAATTATAGCTTTATTAGTTTCAGTGAGTGTTCCTATTGGATATTTATTCTTTACTACAACAACTTCAAACATTTTAATTCCCTATATTAATTAAGTATATATACTTAATTATATCCAAATAATACTTTTAAAGCAAGGCTTTTAGAATATCCTTGACATAAAAAGGATATTCTAATATAATATATAGTATATATACTATATATAAAGGTTATAATGAAAAAAGATTTATTTTCAAAAAATATAAATAATATATTATCATTGGCTAAATCTAAAACATACACTACTGCTCAAATCAATACGTTTTGTAATGAACTTAAAGAAAAAAATTATATTGCACAATCTATGACACATGATGCCTTTATAAAGAGGCTCATAGCTCTACAAAAAAAACAAATTAATATTACGATGAACGATAAGTATTTTTCTATATATTCTTATGATGAAGATGTGACTGAATATAAAATGCTTTTAGGTTATAAAAAAAATTCTTTCTATTCCATGAGTAGTGCTCTTAATCTTTTAGGAGTTAGTGATTTTAGGAATAACTTTATATTTATATCACAAGAGCTTACAAAGAAAAATGTATCTAATAATGAAAGCTCTTTGTCGCAAGATTCAATAGATAACGCTTTTAATAAGGATTATAGACGAACAAACATGGTGGGCAAGTACGAAGATCAACACATAGTGTTTTTAAGTCCAAAACATACAAATTATTATGAAGTTATTACGAATAGTGATGGTATACGTCTGTCTTCAATTAACAGAGCCTTTGTTGAGATGATTGTGAATGTTCAATATTTTAAAAGTTCTAAAGATATTATTGATGTATTTAAACCTTTAAAAAACAAGTTAAATATAGATGCTATATATAACGTAGTTGAAAAATTTAATTTCATATATCCATATTTTCAAAGTGTAGGATTTTATCTATATCAAATAGGGTTCAAGAAAAATAAATTAATAAAATTTAAAAATAATGTCGGTAAACTAAAGTTTTATACTGACAAAAAACAAGATAGTTATAAATACAATGATTATTGGAGAATGTATTATATTTAGTGTTCCTCATAACATTTTACCTAGGTTGCACTATAAGTTTGGCTTTTTTATGACTCATGTTTTTCTCCATTAATTTCATAATATTTTATCTATTTTAGAAATTAACTTCACTGAATTTATGTCTTAAATATTCAGGCCATTATATTTTGAATCGTCCGCATATATCATTCCACCATCCCGGCAAGTTTAACAATTAAAAGAGGCACTTACATTAAAATTATTATTTCCTTGTGAAGTATTTTAGTCCAAAAAAAATAAAAAGAAGGAAGAGAGCTTTCGCTAACTCTCCTCCTTCAGAATAATTAGATTCCTTGTTACAAAATATGTAACATAGGTTAAAAAAGCGAAAAAAGCGAAAAATATCACATAAGCAAATAATCCCCATTTGTAATATGGATATAAAAGTCCTGCCTTCATCGTTATTCCAACACCTTGCTTAACTATTTTTAAATCTAATCCTCCATCGCCAGAGACCATATCTGCGTCTGCGTATGCAATATGGTATTCATTAGGCACGTTTGTGCTTTGAACAAAGGATGGTGGACCATGAGTGACTGTTAAGCCATCATTAATTGTCATTCCAATGATAAGCCCAACCATACCAAAGAAAACTGAGTAGCATAGCCCTACTGCGATGACATTTTCCCAAAAATATCCACGTCTTATGAACGTACTAGATTTGTTCAGCCTTGCTAGACATTTCTCTGTTTGATTTTCGGCGCTCTGTAATTTAATATCTAGTAATTCACTTATTGCGAGAGAAAATTTAGAGGCTTCTTCCACCATTATATTATTCGCCTCAACAATTTTTTTCTCAAAATCTGTATCAGACACAAGCTTTTCTGTCTCTTCTGCCAGTCCTCTAAGCATAGCACTGTTCTCTTCTTGAATATCAATTAGTTTTTTATTTTCTTTATTGATTTCTTCTGCTGTAGCCAGGGTCTGTATTAGGGAACCGTACATCTCTACCTCTAGATCTCCAACGTATCTCATTATTTTACGATTCGCTCAAAAATATCTTTTGAAGCTTGAAACATCCTTGTGACTGTTGCCTTTTGCACTAACATCGCTGAATATTCTGGGAATTTTGGATCGTCTTTTGGGGTTTCTTTACAGAGCGTAAAGTAGTCAGTAGTGTCCTCACATATTTCTCTGGTTGTCTTCTGAGATTCGATTAAAGCGTTCATCGCAGAAAAAGAAGGATAACATAAGTCAAAACTAACCTTATAAGGAATATTGACTTTTTTTATTAGCTCCTCCATAAGGGAAGAATTTTCCCGTGGGTCTGCTTTAACTCTGTTAAAAATTATTTTTATTTTTTCCTTGGGAATGTTGTAGTCTTTCATCAGAATATAAATTGTAGTAACTGTATCTTTAATTACATCTACATCACTGTTGCAAGGAATAATGAAAAAATCAAAATCTTCGATTAGCCCTTCAATCTGTTGGGCCATCTCGAAGAATTCTGCTAATTGGGAGGCACCAACATCGACAACTAAATTTTCTGCAAGTGCTTTTTTCGTGAAGACACTAGCAACCATAAACTTTTCAGCACTAATCCTTATACTATTAATGCCTTTGAATCCTTCTGTCCCGCTATTTCTCTCCTCTACTTCAATATAAAGGGCATTATCCATATGCTGATAGAAAAGCTCCCTTGCCATAACTGATTTTCCAATTTTGCCACTAACGTGCAAAACTAAGACTTTTTTACTCATTTTCTTTTCCTTTATTTTTTGATGTATTGTTCTTTTTTTCTTCATACTTTAGAATATCTTGTATGCTTTTTTTAAAGCCCGAAGAAAAATTGGTATCTTCTTTGTGTCCATTTAAGCCGTCCTTGCTCATCACATTTAGTGATTCTTCTCTTTTTGTTGTCATATTCTCCTTTTCTGTTATTTTAGGTTTTTTATATTCTTCTTTTGGAAAATGCTTATTAATGAAGTATCTGTAGCCACGCAAAAAGTAAGGCATAGACTCTCCTAGAAAATCTTGTAAAATTTCATATTGCTTTGCTATGCGCAGATTTTTGCTGAGCATGTAAGATATCTCTTCTTTGTATTGCATCATTCTTTTAGCATTTTCTGTATCTGACTTTTTATAATTATTGTCAATATGTTCAATAAGCTCTTTATTCATATGGCCTCTTTGTTTTGATTTATGTATTGTTCAGTTCTTTTGTTAAAAATTATATGCTATTTTCAACTAGGTACTAAAAAAAATCTATAATTAAATATTTTGTTTAAATATTTAACTTTAGTTACTAAAATAGGGTCTTTACACGAAGTCCTACTAAACTTATATATAATTAGAAGAATTCCTTTTTTATTGACACTTTGCCCTTTAATTTTCAATAACTTATTCAACTTTTGCTCAAAACTATCCTAGCAATTTCATGAATATTAAATCGAATTCCTTTTCCTAATTTCTGAGATTTAATCTCGCCATCATTTCTAAGGCGGTCGAGAGTTGCCCTTGAAATATTAAGCTCTCTGGCAGCTTGTATCTTACTCAATAGTGCACTTTGATATTTTTTATATAACATGTCTAAAAATATTTTGTTTTCCATGTTCTGTCCTTATAAATTTTAAAAATTATATACAATTTTTAACTAGGCACTAAAAAAAATCTATAATAAAATATTTTGTTGAAATATTTTGTTGAAATATTTAACTTTAGTTACTAAATTAGGGTCTTTAGAGAAGATTGAAGGAGATATGAAATATATAATATTTGTGTTGTTTTTTTAAGTTAAACATATAATGCCATTATAAAGATAGATATTATTTTTAAGTACTAATAGTAGCTTCTGATCTGCTACATTAAGTAATTTAAATCTAAGCTAGAACAGTTCTTTGCGATTCACTAGGACATACTAATATAATTTAGATACTGAAAATGAATTTTATCTAAGTACAAATCATCAAAAACTGCGAATATTGCTATGGAAGATAAAACAAGAGATACCAATTATTTAGAATGTAATAGTAAATCATATACTATAACTAATCAACAATTTAGGATCATTCAATCATTGTACATTTTTAATAAATATATTATTAACTGTGTTATTTATAGGTTATTTTATAAAACCATGTAAATTTACCTATTTTGAAGTTCTTTTAAATAATTTTATCCTCCTTTAACATTCACTTCAATTATGGCAAGAACTTGAATTTCTTTGGAATATAAAATTTCCTATAACCCGCCTATAGCATTAATTTTAAGCTGTTCTGAACGTTTTGCATATCTTTGTGTCATTTGTACACTAGAATGATTTGCGATAGCCTGTGCGCTATATATATCGCTTGTGTGTGCATATATATTTGTAAGTGCTGTATGTCGAAGAGTATACATGCTAGCCCACTGCACACCATCACTTTTATAATCAAGTTTTGAGTTAAATAGTTTTTCAAATATTTTTGATAATCTTCCACTCATAGTCTGATATGCCTTTGCTGATTTACACTTTGAAATTATATAGTCATCTGCATCTATTTCATCAATCCAAGGCTCAAGTACTTCCGCTAGTTTTGGTGCTATTGGAACCATGTGAGCATTTTGCTTTTTTATAGATTCAATAATGAGTGAACCATTTAGAACATGCTTCTTCTTTAGCCTTAAAATGGATTCTGGTCTTTGAGCTGTGTAGTACATTAACTGTACAAATATTCTAGTATCTCCTTCAGTTGAAGCAAATATTTTAGTCATTTCATCTGGTGTAAATACTCTTTGTCTTTCATTATCTACACTTAATTTTTTTATTTTTGGTATTGGTATTTGTAGTATCTCTTCATAATAAGCCCAATTAAGAATCCTAGTTGCTAAATCTGTAATGTTATTGATTGTCTTTGGTGCTAAATGAGTTAGGTCAGCACCTTCTTTATTTGATGCTGGAACTTCCTTTTGTACTAAGTGAGTCTGTAGCTTTTGTATATCTTTCCGTGATATTTTGCTTACAAGTATTTTCCCTAGCTTTGATTTAATATGTAATGTGTATCTATTTTTGTCTTTATCATTATTGGCTGTAGTTCTTTGATTAAAAAATCTTTCAGATAGTTCTGCATAAGTCAGTTTGTTTTCATTTGTAATGGTTTTCTTGGTTCTTTTCACTTTATAATATGCAAGCACTGCTACCGCTTCTTCTGGTGTTGCGGCATTGGTTTTAATCTTTTTTGGGTTGCCCTCTTCGTCTCTAACATTTATGTAATAGCATACGGTAGCTTTATCATGGTCTGTAGCCCTATAATACTCGTACACTCCAGAAAACTTCTTCTGTTTCATTCTTCTAAATGGCATGTTATTCCTTTCATTACTAAAACGTTACTACAAACGTTACTACAAATATAGCATAATATGCTTAAATATGCTATAAATTGAGGAAATTCAACATGCCTTATGAGCCTATATTTAGGTACTTGAGCTAATGTGAGTAGATATAGAAAGGGGGTTCGAGTCCCCCCTCTTGACACCATTAAGCCTAATATAGGAACTTCGACAACTTTTAAACCTCCGATGCAAACAGCCATTTCAAGCAAATTATTTACACTAAAGACCCAACAATTAGAAAAACTTCCTCATAGACAATAAGATACTGCAACTTTTAAATGAATTTAAGTTTACAAAAAAAATGCACTACAATTTTTCCATATAGTGAGCCGCTAACTATCCATTTTCGCATTTGTTTCAGTTGGGCACTAAAAACCACACTATAAGAATTAAAATTTAGTTTTACATTATATTTACACTATATTTACACAACTAGATATTGACTCGGTACAATGTATAAAAAAGATATACGTTGCTTTATACAATCAACACAAAAACCAGTATAGATAGTATCAAAAATGATATGGCTGAGCGCGCTAAAGAACAGGGAACTGTGTCATCAAGTGCCGCTCAAACTATATTAAATACCTATCCGCGGGTTTCAGTTTTTCTGCCTTGTCGTATATCTTTGTATGAACAAGAGGGCAGTTAAAGCGAGAGGTGAATGGAAAATAGTATTTCATTCATATAATTTAATTTCAATAAAGGTAATTTATGTCAAAAAATGTATCCGATCAAATCGTAGAAATACTTGTAGAAGCAGGTGTTAAGAGAATTTATGCCGTAACAGGGGACAGTCTTAATCCTGTAAATGATGCCGTACGAAGAGATGGCCGACTCCAGTGGATACATGTAAGACATGAAGAAGCTGGGGCGTATGCGGCTTCAATGGAAGCAGAGTTGAATGGCATCGGTTGTTGTATGGGAAGTAGTGGGCCAGGACATGTACATTTAGTCAATGGCCTATATGATGCCAACAGAAGTGAAAACCCTGTTATTGCTATTGCTTCAACCATTCATACTGAAAAAATGGGGCTGGACAACTTTCAAGAGACAAGACCCGAATCTCTATTTCAAGATTGTTCAAAATATGTATTTCATGCTAATACTCCAAAACAAGCCATAAATGGTTTGCAAACTGCTATTCAGCATGCCATAAGCAAAAAAGGGGTGGCTGTTCTGGGACTTCCAGGTGATGTGGCTGCAGCCAGACTAGAATCTGTACATACTTCCAATAAAAATTTCTATACACAACCCAAAATAATCCCAAGCCATGAAGACCTTTATGAACTAGCAAACATCATCAATACCCATGAGAAGGTGATGCTATTTTGCGGGCATGGGTGTCGTTATGCAGTCGATGAAGTAATGCAACTGGCACAAATACTTAATTCGCCTTTGGGCTATAGTTTTAGAGGAAAAATATTTTTTGAACGTAAAGAAAATCCCTATGCTGTTGGATTAAATGGACTTTTGGGCAACAAATCTGGCTTTGAAGCCATGCACCAAGCAGATGTCCTTTTGATGTTGGGTACAGATTTTCCTTATAGTGAGTTCCTTCCCGAAAAATGCAAAATTATTCAAATAGATACTAAACCTGAAAAATTAGGCCGTAGAGCTAAAGTAGACTTTGGATACTGTGGTGATATAAAATCCACGCTTCAAGAGCTCATGCCTATGGTTGAAGCAAAAACTTCTACTGATTTTCTTGACAAAATGCGTTCATTACACCAGGATATCGAAGAAAAGTATGATGCGTATGTACAAAATAAGGGTTCTGAAAAACTGATTCATCCGGAATATGTAGCTTATATGGTGGATAAATTAGCTGAAGATGATGCCATATTTACAGTAGACACAGGAATGAGTGCCGTTTGGGCTGCACGGTATTTAAAGGCAGGAACCAATCGCTACCTTACAGGATCGTTCAATCATGGCTCTATGGCCAATGCCATGCCTATGGCTATGGGTGCAGGGCTGTCAAATTCCGACCGACAAGTGATTGCTTTTTGCGGAGATGGCGGTATTTCAATGCTTTTGGGCGATTTAATGACCATAAGCCAATATCAAATTCCGGTAAAAATCATCATCTTTAACAATCGTACTCTGGGGATGGTGAAACTTGAAATGCGTGTACAAGGTTACATGGATTGGCAAACCGATATGGTTAATCCTGATTTTGTAAAATTGGCAGAAGCCATGAACATCGCAGCATGGGAAGCCAAGGAACCCAAAGATGTGGAATCAGCACTCTCAAACGGATTCAAACATAACGGGCCTGCGATAATTAACATTTTTACAGATCCCAATGCTCTGGCATTGCCACCTTCCCTAAACTTTGAACAAGTGAAAGGCTTTTCAAAATCCATGGCAAAATTGATGGTGAATGGAAAATTTGCAGAAATAGTAGATACGACCAAAAGTGAACTAAAATACTTACGGGAGTTAATATAAAATATTATGAAAGAATCTATTAAATTTACAACAATTACCCTACTAATTTTTACTCTACTTATAGGTGTATTTCTATGGCCTTTACCTGGTTCTATTGTTCTTATAGTCTTATTTGTGTTGGTTGGATTTTATGATTTATTTCAGAAGAAACACACAATACTTAGAAACTTTCCTGTGATTGGCCATATGCGTTATTTAATGGAGATAATTGGTCCGGAACTTCATCAATATTTTGTGGAATCCAGTACAGATGGTAACCCCATTGACAGGAATCATCGCAATTACGTATACAAGCGAGCCAAAGAGCAAAACCAAACACACCCTTTTGGAACAGAGCTAAATTTAAATGATGATAATTATATATGGATGCAACACAGCATCTACCCTGCCAAGAAGATGGAAACACTACCACGAGTGGTTATGGGCGGAAAAGATTGCCAACAACCTTACAGTGCCAGCCTTTTCAATATTTCTGCCATGAGTTTTGGGGCTTTGAGCAAAAATGCAATCCAAGCACTGAATCTGGGTGCTAAAGCAGGTAACTTTTTTCACGATACTGGGGAAGGAGGCATCTCACAATACCATTTACATGGTGGAGATTTAGTGTGGGAAATCGGTACAGGCTATTTTGGATGCCGAACAACTGATGGTAATTTTGATGCAGAAAAATTCAAAGAAAAGGCGAATTGGGAGCAAGTGAAAATGATTGAAATAAAAATTTCACAAGGTGCAAAACCCGGACACGGAGGTGTGCTTCCTGCGGCTAAAAATGATAAAGAAACTGCTGAGATTAGAGGTGTACCGCCACATACCGATGTACTCTCTCCTACTGGACACTCTACTTTTAATGATGCCAAAGGATTATTGCAGTTTGTTGGGAAATTGAGAGAATTGTCTGCTGGAAAACCTGTCGGTTTTAAACTAGCTATTGGTAACAAGCAAGAGTTTATTGAAATATGTAAACAAATGTTAAAAACAGGTATAAAACCGGATTTCATAACAGTAGATGGTGCCGAAGGAGGTACGGGTGCTGCTCCCATTGATTTCTCCAACTATGTAGGTATGCCTTGGGAAGATGCACTAATTTTTGTAGTGGACATACTCAATGAATACAACCTAAAAAAAGAAATAAAAGTTATTACAGCCACCAAGATTTTTACAGCTTTTGATATTTTTAAAGCCCTTTGTATTGGTGCAGATGTCTGCAGTTCCGCTCGAGGTATGATGCTGTCTTTGGGTTGTATTCAAGCTCTTAAATGCAATACCAATGAATGTCCAACTGGCGTAGCCACTAATAACCCCAAACTTGTGAGAGGTTTAGTGGTATCTGAAAAATGGGAAAGAGTCAAGAATTACCACAAAAACATAGTGGAAGATTTTTTGGAATTATTGGCCGCATCAGGCTATAATTCACCAGAAAAAATAAATAGAAGTTTAATTTTTAAAAAAGTGAATAAACAATGGCTTTCCTATGAGGCAGAGTAGGCAACAAATGGTAAATTGTGCACTGAGCCTTAGGTTGGATAAGAATTTAAAAGCTAAAGTAGAGTAGTTCTTATTTTTTGCGTGAATCACTAAAAGCAGATGCGAATGAATCCCATGCGGATTCTACACCAGCTTTAACAGATTCATAAGCATCTCCTGTAGCTTTCTTAAGCTCTGATAGCTTTGAGTTGGCCTCATCGAGCTTATGTTCGAGTGTTTTAATGTACTCATTGATTTTGATTTTCGCATCAGTACTTTCTATGGCGGCTTTTGCTTTGAGCCTGTCGATATCTGCTTTCCATTCATCCACTTGAGCCTGTTTTTTTTGTTGATAGAGTTCTTTGTAATCCATTATAATTCCTTTCTTTGATTATACACAGAGAAAACCCTTGTATAACTGTAGTTAGTGTAACACTAAATAACAAGGGCTGTCAAGTGCACCCCAAATATGAAAATATTAAATTTTCCAACCAATTAAACTACTTTATTCCCTTTTACTTCTTGGCTCAGGTGCAGGTGTACATGTAACGTCACTCATAAGTATGATAAACCACACTATAAGAAATAATAATTTAATGTTTCATTATATTTACACTCTATTAATACTACATTTACAAAACTATACATTGACTCGGTACAATGTATAAAAAGGAGTTACAATGCTTTATACAATTAACACAAAAAATAGTATGGATAGTGTCAAAAATGACATGGAGAAGCGCGCTAAAGAACATGGATTTGGAGTATTGAAAGAGTATCATTTTCAAGAACTTCTTGAATCAAAAGGCTTCCCGATAGAAAAAGACATAACAGTATTTGAAGTGTGTTATCCAAGTGCCGCTCAAACTATCTTAAATACCTATCCGCAAATTTCAGTTTTTCTGCCTTGCCGTATATCTTTATATGAGCAAGACGGCAAAACAATACTAAGTACGATAGATATAGATAATATCATTGATAATTTTGAGTTAGATAGTGAAATGAAAACATATATGAATACGATATTTGACAAAGTCAAGAACATTATTGATAGTTGGAAATAAATTTTGGAAGATAGATTTGGAATGATGGGAGGAGACGGTATGGGATTTAGTTGGTTGATATTAATTGTGATAGTCGTTTTTGCATATTTTATGTTTAACAAGAAGAACAATCAAAATGAGAACGATGAAGATAGTCCATCAGTAAAAGATATACTTGATAAAAAATTTGCCAATGGCGAGATAGATGAAGATGAGTACAAAAAGAAAAGAGAGATACTAAAATAGGAGGTGTAAAATGCAAAAACATACGCATGAGCACGACCATAAAGAAAATGAATATAGTGGAGATGAGTTTTACACCTGTCCCATGCATCCTGAGATTCATCAAGATCATCCAGGAGAGTGTCCGAAATGTGGCATGGCATTGGAAAAAGAGGTAGCGCCACTGCCGAGTGAATCTACCAAATATACGTGTCCGATGCACCCTGAGATAGTAGAAGATAGTCCGGGCAATTGTCCAAAATGCGGCATGGCGCTAGAGCCTGTCACGGTTGAAGCAGAAGATGGTAATGAAGAGTTAGATTATATGACTAAGAGATTTTGGGTGAGTGTTGTTTTGGCACTTCCTGTTTTCATCATAGCCATGATTACTGATTTGGCTCCTAGCTACTTGCCTACAATTTTTACGCATCAGGGGATACAGTGGTTTGAGTTTATACTTGCCTCACCCGTTGTACTTTGGGCTGGATGGCCATTTTTTGTACGAGGGTACAACTCTGTTAGAACTTGGAATCTAAATATGTTTACACTTATCGCCATTGGGGTAGGTGCCTCTTATACTTATAGTCTAGTAGCACTCTTTATACCTGAACTTTTCCCACCTTTGATGCAAAGCAAAGAGGGATTGGTAGCCGTCTATTTTGAAGCAGCATCCGTCATCGTAGCACTTGTTCTTTTGGGCCAAGTTTTGGAGTTAAACGCTAGAAGCAAAACAAATACAGCCATAAAAACTCTGTTAAATCTAGCACCAAAGATAGCACACCGCATTGTAGATGATACCGGAAATGAAGAGGATGTGAACCTAGAGCAAGTCGTGGTGGGCGATAGGCTCCGAATCAAACCAGGAGAAAAGATACCAGTCGATGGAGTTGTGATGGAAGGCAATAGCAATCTTGATGAGTCCATGATAACAGGTGAACCACTAGTCGTTGCCAAAAAGACAGGTGACTCAGTCATTGGGGCGACGCTCAATAAAAACGGAATGATAATCGTAGAAGCCAAAAAAGTCGGAAACGATACTATGCTTTCTCAAATTGTGCAAATGGTATCACAAGCACAACGATCTCGTGCACCGATTCAGCAACTCGCAGACACGGTTTCAAGCTATTTTGTGCCAGCAGTTGTGATATCTTCAGCTCTTGCCTTTCTCGGCTGGTGGTTTTTTGGGCCAACCCCTCAACTAGCCTATGCAGTTGTTGCGGCAGTTGCCGTACTTATCATCGCTTGTCCTTGTGCCTTGGGTCTTGCAACGCCTATTTCTATCATGGTAGGAACCGGTAGAGCTGCACTTTCTGGAATCCTGATAAAAGATGCAAAAACACTAGAGCGAATGGAAAAAGTGGATACCTTGGTCGTTGATAAAACCGGAACCCTCACAGAGGGAAAACCAAAAGTTACGAGCCTAAATATAGAAAATGGATTTGAGCAAAAAGATATCTTGGCATATGCAGGGAGCCTAGAGCGAGCAAGTGAGCACCCTTTGGCTGAAGCTATCGTCGAACATGCAAAAGAGAAAAATATCACTCTTGTGAGCGTAGAGAATTTTGAAGCGATCACAGGCAAAGGAATCATCGGCAATATAGGTGGCAAACACATTGTGATTGGAAGTGAAGATTTCTTGGAAAGCTTGGATATATCAACATCAAACATAAAAGAAGAAGCTGATAGTTTGAAACAAGAAGGAAAAGGTGTGATATATATAGGCATTGAAGGTAAATTTGCTGCCATCATAGGGATAGAAGACCCTATCAAAACGACTTCTATTGAAGCTATCAAAAAACTCAAAGCCGAGGGTATAAAAGTCGTTATGTTAAGTGGTGACAACCAAACTACAGCAAATGCAGTTGCCAAAAAACTAAATATAGATGAAGTATTTGCAAATGTCCTACCTGATGAAAAAGCAGAAGTTATAAAAAAACTAAAAGATGCCGGAGCGATAGTGGCGATGGCAGGCGATGGGATAAATGATGCCCCTGCCCTAGCAAGTGCAGATGTCGGAATCGCCATGGGAACAGGAACAGATGTTGCCATAGAGAGTGCTGGAGTTACATTGATAAAAGGTGATCTACTTAGCATCTTAAAGGTATTAAAGCTAAGTCGTGCCACTATGCGAAATATAAGACAAAATCTATTTTTTGCCTTTATCTACAATAGTATAGGAATCCCGATAGCTGCCGGAGTTCTTTATCCAGTATTTGGGATACTTTTATCACCTATGATTGCGGCGGCCGCTATGAGTTTTAGCTCAGTTTCAGTGATAGCAAATGCGTTGCGTTTAAAAAATGTAAATATTTAGAGGGATAGATTATGGAAAAAGAAGCGTGTTTCAGTGTACAAAAAACACAAAGTAATGGAGCTGATTGTTGCACACCTCAGCCAAAAGGCAAAACATTATGCCCATTGTGTTCAAAGGAAGCAAAAGGAGTTTTAAGTAAAACGCTAGAAGCCTTGCTTACTGCTGATACAAAAGCAAAGTTAATTAGTTTGGATGGTTTTTCTTACTGTAAAACCTCTACATGCAAAGCTGTTTATTTTAGAGATACTGAAGTTTTAACTCAAGATGATGTACGCGTAAGTGTAGGGTTAAAAGAGAATGCAACTGTCAAAAATTACTGTTATTGTTTTGGTTGGACAAAAGAAAAAATTGCACAAGATATAAAAGAAAATGGCATAAGCGGAGCGATAGAAGATATAAAATCAAAAATGAGCTCTATTGGTTGTTCATGTGAAGTTAAAAACCCAAGTGGAAAGTGTTGTATGGTTGATGTAAACAAAGTTGTGAAAGAGATTTTAACTGAAAATTAATTTTTTAAAAATGGGAATAATCGGTGCCATAACATCGTTGGTACTTTACTATACCAATGCTTTGCCAGTGCTTTTTATGACTCTTGACATAAGTGAATCTATAGACAGTGTCTATAATATGCTATTACCTCTTGTTGGATTGTTTATTATCTTAGGCATATATGGGATTTATAAACAAAAAAAAGATACCCAAAAAAATGCATGTTTCGAAAATGGAGAAGCGAACTCTTTTGTTGCAAATGCAAATAGATCAGCACCTTTAGGAGCTTTTGTAGCGATACTCTCTTGTACCTCTTGCTTTCCAGCGCTTGCTAGCTTCGCTTCAGCTTTAGGACTTGGATTTTTAAGTCAATATCCAGGCATTTTTTTAAGTGTCTTGCTTCCGCTCTTTGCAACATTTTCATTGCTAGTTAGTATATTTGGGTATTTACATCATTATCAAATTAAAAGAGCAATTTTTGGCTCAATAGGACCTTTGATAGTGATATCTTATCCCCAAGTTTTCCAAACAAGTTTCCCTTGGAGTTCGGCTTACATGTACACAGGAATTGGAATAATGTTTATATACTCTATTTGGGATTTGTTCTCCCCTGTAAATAAACGCTGTGGAAACAAATAATGAGTTATACTAAGCCTTAGGTTGAATGATCATTTAAAACCGAAATAAAACAGAAAAAGTAGCCTCGTCCATTGTCTTTGTCCATATTGTTGATTATAAATACACTATTCGCAAGGCTACTCACTATTTGATTCCAAACATCATCATATTTTTCTAGAACTATTTTACTTGTATGTAATTCATCGACATTAAATTTTGTTGGTGGTGCATACCCCAAACTTGACCTATGCCACAGCCACTAAACATAAGCCCAAAAATTACGGTAGCTACTAATGCAATTTTTTTCATGCAATACTCCTCTTTAATTTCGTAAGAGTTAAGTATATACATACTTTACTTAAAAGTAATATTAACAGATAAAAGGAGACAGTTTCCACCTTTAAAATCCCTTAAAACCTCCAGTTGAATGTGAAGAGATGATGTTACAAAATGAAATGGTTGCTTAGAATGTTTATCTTTAACAATTTAAGCAACCATTTAGTAATAAATGTATACAATAATTACTAAAAATAATTAAACTTTTCTTAAAGCCTAAACCAAATAAAAAACTCATTTTAAGGGATTCAATATGAAATTAAGTGCGATTTTTAAAAGCACCGTTATATCAACGCTACTAATAAGCGGTGCTCTTCAAGCTAAACCAGTTTATGTTGCGACTACAGCAATTGTTGAGCATCCAGCACTCGATGCTGTAAGAGATGGAATCAAGCAGGCATTAAATGATAATGGTTATAGCGGTGATAAACTAAAATTCACCTATGAAAGCGCTCAGGGGAAAACAGATATAGCAGTGCAAATTGCACGTAAAATGGTTGGTGATAACCCAGATATAATTGTTGCGATTTCAACACCTTCAGCTCAAGCCGCTGTAACTGCTAGTAATTCAATTCCTATTGTATTTTCAGCCGTAACTGATCCACTTGCAGCCAAACTTGTTCCGAGCCTTAAACAACCAGGTGGCAATGTTACCGGTTTATCGGATATGGCAAATATTAAAGAGCATCTTGAGTTAATTAAAGAATTTATTCCAAATCTAAAAGCTGTTGGTATTCCATACAATCCAGGTGAAACTAACTCGGTTTCAATGCTTGCCGCTATCAAAGTTGAAGCGGCTAAAATGGGAATTAAAATTGTAGAATCTGCAGCACCTAGATCATCAGATGTAATGATTGCAGCTAAACAATTAGTCGGTAAAGTAGATGCTATTTACTGTCCAATTGATAATACTATTATTAGTGCTGTTGAATCTGTTGTAAGAGTTGGTATTGATGCACAAATCCCAGTATTTGCTGGTGACACTAGTACAGTTTCACGTGGTGCCGTTGCCGCTGTTGGTTATGACTATTTCGATTTAGGTCGTCAAACTGGAGAAATCGTTGTTCGCATTTTAAAAGGTGAAAAACCGGGTTCGATTGATGTTAAAATGGCAAAAGGTACTAATTTGCATGTTAATCCGAAAATGGCTGCACTGATGGGAATTAAAATTCCAGCAGAAGTGCTTGCTCGTGCTACTAAAATTATTAAATAATATCAGTTATTAAATTGTCACTTTATGCTTTTTTAGGAACACTAGAAATAGGCTTTATCTATGGGTTAGTCGCTATGGGGGTTTATCTTACGTTCCGCATTTTAGACTTTCCAGACCTAACCGTTGATGGAAGCTTTACCTTAGGTGCGGCGGTAACAGCAACTTTGATTGTTTCGGGGATAAACCCCTATTTATCTACACTAATAGGGTCACTGGCAGCTGCATGTGCCGGGTTAGTAACGGCATGGTTAAATCTTCGCTTTAATATTCTTCATCTATTAGCCAGTATTTTAACCATGACCGCATTGTACACAATTAATCTACGCATAATGGGTAAGCCCAATGTTGCTTTAATTATGGAGCCAACCATGTTGACTCCGTTTGAGAGCTTTGGCATACCCTCTATGTATATGAGGGTTATATTTGTCGCTGTATGTGCAATTATTGGTGGCCTATTGGTGGCCTGGTTTTTATATACCCAATACGGGTTAGCAATGCGCGCTGTTGGTTCGAATAAGCGAATGGCTCAGGCAAATGGTATTGTGGTTAAAGAAAAAGTATATGTAGGACTAGCCTTGTCTAATGGGTTAGTCGGACTTGCAGGCGCCCTGTTTGCACAAACCAATGGTTTTGCTGATTCAACAATGGGAATAGGAACAATTGTTGTTGGTTTAGCCGCCGTTATTATTGGAGAGTCATTATTCGCTACTCGTTCGATATTAATCATTGTAATGAGTTGTATACTCGGATCTATTTTGTATCGAATTGCTGTTTCTTTTGCACTTAATGCTGACTTCTTAGGTTTTCAAGCTTCAGATTTGAATCTGATCACGGCGGTACTTGTTGCATTAGCATTAGTCTTTCCAAAATTACGTAGTGAACGGAAAGCCAAAAAAGCAAAAGCAAAAGGAAAAGAAATATGATTCGTTGCGAAAATTTGCATGTTACCTTTAATCATGGATTACCAACTGAAAAATTAGCTTTGTGTGGGGTTGATTTAACTATTCCAACCGGTGAATTTGTCACGGTTATTGGCTCTAATGGTGCCGGTAAATCAACTCTACTTAATACCATTGCTGGTGATATTGAAACGACTCACGGTCGTATATTTTTTGATGATAGAGATGTAACAAAATTGCCCGCAACTGGCCGTACTAAAGATATAGCTCGTGTATTTCAAGATCCGCTTGCGGGTACTTGCGGTAATTTAACAGTAGAAGAAAATATGTCACTGGCTTTCGGTCGTGGAAAGCGGGGCACTTTATCTTTTGCATTAAATAATCAATTACGTAAAATATTTCAAGAGCAGTTAAGTCGTCTTAATCTTGGCCTTGAGGATCGATTAGGTTCTGAAATGGGACTACTTTCTGGCGGACAACGTCAGTCTGTTAGTTTATTAATGTCAGCATTACAGCCAAGCAGTATTTTGTTATTAGATGAACATACAGCTGCACTTGACCCAAAAACAGCAGCGCTTATTTTGGATATTTCTTCACAAATTATTGAAGAAAAAACATTGACGGTAATGATGGTAACGCACTCAATGCGTCAAGCGCTAGATCATGGTACACGTACAGTCATGTTACACGAAGGTAAAATTATCTTTGATTTAGAAGGAAAAGAACGCTCTGGCTATGAAGTTAAAGATTTACTTAATTTATTTGCACTTGCTCGCGCGGATGGTGAAGAATTAGATGATGATAAATTATTATTAGATGGATAAACTCTCAAATATTAGAACCATGATAGTTATAGACAAGCGTTTTGATTTTGGATAAAATTAGCCATGAAAAAAATTATACTAATTCTATTTTTATGTACTCTACAAATTGCCAATGCCAAGGACAATACCATTCTCTTTTTGGGAGATTCTTTAACTGAAGGACTTGGTGTCAGTAAAGAAGAAGCATTTCCAAAACTAGTCGAGACTTTGATTCAAACCGAACTTAAAAAAAATATTATAGTTATCAATGGTGGGGTCAGTGGCTCTACCACAAGTGATGGTCTTGCTCGTCTTAAATGGTATATGAAGAAGAAACCCTCTTTAGTTTTTTTAGCTCTTGGAGCAAATGATGGTCTAAGAGGTCTAGATCTAGCAGAGAGTCAAAAAAATCTCGAAGAAATTATCAAGTATGCACAAAAAGAAAATGCCAAAGTTTTACTAGCAGGAATGCTAATACCACCCAATTATGGACCCCAGTACTCTGAGCGTTTTAAAAAAATGTATGAAGAGTTAAAAATTAAATACAAATTAAAAAGTATGCCATTTTTACTAGATGGGGTTGCTGGAAAAAAAGAATTCAATCAAAGAGATGGAATTCATCCAAATATTGAAGGTCATAAATATATTGCGAAAAAAGTTTTCGAATTTATAAAGGAAGATCTGTAATGCTAGAATTAAAATCACTGAAAAAATCCTACAATCAAGGTTCACAAAATATTGAGATATTTGAGAATTTAAATTTTCACGTGAAAGAAGGCCAAAGAGTTGCTATCATGGGAAAATCTGGAAGTGGTAAATCAACACTGCTTTCACTTATCTCTGGAATCATTAAGCCCGAAAGTGGTGATATTTTTTTAAATTCTATTTCTTATAAAGATTTACAAGAGAGTGAGTTAAATGATTTTAGAGCGACTAATATAGGGTTTATTTTTCAAAATTTTCATTTAGTCTCTTATTTAAACGCTCTTGAAAATGTGATGCTTCCAGCAAAAGTCTGTCATATTTCTCAGCCCAAAGAAAAAGCAATAAAACTTTTAGAAAGTGTAGGACTGGGTCATAGACTAGACCATCTTCCCTCGCAGCTTAGCGGTGGTGAAAAACAACGTGTTGGCATTGCACGTGCGCTTATTCATAATCCCAAAATAATTTTAGCAGATGAGCCAAGTGGAAACTTAGATGATGAGACTGGCAATGCCGTTATGGATATACTTTTTGAACTTATAAAAAAGAACCATACTACTTTAATTCTTGTGACTCACTCAAAAGATGTTGCAAGTCGTTGTGAAAAAACTTATAAACTCATCTTAGGAAAATTAACTTTATGTTAGTACTGGAACTAGTTTTCAAGGCACTGGTTCGCTCAAAGTTTTTTAGCTTGATATTTATACTGAACTTTTGCCTGGCCATTGCCGCACTTTCCTATTTACAGTTTTTTAAAGGAAGCATAGATACTTCCCTAGAATCTCAAGCGAAGAGTTTACTTGGAGCAGACCTTGTTGTATCTTCCAGATTTCCTATAAGTTCCCAGCAAAAAGAAGACATTAAAAATAGACTTCCCCAGCTTAAAAGTTTTAATGAGGGGATTGCTACTGTGAGCATGATAGCTTCAAAAACAAGGGCTAGGTTGATGGAACTTGTCAAGATAAACGAAGGCTATCCTTATTATGGAGGATTAGTTTTTAAAGACAAATCAACTTATCCAAAAGCAGAGGTCTTACCAAAACAGAACGAAGTTTGGGTTTACCAAGAAGGTTTAGATTTCCTTGGCTTAAAACTTGAAGACCAGTTAAAAATTGGCAAAGCAAGCTTTATCATAAAAAAAATCATAGAAACAGATACCTTGAAGGCTGTAAGCTTTAGTGGCTTTATGCCAAAGGTTTATATCAGCGAAGAAGGATTGAAAAAAACCGAACTCTTAGTGTTTGGATCGACTGCTTCTTATAAATTAAACTATCTTTTTAAAGAAAATTTCGACAATGATACATTAGAAAAAATTGAAAATAAATTAGAAAATAATATCGACCAAAACCTGAGGGTTTCTTCCCCTAATGATGGTACAGACCGACTATTGCGTGTTTTAAACTTTCTTACAAACTTCTTGTCTTTAGTGTCACTTGTTTCTTTCTTTCTCGGACTTGTGGGTCTTATTTATCTCTATTCAGGTTTTCTAAGGAATCATCAAAAAGATATCACAGTTTTAAGTGACCTAGGTCTAAGCAAAAAAAACTTAATCTTGACATACCTTCTGCATTTATTTGTACTGATTACAATCTCAAGTATCATTGTCTTTTCACTTATAATTCTATCTGCACAGTTTATAGGTCCTTTTATTCAAAAACTTGTAGATTTTGATTTTGATTTTTCATTAGACTATTATTTTTTCTTAAAATCTTCACTGATACTTTTATTGCTAAGCTTAAGTATAGGACTCCCTTTGATTATGCCATTACTTCAACGAAAAAAGCAACGATTTTCTACGACAGTTCTGGGCTTCATCCCTTTTCTTGCGCTCTTGTTACTTTTATCTCACTTTGTAACACCTAGTAAACATGTAGGTTTCTTCTTTGCCGGAGCTGTTTTAATATTAATCATTTTATTTTTTACAATTGGCTCTTTTATTTTAAAGAAATGTGATTTTTCAGGCCATTTAGAAAATCTATCTTTATCTTTAGCCATTAAAAATATTACTAGGCAAAAGAAAACATCTCTGACTTTATTTACCGCCATTCTTTTATGTACAACATTCTTTAGTCTTATACCTCAAGTTGGCTCATCTTTGTCAAATGCTTTAACTCTAAGTGTTGATGAGCGACCTCGATTTTTTGTACTTGATGCAAAAGAAGAACAAATTAAAGATCTTGAAGTTCAAGTTAGTGCTATGGGTGGACGCTTAGAAAATGTTTCACCGATGATTCGAGGACGAATAGTAAAAGTAAATGATGTTGATTTTACAGAGCACTCAAAAGAGTATGGAGATAAAGAACTTAAAGCAGAAAAAAGTGAACTAAAAAACAGAGCAGTCAATCTTTCCTATAGATCAAAGCTAAAAAAGAGTGAACACCTAATCGAAGGGCGAGAGTTCTCTGGTGTCTACAACTCAAAAGATTTCTCTAAACCAATAGAGGTTAGCGTTGAGCAAAGGTATGCAAACAGGAGAGGACTAAACTTGGGCGACCGTCTTGTCTTTGATGTTTTAGGTCTTGAATTAGAAGCAATTGTCGTCAATATTAGATCAGTTAAGTGGACTGAGTTTGTACCGAATTTCTTTTTAATTTTACAAGAAGGTGCGCTTGAGGATGTTCCTAAAACTGTTTTAGCGACAATCTCAGCAGGAGATTATAACGCTCAACATTTGCTAATAAAGTTATCTGATCATTTTCCCTCTTTAACTGTTATTGATGTCAAAAATTTATTTGAATCTTTTGCAGCACTGGTGAAAAACGTTACGAGTATAACCGATAAGATGAGTCTTTACTCCATCATTATTGGACTTCTTATGAGTTTTATTATTATCCAATATCAAATGAATTTACAAAAAAACAATATTTTGAGATTAAAGATGATTGGCGTAAAAAATAAAACCATCAGGAATTCTTTTTTAATTGAATTTGGTTTAATCTCCCTTAGTGCGAGTACGTTAGGAATTATTTCAGGTAGTGTTGGCTCTTATTTTATCAGCATGCTACTCTTTGAATCCTATTGGGCTATAAGAGCTGATGTTCTCTTTCTCTATTTTTTCTTTATACCAATCTTAACAATCTTGATTGTTAGCTTTTTTACTTCAAAGATGATTCACCAAAAAGAGAATGTTCTTTTTGGCGAGTAGTCTTCTATTAAAAAAGTGTCTTAGAACGTTCCCTTTTTAAGTAAAATAGCCTATTTAATAAGTTTTAATACTAATTTGAGATAAAATATAGTTATATTTAGTTTGGGATAAAAAACAAAGAGGTTGTTAAAATGAGACGTTTGATATATTTTATTTTATTTTTTCTTTATAGTTCTTTACATGCAGATACTCCGATTTTAATTATGCATTCTTATCATAAAACTTACCCATGGACAGCAAATCAAGACAAAGGTTTTAGATCAGTTATAAATGCTCAGAAAGAATTATTTCCGCGATTCTCAACAGAATACATAGCTACCAAAAGACGTGAATTTGATAAAAATTATGAACAAGAGTTTCTTCAGTACCTTAGTGCAAAGTATAGTGGATATTCACCAAAACTTATCTATGTAACAGATGATGATGCTTTGAGTTTTATGCTGCATCATAAAGAGAAACTTTTCCCATCTTCGCCACTTGTTTTCTCTGGTATTAATGACACTTCAAATAAAAATATGCTTAGCAATAAAAACTATGCAGGTGTTTTTGACAAAAAGGATATTTCATCCAATATTAAACTCATTAAAACTCTCTTCCCTCAAGAAAAAGAGGTCATGTTGCTGAGTGATGATTCGACGACCTCTGACATTATTGACGCAGACGCAAGAAAAGAAGCTCAAAGATCTGGGCTGAAAATACATTCCATTCATGGCAGTAACTATCAAAGCACATTGCAGCAACTTCAAGGGTTCAAAGGAAAAATTGTACTTCTTACTACGGTTGGCGGATTTAAAACAAAAGATGGGCATCCTATACCTCTTAAACAAGCTATTAATGAGATAAAAGATGTTGGCAACTTCATTCTTATAGCGCTTGAAGATACCTATGTTCAGCAAGGTGTCATAGGAGGATTTGTCAATGTTGGGAGAACTGAAGGTGCAGAAGCTGGAAAGATCGCTTTGAAAGTTTTAAAAGACCCAGCGAAGTCCCCACAAAGTGTAGTAAGCAAGCACGAGTTCCTTTTTGATGTTAAAGCCCTCAATAAACTTCACATAATACTACCAGAAGAGATAGCAAAAAAGAGCCAATTAATAAATCAGCAAGCAACATTTGCACATAGATATGAAGATGTTTTTATGGATGCAGTCTATTTATTGCTTACTCTCATTGTCTTTGGTAGTCTCTTTGTGGCTCGTTACATGTACCGCAGTCGTAAAATAATTCTCGCAAGAGAAGATAGTCTTGGAGATATGACTGAAAGTTTGCATAAAGCGCAATATATTGCACATTTTGGACATTGGGATTGGGATATACAAAACAATACTCTGTGGTGGTCAGATGAAATATATAGAATATTTGGACTTGAGCCACAGGAATTTGAAGCAACCTATGACGCTTTTTTAGGATATATCCATCCTGATGACAAAGATAAGTTCGAAGAAGCTATTCGTGAGTCATTGAAAATGCATACAGATTACGAGATTGTTCATCGAATATTAAAAAATGACAAGACTGAACGGTATGTACGTGAAGAAGGAACTGTAAAATTGGATCATAATGGACAGCCGGTGCATATGATGGGAATTGTCCATGACATTACTGAAGAACATGAAAGAGAAATGAATCTTTTACTACAAGCTGAAATTTTTAATGCCGCACAAGACTCAATTATGGTGCATGACAGCGATGGACACTTTCTCTATCTCAATGAAAATGCATGGAAAACTCGTGGATATTCAGAAGAAGAGATGATGAAAATGACAGTTAATGAGTTGGATACACTTGAAGACCACGATAATTCAAAGCAGTTGAAAGAAGTATATAAAAAAATTAAAGAAGAAGGATATACAAGCTTTCAATTGGAACATGTATGTAAAAATGGGGATACATTTCCAGTAGAGATTTATAAAAAGTTTATTACACTACAGGATAAATCTTATTTTTTAAGCTCTGTGCGCGACATGACTAAGCAAAAAAAGGCACAGAAAGAGGTCAAGAAGCTTTCAAAAGTTGTAGAACAGATTGATGATTCTGTTATTATTACTGACAACATGGGAGCCATCACATATGTAAATAAAGCATTTTCTGTTCATACAGGCTATAGCACTATTGGAAAAACACCATGGATTTTAAAATCAAACCATTATGAAGCTACATTTTATCAAAATTTGTGGAGTACCATTTCAAGTGGGGAAGTTTTTAATGAAGTTATGGTCAACAAAAAGAAAAATGGCGATATCTTTTATGAGAAGAGAACAATTACTCCGTTAAAAGATAAAGATGATACTATTGTAGGATTTGTCTCAAGTGGAAAAGATGTAACATCAGAAACAATAATGAGCCAACAGTTAGAGCATTTAGCCTCTACAGATAAATTGACAGATATCTATAATCGACATAAGTTTGAAGAATTATTTATGCTTGAGACAGAAAGGTCACGAAGGTTTTCTCTTCCACTTTCACTTATAATGATTGATATTGATCTTTTTAAAAATGTGAATGATACATATGGACATGTTGTTGGTGATGATGTTCTTAAACATTTAGCAGTAGTTGTGCAAGAAAACATACGTAAATTAGATATATTTGCGCGATGGGGTGGAGAAGAGTTCCTTGTGTTAGCTCCGAATACTGATTTAGATAAAGTTCGTATACTTGCTGAAAAGTTAAGACTCGCTATCGAAACTTATGATTTTCCAACTGTTAAAAATATTACAATCTCTGCAGGTATTAGTGTGTTCAAAGAAAACGACAGTTTTGATACTCTTTTCAAACGAACAGATCAGGCACTTTATAATGCAAAAAATAACGGAAGAAACCAAGTCGCATCAGTGAGCTGATACAAAGTAACAACTAAGTTAGTGGAGATTATAGACTATGGATAAAAAATAGCCTGTATACTTTAAGTTATCGCCATCCAGAATTCTTATATATTGCGATTTTCCCAAAGTCCATCACTATCTCAAAAGTTAATATTCCACTTTCAGCACTCACCCCCGCGCCAGACAATATAACTATTTTGCCACAGCCAATCCTTTACATGTAAAGATGTTTTATGCTACTTAAAAATTATTTTTTTAAATACTCTTGACATTATAGAACTATTGTTCTACAATGTCACAAATGGAGATACACATGGCAAGACCAGTAGAATATGATTTAAACAAAGTACTTGACAATGCGATGGAACTATTTTGGAAAAAGGGATACGCAGGTGTTTGCATGGCTGAACTAGTGTCGCATACAGGATTAAATCGTAGAACTATGTACTCTTTGTTTAAAGATAAAGAAGGTCTTTTTAGAGATGCCCTAGACCACTATTATACTAAAAGTTCAGCTTGTAAACTTGCTATATTGAAAGACAACCCTGGCAAAAAAGGTATTGTTTTATTCTTTCAAAGCTTTGCTTTTTGTGATGATTTTAAAGGTTGCTTATTTTCTAATACTATGAGAGAAAAAGATTGTCTCAAGAGTGATACCTACAATATTCCTAAAGAGTATTTTGACAGTATCAATACTCAAATGCAAATCAATCTGACTCAAGCAAAGGAACTGGATGAATTTAGAGAAACTAACAATATCGGTAATGCACAAACAAAGTGCTTCCTGTTACCAAGAGTGTCATCCATTTTAGATTATCTGTAATTTTGATTTTCATATTTACTCCTATTTACCCTGCACAGCAAGATAATTGCTTTACATCTTTATTAAATGTTTGTGCACAAAGTTTTAAGCCCTCAACCATACTCAAATACGGGAAAAGCTCACTTGCAAGCTCTTGTACACTCATCTTAGCTCTCAATGCCAATGTAGCAGTTTGTATGATATCACTGGCATTGTCACATAAGGCTTGAACTCCTAAAAGCAAACCTGTATCTTTTTGTGCTACCATCTTTATAAAACCATTTGTATCAAAATTTGCGAGGGCTCTCGGTACATTTTCCAAACCTAAAACTCTCGTATCCACCTCGTAACCTTTTTGTTTTGCTTGCTTTTCATCAAGCCCTACAATTGCGATTTGTGGCTCTGTAAATACAACTGCAGGCACTATGGAGATATCCAAAATCTCATCACCATCTAGCATATTTGCAGCAGCTCTGGTTCCCGCAGCTGCCGCAACATATACAAAAGCCGGATTGCTAGTGCAATCTCCTCCTGCATATATATGCTTCACACTTGTTTGCAAATGGACATCTACGACTACAGCTCCATTGGAGTTTATCTCTACCCCTATATTTTCAAGTCCAAGTTTTAAAGTATTTGCTTTTTGACCTGTTGCTATGAGTAGCTCATCACTCTCAATCTTTTTATCATTAACTGTCAACTTAAAATTATGATTTTCATAAGATGCACTTTGGAAATTTGCATTTTTTATGATTTGCATACCTTCTTCTTTTAAAATCTTTTCAAGTTCCTCTCCTATCAAATCATCCTCACGAGAGAGAAGTGTACTTCTTGCAATTAAAGTAACACTTGAACCTAGTCTTTGATATGCTTGAGCCAACTCAAGCGCTACAGAAGAGCTTCCATATATTGCTAGTCTTTGTGGTATCTTTTGTGCAACCAAAGCTTCAGTAGATGTCCAAAAAGGTGTTTCCCTCAAACCCTTTACGTCCGGCACAAAAGGCGAAGCACCTGTCGCAATCAAGGCTTTATCAAACTTTATCTCTTGTGTCCCACCCTGACTCAGTTCAACTTGCAAAGTATGTATGTCTTTAAAAGTTGCAAACCCATGCACTAGATTAATGGAAGGATTTATCTCTAATATATTTTCATATTTAGCATGACGAAGCTCATCGACTCTTTTTTGTTGTTGCTCTAACAATACTTCACGATTTACCTCAGTTTTACAAGGCTCAATCCCATCATCGAAAGGACTGTTTTGTCGCAAATGTGCGATATGAGCTGAGCGAATCATGATTTTTGAAGGAACACAGCCGATATTAACACAAGTACCGCCGGTCACTCCACTTTCTATCATCGTTACTTTAGCTCCGCCTTCACTTGCTTTTATAGCTGCTGCAAAAGCCGCTGCTCCACTTCCTATGATGGCTATATGCACTTCTTCTTTACTATCTTTACTCTCTATCACAGATGCTCCATATCCAACTTTTTTAACCACATCTATAATGTCTTTGTCTGCGATATTTTTATTGGTATTTACGGTTGCTCTACTGTTCTCAAAAGAAACAGTTGCTTTTTGAATACCGTCTATTTTATTTAATGCTTTTTCAATACTGATAGCACAATGCTCACAAGTCATACCTGTTATATTCAATGTTTTCATTTTATTACTCCTTTTGATACATTACACGCAGCAGTAGAACAATCATCATCACTACAATGTTTATTTGCCGGCGAAAAAAGATCCCAAATCGAAACTATAAGCATAAGGGCGATACCTGTGTACATAACTGTGTCCCAAGGAAAAACCAAGGTGAACTAACAGTCTCCATATGAGTACAAGCAAAGGACCACTTTTCGCTTGGGTTTTTTATCTCACATGAGCCTCCAATGGTGTTCATGTTGTGTTTTATATCTGTCATAAGATTCATCATATATTTAGTATATTCTAATATACTAAATAATTTATTAACGTACACATGTTGTAATTTCTTCTTTTTCTATTGCAGATTTGATTTTTCGCATCGATGGTCCACTTAATTCTACCCTGTGAGATGAGTGAACGATCCTATCTAAAATTGCGCAAGCAATAGTGTTGTTGTTAAAATAGTTATACCGGTCACTAACCGGAAGTTGTGAAATGATAATTGTAGAATTTATCTCTGTTTTGTCTTCTATGATTTGCGCGAAGCCTGCCTTGGGTGTACAAATAGATTGGTAGCGTCATCTTCAACCGTTTATCCACAAATATTGAAGTTAAAAGAAGATTGGTATCACAGATTGATTGAAAATCTAAGCGATATAGAACGAAAAAGTTATAAAAATGCTATTAAAAGTTGTAAATAAAAATGATCTTTTAGGGTAGTGTCAATCGAACAGTATCAATCCGAAAATCAAACAATATTTTGGATGAGCTTGACATTATAGAATAATTGTTCTATAATGTTCCAAATGGAGATAAAATAATGGCAAGACCCGTTGAGTATGATTTGCAAGAAGTTCTTGATAGAGCGATGGAGATATTTTGGAAAAAAGGATATGAGGGTGTATCTATGTCTCAACTTGTTGCATATACAGGTTTAAACAGAGGAACTATGTACTCTTTATTTAAAGATAAAGAAGGTCTTTTTAGAGATGCCCTAGACCACTATTATACTAAAAGTTCTGCTTGTAAACTTGCTATATTGAAAGACAACCCTGGCAAAAAAGGTATTGTTTTATTCTTTCAAAGCTTTGCTTTTTGTGATGATTTTAAAGGTTGTTTATTTTCTAATACTATGAGAGAAAAAGATTGTCTCAAGAGTGATACCTACAATATTCCTAAAGAGTATTTTGACAGTATCAATACTCAAATGCAAATCAATCTGACTCAAGCAAAGGAACTGGATGAATTTGGCGGTGATGTAAAAGCTATGGCACATACATTGATAACTTTTATACACGGTTTTCATGTCTATGGAAAATACAATCACTCAAAAGAAGATAGTGATGCAATCATTAATAATATATTAAGCATGATTAAATAGAAAAGGAGCAAAGGTGAGTTCCTTGCGAGAACTTAATGAAAAATTTAATTAAAAGGATAAAAAATGACAGGACAAGATTTAAAAACGGTAAAAGTACTAAAAGAGACCAGTGAAAATTTATCGTTTTCAAAAAGAGAAAAACATCTCATTGGATTAGCAGTCACACTGACTTTAGGATGCACTGTATGCTCAAGTAGAAGATTTAAAGATGCTATAGAAGATGGTATTACAAAAGAAGAGCTTATAGAGCTAACTGATTTTGTAGCACTAACCAATGCAGGAGTTGTATCAAGAACCGCATTAACTAGTTGGGATGATGAAACCGATGCGAAGTGTTCTGATGGTGCTTGCAGCGTCAGCTAAATAGTTTTATACTATTTGGTATCATTTTGCTTTTCAAAAGTTAAACCATTAACCATTCAGAAGAAGTTAATGATGCTTTTTTTTTACCTATTATAGAACAAACATTCTAAAATAGGTAAAAAAAGTTATTTTAAAAATAAAGGATTAAGAATGTCAAGATTAATAGACGCTATAGAAGAATACAAAGTTGGTTTTAAACAAAAAGCCCCACAAGAAGTACAAGAAATAATGTTAAGCGCAACTAAAAAACTAGAAGATGCAAGTATCAGTAAAAATGCCTTGAGTGTTGGTGAGAAAGTAAAAGAAATAAAATTACCAAATGCTATTGGAAAAGAAGTCTCTTTATTTGAAACGTTGCAAAACAATGATTTTGCTGTTATCAATTTCTATAGAGGTGCATGGTGTGCTTATTGTAACTTAGAGTTAAAAGCTTTGCAGGAGAGAAATGATGACTTTGAAAAATTAGGTGCAAAACTTATCGCTGTTTCACCACAATCCCCAGATGCTAGTTTAAGCACAAAAGAGAAACATGAATTAGCGTTTGAAGTACTTAGTGATACACAAAATATTGCTGCTAAAGAGTATGGACTTGTTTATTCACTTGCAGAAGAATTACGTCCTATCTATAAGAGTTTTGGGATTGATATTCCAGCAAGCAATGAAGAAGACAGTTATGAACTTCCAATGCCAGCTACCTATGTTGTAAATAAAAATAAAGAGATTATCTTCTCATTTATCAATGAAGATTATACAAAAAGATGTGAACCTGAGGATATCATCGATGCAATCAGAAAAAATATTAAATAGAGGAACAATAATGACTAATAAAATTAAAATAGACATCGTATCAGATGTTGTTTGCCCTTGGTGCATCATCGGATATAAACGATTAGAACAAGCCATGAAAGAGTTGGGAGTAGAGGATAAGTTTGAAATTGAGTGGCATCCATTTGAACTCAACCCAAATATGCCGCCTGAAGGTGAAGATATTATCGAGCATATGGGCCGTAAATATGGCATGAGTGCTGAGAAAGCTAAAGCCGCGATGGAAGGCAGCAAAAAGAATTTTGACGAGATCGGATTCCCATTTGATTTTTATGAGGGGAAACGTATCGTTAATACTGCGGATGCACATGTATTGTTAGGTTATGCAAAAGAGCAAGGCAAACAAACTGAATTAAAGTTAGCCTTGTTTAAAGCGAACTTTGGCGAGCGTAAAGATGTTTCTAATCGCAAAGTTTTAGGAGAAATAATAGAAAGTATTGGTCTTGATGTTGCTACTGCAACGGCAAGACTTGAGGATACTAACGCAAGAGAACATGTCCAAGAGAAAAAGGGTTATTGGCACAGAGAAGGCGTATCAGCTGTTCCTACTATGGTATTTAATCATAAAACGAAAATGAATGGTGCCTATCCTGTTGAAACTTATAAAAAAGTATTGACTGAATTACTTGAAAAATAATCATATAAAAAAATTATAATAGTGGGAATTTTCCTACTATCAAATTAAGAGTAGATAAGGATATTTATACTACTCTATAAATCAAAATTTGTTGAAGAAAAAAATTAAACTGGAGTATTAAAGTGAGTATTGACTTAAATTATCAAATATCTCAATTTATAAAGTTAAAGATGCTTGATAAACAAGAAAAAATAATAGGTCTTGTTGAAAATAAAATTCAAGTTGTAATTAGTCAACCAAATATAAGTGATTTTTCTAAAAATCTTAAAAAAACTATGGAAATATTTTCAGAAACGAGCGAATGTTTTATTGTGACATCAAGTGAAGAAGAGTTAACAAATAAAATTATTGAGCAATATGAATTATCTAAATCATTTATCTCGTTAGATTTTAAAAATTTTGCAACACTGTTTAATTTATATAATAAAGAAAATGAACTTCAAAAATCTTTGATGATAATAGACAAAAGTTGTCAAATAGTGCACAAAGATATTTTGTAAAAATTTATGATTAAAAACAAAAAGGTACAGGAGAACATTATGAGTACAACACTAGCATTTGATGTATATGGAACACTGATTGACACTAACGGTGTTTTATCTCTATTGGAAGAATTCATCGGCGATAATGCAAAAAGCTTTTCACAAACTTGGCGAGATAAACAACTAGAGTACTCTTTTCGACGAGGACTAATGAAAAAATATGATAATTTTGCTGTTTGTACTGCCCAAGCTCTTGACTTTACGTGTGCTTTTCATAAAATTTCTCTTGAACCTAAGCAAAAAAAAGAACTTTTGGAAATTTATCGAGTTCTGCCTGCATTTAGTGATGTGAAAATGGCATTGTTATCATTAAAAATTGCAGGATTTCGACTTTATGCCTTCTCTAATGGTAAAGCTGATTCCCTTGATACATTGCTAACTAACGCAGGTATCAAGGAGATGTTTCTTGGGATCATCAGTGTTGATGATATCAAAACTTTTAAACCCTCTCCTGATGTATATTCTCATTTTCTAAGCAAATCAGAATCAACAAAAAGTGATGCATGGCTAATTTCAAGTAATCCTTTTGATGTGATTGGCTCCATCAATGCCGGAATGAAGTCTGCATGGGTTCAACGTTCACCTGACGCAGTCTTTGACCCATGGGGAATAAATCCTACTCTCACAGTCAATAGCCTTTTAGAGCTTGTTGATAAGATAAGTATTCATAAAAACTAAAGAATAAAATCTATCATTACATGTACATCCGCAGTATTACTTTAAATGCTTGATATAAAATATAAGTTTTAAGTAACTAAGGTAGTTCCTTCTTGAGTTCAGACTTCAACCATACCGATTGTGTTGGGTAGGCAAGATTGCAGTTGTTCTTTTCTGCTAAACTGGCAATTTTAATTAACACATCCTCTTTGGTGCTCAGCCACTCTTCCCAAACAGGACTTTTTGCAAAACAATAGATGAGGATATTGATTGAGGAAGGCCCAAACTCATCGATATATACCAATAGTTTTCGTTTTATACCTTGTACATCATTTTGCTTAGTTCCCCCAAATCGTATATTTTCAAAGACATCATCATTCTCTATTATCGCTATATCTGGATGATTTTTTAGCATCTCATGAATATCTTTTCTAAGGTTGATGATATCTTCCATCCTGCTTTCATAGGTGATGCCTAAAGCCATTTTGATACGTCGACCAATGCTTCGTTTTGACCAGTTTTGTATGTATGAATTGGCGAGAATGGTATTGGGAATGGTAATCATCGCATTATCAAAAGTTCGAATTCTTGTGGTTCTCATTCTAATATCAACAACATTTCCTTCAATATCGTTGACAGCAATCCAATCACCTTGTGAAAACGAATTATCTGACATGATGCTCAAAGATCCAAAAAAGTTAGTCAAAGTATCTTTAGAGGCTAAAGCGATTGCGATACCTCCAATCCCCAAAGAAGCTGCAATCGCTTTGATATCGACATTCAGCTGCGTTAGAAGATATAAAATAATCAATATCACTAATACAATTTTTAAAACTTTTAACATAAGGACAATCATTTCTTTACGCATATTTTGGTATTTACTCAAAAGTAACTGTCCATGCATACTGATATTATTGGTTAATACATTATAAAAAACCCAGGTAAATAGTGAAACATACAGAGTGTTGATCCACGGCATGATACGTCCAATGATAATAGGATTTTGAATCAGAATATACATTGAAAGCTGTAGACCAAGAACATACATGGCATAGATGAAGGGAAATGTGACACATTTTTTTAAATATTTATGTATTTCATCACGTTCTTGACTATTTTTTTGTTTGATAAAAAACTCGATGATAAAAAAGATGAGAAAAGAGACGATCTTTAAATTGAGTAATCTAAAGAAGCTCATAATCAATATGACCATAACAATTTCACCAATAGAAAAGTGTAAATGGTATCTCGTAAAGTTTGAAATTAATGAGATAGTATCAATGGAATCAATCTTTTTAACAAAATATTGTAAGTTAAACTCATCGATGAAAAAGTTTGTATTTCTAAATTTTGAAATGTTCTCAACTAGATATTGAAGAATAAAGACTTGAGTATATTTTTGGTTGTAGAGCGCGATGTAGTTTTTGACAAAGTCTTGTGATATAGAGTTGTTGTCCTCTCTTGCCTGAGCGTTTGCCGACTCTGTTTCATAAATGGATTTATATTTATCTAGTACGGTATTGTCAATCGTCTGGATACTATGCTGCAAGAGAGTGGCAAAGAATTTTTTTTCTCGATACTCCTCTTTGGCGATGATGATTCTCTTAAGGGTATTTTCATACACACGCTTATCTTTTATGAGTAAAATGCCAATTTCATCCCGTGCCACAGCAAGGTCGTTGTGGGCCCTTTTATTGATATAGATTTTATTCGTTAGAAGTGCCAATTCTTTACTGTAGACTTCGTTATTGTCGAGACTGGTTAAAAAGGATTTATTGTTAATATTTACAATGGTCTTTTCTAACAGCTGATTTTGAATGAGGATTTGTTTTTCTTCATCACTTAAAGGCTTCTCTTCGGGTTCTTTTAGTTCGGCAGAAATACTCTCTGCTGCTGCGGGTACTTGGGTCTCGTTAGATTTTATAAGTGGTAGAGGCTCTTGTACTGCAACCGCCGCTAATAAGAGGAGAGGAAAAAGGAAAAAGGAAATAAAATATCTAGTCATAAAAGCTCCGTTGGAAAATAAGTATAGAAGTATAGCATCTATTTATTTGAGACATTGTAAAAATGGGATTTTGCCTATAATTTATTAAAACTTACCAGTTTTTGAAGTAATTATCAGTACAATGAGACAATCATTATAAAGTAGGAGTAGACCAATGGAAGAAGAAACAAAAAAACACAAAATTATCGGATATATATTCAATATCAAAGAG
>Ga0314774_1000054_pt1 | contig 105424 bp, 97 predicted proteins | sample MetaGCBIA2018_FD_204515 | JGI IMG/M metagenome (GOLD analysis project Ga0314774, IMG submission 204515) | Cryopeg brine microbial communities from Beaufort Sea near Barrow, Alaska, United States - CBIA 2018 | ecosystem: Environmental > Aquatic > Marine > Coastal | place: USA: Alaska | collected... | reverse complement strand
TAAACATTTAATTATTGATTGACTTTGCAGTCTTTACATCTACCATAGAAGTACACTTTTTCACTAACAATCTCAAAATCTGTTTCTTTTTGAATCTTAGCTTTAAAACTAGCTAAAGAATCTGTCTCAAGATCCATAACCTTGGCACAATCAAAACATATCATATGTGGATGAGACTTAACTGTTGCATCATATCTTGAACTGTCATCGCCAACATTTAACTCTGTGGCTAAATCAGCTTTCTTTAAAGCATCTAATGTTTTGTATACGGTGGCTAAACTCATTGTAGGGTGTGTTTTTCTAAGGGCATTGTATATGTCCTCAGCTGTAGGATGGGATGTAGTTTCATAAAGCACTTTATAAATAGCAAGTCTTTGCGGTGTAACCTTTAGTTTTTTTGTTTTTAATATTATAGCCAACTTTTCCATCTGACACCTCCTCTTAGAAAATAATCAGTATTATTAAATAGTAGCTATTATCATATACCACTTTTCGCACATTGTCAAGTATACAAGAAGTGTATCAGAATAACAAGGAAAATTTATTAAGAATAAATAAAACATAGTAGAACTTTTTCACAATTGTCATCGTTTAAAACCTTCAGAAATCGTTAACTTGTTTATATGAATAAAGAATGGTAAAATAACATAAAGACATTTTATTAGGAGGAAACTATGGCAAATATTAATGTAGAATATATAAATCCATTTATTAGTGCAGCACAAACAGTACTTAAAGATTTCTGCCACATAGAGTCAACAATGGGGCGTCCATATTTAAAGCAAGCTACCTATGAAGGGGACATCCTTGCTGTAATCATTGGTATAACGGGTGTCTTAAGAGGACAAGTTATCCTTACAATGGAGAATCGAACTGCATGTGACATTGCATCACATATGATGATGGGAATGCCGGTTCCTGAACTGAATGATATGGCAAAAAGTGCTGTAAGTGAATTATCAAATATGATTTTAGGAAATACCGCTACAATTTTTTCAACCAAGAATATCGCATTAGATATCACACCACCTACGGTTACTCAAGGAACTAACCTTAGTTTTTCGGTAAGCGATTCAAAAACAATTTGTGTTCCATTAGAATATGAAGGCCATTCTTTTGAAATCAATATTGCGATAAGGGAATCAGTATAATGAATATAGTACTCTTAGAACCTGAAATACCTTATAATACAGGAAATATTGGTAGAACTTGTGTAACAACCAATACCTCGTTACATGTGATAAAACCTTTAGGTTTTGACCTAGATGAAAAAAGTGTGAAAAGAGCAGGTCTTGATTATTGGGATCAACTTGATATTCATGTGTATGAGAATTTTGAAGACTTTTTAACGAAGAATAATAATCCAAAAATATATATGGGTACAACAAAAGCCAAACAAACCTATGACCAAGTTCGATATGAACCTGACGCATTTATTATGTTTGGTAAAGAAAGTGCCGGAATACCAGAAGAGTTGTTATTGCAATACAAAGAAACTTCGATTCGTATACCTATGGCTGAAGGCACAAGATCTTTGAATCTATCAAATGCAGCAGCTGTTGTTTTGTATGAAGCTTTAAGACAAAATTCGTTTTTGGATCTAGAGAATGAAGGTCAACTTCACAGATATAAATGGTAAAAAGAATTGACCCTATGTGGGTTGATTATAACTAATCAAAAAGGTAATATATGATGCGCGTGGGAATACCGGTTACTGGAATTCCATTTGGCATGATATATTACCTTTTTCTGTGTATTGTTACATTGTTCCATTATTTATTCGGTTTCTAAATGTCGATTAGAAACACTTAGAGTAAATACAAAGGTTGATCCTTTACCTAGCTGGCTGTAAACATCAATGGTTTCACCATGAGCTTTAATAATCTCACGAACAATTGAAAGTCCAAGGCCAACACCTTTTTTGTCTTTACCACGTGAACGATCTGCTTTGTGGAATCTAGTCCAGATGTGTTTCATATCATCTTCTGATATACCAGGTCCAGAATCTTTCACTGAAATAACAACTTTGTCAGCTTTTAAAGAGGTTTCGACAGTTATCTCATCGCCGCTAGAACAGAATTTAATAGCATTGTCCAATAGATTGGTGATGATGCGATTAACTTGATTGTAATCGGCGTTTACGATAATATCTTGTTGTTCTATGAGTAAAGTTAAGTTTATACCTTTATCGACAATTTTCTGTTCAAATTGCATTAATATCTTACGGATAGTTTCATGAAGATCAAAGTCTTCATGTTCAGGTTTTAATACTTCGTTTTCCATCTTAGTCAATAATAGAATATCGTTAGTCAACTTCGTAAGACGATCGGATTCATTAAGAATAACATTCAGATATTTATCTTGCCGTTCGGGTGGTATGGTCCCATCCATAATTGCTTGAGCATAACCCCGTATTGAAGTAAGCGGGGATCTGAAATCGTGGCTGATATTGGCAATGAAATCTTTACGAAGATCTTCTAGCTTTTCAAGTTCTTCAGCCATATAGTTGAGACTATCAGCTAACTCGATTGTCTCAGTACTAAAAGCATTCGGTTCAATCCTTGAGGAGAAGTCCCCACCAGCAATCCGTTTAGCTGTTTGATTAAAGGACTTGAATGTTTGTGAGATGCTTCTTGAAAAAACGAATGTTGACATAAATGTTACAAACATAATAACGAGTAAACAAATCAGTGTTAAGTTATAAATATATGTAATATCTTCCTTAACAGAAGGGTAGGGGGAAAACATTACAATCGCAGCTTCTGATATTGCATCTTTTTCGATGGGATAAGCCACTGCAATAACAGGGTCGTTTTCAAAAGGTTTGAAATCACCAATGACATTTATCGTTTCGCCACCCAAAGCTTTATCAATGAACTCATGACGAATAACAGATCCTGCTATATTTTCTGCAGATGAGTCACTATCAAAGACAACCATATCCGTATTGTTAACAATAAGAATTCTCGAACCTGTAAAATAACTTGTTGTTTTTGTTTGGTATTGAAAAGCTGATTCGGTTAAAGTCCTGTCTATATATGTTTCTTTATATTGTGTACTAATGGTTGCACATTCCTTTTGCATTGTTCTATATTTACCGCTAACAAAGTAATCAGTCAAAATCTGAGTAAATACTCCGAAAAGCAGTAAAAATATTACAAAAGTAGTCAATGCATATATAGCAAAGAATTTACTAGAGAATGTCTTAAACATTATTTCACCTCAAATTTATATCCAATTCCCCATACGGTCTTAAGTCCCCAGTAATCATTTTCGCTAATTTTCTCACGAATACGTTTAACATGTACGTCAACAGTTCGCGTATCACCGATGTATTCATAACCCCATATACGATCAAGTAATTGTTCTCTTGTAAATACTTGGTTCGGATTGGATGCAAGATAATAGATTAGCTCCAACTCTTTAGGTGGCATTTCAACCTTATGATCATCATGTGTAACACTGTAATTAGATAAATTAATTGTAAGATTTGGTAAGTTTATCTGCTTTCCTTTGTTTTCTTTAGGAGTATATCTTCTTAAAACTGCTTTGACTCTTGCTGTTAATTCTTTAGTATCAAAGGGTTTAACCATGTAATCATCAGCCCCAAGTTCCAGTCCTAATATCTTATCGAAGGTTTCACCTTTTGCTGTAAGCATAATAACTGGAACGGTACTCGTTTGGCGAATTTCTTTACAAACATCATATCCGTCTTTTCCTGGTAGCATTAAATCCAATAACACAAGATTTGGATTAAATGATTTAACTGCCTCAAGTACATCATTGCCATTGTCGACTATCTTTGTTGCGTAATTCTCTTTCTCAAGATACAGTGAAATAAGTTCGCTGATATTTTCATCATCATCAACGATTAATATTTTGTTTTTGGTTTCCATAAGTTATTCTCCTCTTCCCTTTAATCATTAAATTCAACAACTGTTACACCGCTATCGCCTTCACCATATTCTCCTAAACGAAAGGATTTGACGTGAGACGATGAACGCAAAAATTGGTGGATTGCTTGTCGTAAAACACCAGTTCCTTTACCGTGTATGATTGTAATCTGCGATAAATGCTCAAGGTATGCATCGTCTAAATATTTATCAACAATTTCAAGTGCTTCAGTTGTTATTGTACCACGAACATCAACTTCTGCTCTAGTACCACTTGATCGGCTAACGGTAACACTTCCTTTGTTCTTGTTTCCTTTTGCAGGAACAAATTTCTTTCCAGTAGGGTGTTTGGTAAAATCTTTTTCACTTGTCGTAAGTTTCTCCATAACGACATCTATTGAATCAAATGAGACTTTCGATTTCATAATACCCATTTGTACAAGTGCTTCTTTTTTGTTGGGTGATACTGATATAATTGTACCATTCTGATTTAGAGTAGTGACGAACACACTATCTCCAGCTTTTAACAGTTCTGGCGAAAAGTTTTTAGTCTTGCGAGTTTCTTTTCGTTCGGTTTTTTCATTTTCTTTCAGTTTTTCACGAAGTGAACTTCGTTGCTGCTCAAGTTCTGCCATATTAAGATCTGTACCATTTTGCACTAAAGTGTTCATTTTACGAATAATTGAATCTGCTTCAGATTTTGCAGACTCTAGCACTCTTTGAGCGTCTAGTTTCGCTTCATCTATAAGACGTTTCTTTTGAGCATCCAGTCGTTCACGTTGACTGTCTACTTGAACCTTAAGCTCTTCAGCTTCTAGCCTATATTGTTTGGCTCTCTCTTTTTCGAGAATAGAAGTTTTCTTGTTGGTTTCTAAATCTGTGATTAAGTCTTCGAACCTTATTTCGCGACCTTTAAGTAATTCTTTAGCTTCCTCTATAATATAATCAGATAAGCCTAATCGCTTAGAGATGGCAAAAGCATTACTCTTTCCGGGGATTCCAATGAGTAATTTGTAGGTTGGCCTTAATGTATCAATATTAAACTCACAACTAGCATTTTCAACACCATGCGCTGATAACGCATATACTTTTAGTTCACTGTAATGAGTCGTTGCTGCTGTAAGTATGTTTGCATCTTTAAGATTATCAAGAATTGCCATAGCAAGAGCGGCCCCTTCAACAGGGTCGGTACCTGCGCCTAATTCATCAAAAAGTACTAAGGAATGATCTGTAACATGTTCTAGAATAAAAGTTATATTTGTCATATGAGATGAAAACGTTGACAAGGATTGTTCAATACTTTGTTCATCCCCAATATCAGCAAAAACATTATCTAATAATGTAAGCTTTGCACCATCAAAAGTGGGTATATGTAATCCACTTTGACCCATTAGAGATAACAAACCTAGCGTTTTCAAAGTAACTGTCTTACCACCTGTATTAGGACCGGTAACTACAAGGGTTGAAAATTGATCGCCTATATAAATAGTTATCGGAACCACTTCGTTTTGATTAAGGAGTGGATGACGTGCCTTTTCTAAATAGATGATATAGTTATCATTAAATATGGGACAAGAGCAGCGCATTTGCATTGAATAATTGGCTTTTGCAAATATAAAATCCAATTGAGTTAACATCTTAATATTTACATTAAAGTCATCTTTATATAAGGCGGCTTCATTACTGAGATGCGCCAGAATTTTCTCGATCTCTTTATTCTCTCTAATACCTAATGTGCTTAATGTATTGTTAAGTTCTACAATTGCCAGTGGTTCAACAAAAAGCGTCGCTCCTGTAGACGATTGATCATGAATCATACCTTTGAGTTGGCTTCTGAATTCAGCTTTTAGAGGTACGCAATAACGGTCATTTCTCACAGTGAAAAGACTATCTTGCAAATAGCCGGACTTGCTTGCTGATTGAATGATTTTGTTAAGCTGTGACTTAACTTTGTTTGCAATTGACTTGATTTCTCTTCGAATTTTCAGTAATTCAGAACTTGCATCATCTGCCATTTCATCTTCAGAAACAATACATCTGCTGATTTCAGTAGCAAGGTGATGTAATGGGTTTAATTGGACAAAGGAATCAGCAATTTTCAAAGTATCGATGTAGTCTTTACCGCTATTATAATAGCTCTTAACTTGCTTGGTTGCCCTTAATACATCAGCTAGACCAAGTAATTCGATTATAGACAGCGTTCCACCTACTTCAAGACGTTTTATACTCGATTTAATATCTTTAATACCTCGTATGGGTACAGTGCCTTGTTTACTGATTAAATTGACGCCATCACTTGTTTCAGTAAGGGCATCGTTAACATCGAGCAGATTGTCAAAAGGTTCTAATTCAGTAATCATCGATTTGGCCATAGGACTAATAGCTAGTGCTGCAATGTTAGCTAACACCTTATCGAATTCTAGTGTCTTAAATGATTTGGTATACATGTTAAACTCCTTAAGTCGGCTTCATATAAGCCATGAGTAGATTTGATATTATAAATTTGTTTAAAGCCAATTGATTCCCAAAACTTATGCCCAATAATATTCTCAAGGTGGCAAGTTAGGTATATCTTCTGTTGGGAATTTGTTGTTGCTAAGGTTTCAGTTAATAGGAATATAATTAATTTGCCATAACCCATATTTAATTTGGAGGGTAAGGTGGCTAATAGTTGGATCCATAAATGGTTGTCAACTGTAGGATAGTATCCTTTGACATATCCGTAGGGAGTGTCAAATTGATCAACAGCTATATATTGAAATTCATTTGATTGTTTGAAATCATGATTATAATTAATATGTAAAGGTTTTATTGAGATGTTTAAATATTTGTAAAAATCGGAATGAAATAGTTCCTCAAGTAAAATCAGATCTTTCGGTGTGGGTTCTCTTAATGTTAATTGTGATAAGATTGGTTTTTCATGGTTTGACATTTCATCCTCCAACAACACGATAAATGCAAGTGAATATATATAGTTCCATTTTACATTAAATATGAACAGATTGAAAGTCTTATTCATCTAGATGTCATAGGACAAAAGAACTAGTAAAAATGCCTATCTTTGTTGCCATTGAAGTTGTGTTATGCTATAATTGTTCGTGAGACTGTCGGTAAAAACAATAATTAATCTAACTATTTTGTTAGAACTGACGAAAAGGTAGGGACATTTACATGAAATTGGGGATTAATGGCTCTAAAAAAGAGCATAAAGTCAGAGGCAGGAACTATCTTACACTGATGTTTATTACTGATGCCACTAAAGAGGCAAAGGTTATCAAGATTTCAAAGTGGTTAAGATTTCCGTTATTAATAGTAGGGGTATTAGTGGTAGTTGGTTCTCTATCGATATATGAATATATTGCAAGACTTGAAGCGCAAGTTGTCATGAATAATCTTGTTGCACAGGAAGCAGTTATTGATAGTGATTCTAAGGACTATGCAATTACTGATTTAGAAACAGAATTAAGTTTAACTAAAGATAAAACATTTGAACAACTGGTTAACTTACAAGAACAAGCTGTTAAATTAGCTATGCGTCTAGAAGAATTAGAAGATTATCGCAGTGAAATGGAAAGCTTTAAAGAAGAAATTGATACGAATTTGAGTACATCCGATGAAGACAACAAGGATGGTACGGATGCATCAACTATAGACATAGAAGTTGCAGAGTATAATAGTGAGTTAGAGACTGTAACAAATAGTTTGAGAATTAATCCTTTCGGAACAAATCGTATGCTATCAACGAATCATTTGTCTGATTTCGTATTGGCTGAAAATCAAGGTGGACCGATTCCTGATAATACATCTGATATAAAGGGTGTTGATTTTGAAAATGAGATTGACAAGATCAATGAATATATAAATATTGCAATTGAAGAGATTGATACTAAGGAAGAACTTTTTCTGGAAACATCGGAGTCATTAGAGGGAATCATACCGTATCTGGAAGCATTTCCAAGTGTGTTACCTATTCAAGGCACATATATTACAAGTTATTTTGGTAACAGAAAAAATCCTTTTGGGGGTTATTCCTCGGAATTTCATACAGGAGTCGATCTTAAAGCTACGTATGAACCTGTTGCAGCGACCGGGGCAGGTGTCGTCGTTGTATCTGAATATTTATCAGGGTATGGTTATACTATCCTTATAGATCATGGTTATGGAATCATGACTAAATATGCCCATAACTCAAAGCTTTATGTCAATGTTGGAGAACAAGTAAAACGTGGTGATGTTATTAGTAAATCGGGAAATACAGGAAGAAGTACTGGACCGCATTTACATTATGAGATTTTAGTTGATGGCAAACCACAGAATCCATTAGATTATATTTATAAGGAGAACAATGAATGAAGGCAGCTAAGAAACCTAATTATGAACGACCATCAACAGTTATCGGAAAAGATACAATTATAGAAACAATGAACCTTAAATCAAAATCATCAGTGCAAATAAATGGAGTACTAAACGGTGATACAGATGTTGAAGCTAGTTTAGTAGTAGGACAAGGTGGAAAAGTAGTAGGAAACATTAAAGCGCTTTTTATTCTTGTGGCTGGAACCATTGAAGGCAATGTTGAAGCCGTTGAACAATTACATGTAACAAAATCTGCAGCTATTCATGGTGATATAACATGTGGTAGCATTGTTATAGATGATGGTGCAATTCTTAATGGCAGTTGTAAAATGAAGACACCAATAACCAATAACGATAAAGATACTAAAACTAAAACTAAAAGTAAAACTTTATAAAAAATTAGCCATTTATTTATAAATCGTTCACACAGTGTTAAAATATTCTCGTTATACTAAATAAGAAGATTAGAAAACGGAGTGCGAGGCGATGGATATTAATTCAATTTATAAAGAGTATAGTTTGAAAAATAAACAAAGTAAGATTGTCAAAACATCTTTTTACACTGAAAAAGTTAAAGATAGAAAAACATCTTACTCACTTATAACAAAAATAAAAAAGTTATTAATAAAAAGGCTACCTTAATTAAGGTAGCTTTTATATTTACTTGATTAGTAAGTAAAAGTCAACCGAGAAATGTTTCTATTAATGAAGTGCAAGCTGGATTGTTATAATTGGAGAAAAAATGTTATATGGATGTAATTATTCAGAACAATTAATTGAATTGTTAGAGGAAACACCATCATTATGTGACTATATAAAAATAGGTGCATTTGGTGATAGTTTGTCATGTTTAGAAAAGGCAGGTAATTATAAGCCACTATTGATTCATGGTTTTGGTTGGTATGAACGAGGTGGCATGCCTGATGTATCCGTTCTGGATTTTAACTTAATGAATAAATTAATGCTTAAATACAAGACACCATTTCTAGGTATGCATGCAATTGCGTTTGAAAAGGATGTTGTAGCTAATAACGACATACTTAAGCATATGGTTCATGTGTTTAAGGACATTAGCAATAAAATCCAAACAGAGCTGATTATTGAGAATATGGATTATTCCAGGTATTATGATTATGAAACCACCGTTATCGAAACAGTTAAGCCGGATTTCCTTTACCAACTTATAACAGAAACGGGGTTGAACCTGCTGCTGGATATTTCCCATGCATTAGTTTCTTCTTACCAGTTAGGTATGACTATTTATGAATATTTGGAACGACTACCATTAGATGCCGTTCGAGAAATTCATGTTACAGGAAGTTTTTTCTCTAATGATATTGGATATAAAGATATTCATGGTATAATAGGCGAAGAAGATTATAATCTTGTTCAGTTTATAGCAAATCATAAGAAGATTAAAAACTCTCGAACACTAAAAATGATAACTTTAGAATATGGCAATTGTCAATTTGCCGATAAAAATGCTATTGAGTATCAATTAAAACAATTAAAATCAATATTTGGTTAAATCATATGTAGTCAATAATATGAAACCAATCATATGTAATCACTAGAAGGAGAAATTATGTTATTCATAGAATCAATACGCGAAAATACTGAAATTGTTGATCATTATCTTTGCGCATCTAAACAAATCTTAAAAACTCGTGCTGGAAAAACTTATTACTCAGTAAGAATCCAAGACAAAACAGGAACAATCGACGCAAAAATTTGGGATCTCAATGACGGAATAGGGCATTTTGAAACAGGAGATTATATAAAAATCGATGGAACAGTTATTACATTCCAAGGTGGACTTCAACTAAACATTCGTCGCGTTCGTAAAAGCCAAGAAGGAGAATATAATCCGCTAGATTATATCCCGACGTCCAAATTTGATATTGATGATATGTATAACGAGCTCTTAAGTTATATTGAAAAAATAGAGAATAAGTTTATTAAACAATTAGCTGAATCTTTTTTTGTTGACGATCAAGCGATGGTTAAAAGATTTAAAGAACATGGAGCTGCAAAAACTGTTCATCATAACTTTTACGGTGGTTTGCTAGAGCATACTCTAGGGATCGTGAAAATCTGTGATTTTCTAGCAAATACTTATCCGCAAGTAAACCGTGATGTTCTTTTTGCAGGAGCATTGCTCCACGATATCGGTAAGACAGAAGAACTTTCAGAGTTACCCATCGTTGAGTACACTGATGAAGGACAATTAATTGGGCATATCATTATAGCGGTTGAATGGATCAACGAAAAAATCAATCAGATTCCGGATTTCCCCAAACCATTAGCGAATATAATTAAACATTGTGTACTTGCACATCATGGGGAGTTGGCATATGGCTCACCTAAAAAGCCAGCAATATTAGAAGCTACGTTACTTCATTATGCAGATAATATCGATGCAAAAGTTATGACATTTACAACAATACTTAATCAGACGGATAAAGAAGATGATTGGGCAGGGTACCAACGTCTATTTGAAACAAATATTAGAAAAACAAGATTCTAAGATATTATTTATGAGATAGATACTATCATGAAATGGATATTAATCATAAGACTGGTATTTTCATGAGATAGATATTATTGTGAGACAGATACTATTCATAAGTCAGATATTGTCATGAGATAGATACTATTCATAAGACAGCTATTATCATGAGATACATGTGGTTATGAGAAAAGAGATAATGTAAATATAAGGAGCAGTATGAATAAACAATGTCCAGTAGTTAAAAACGAATTTTACGAACTAGAGATAGTAAGCTTAGGAGCCAATGGAGAGGGTATAGGCCGTAAAGATGGTTATACTCTTTTTGTTCGTGGCGCTATTCCAGGTGATCTTATTAAAATGAAAGTCATCAAAGTCAAGAAAAAGTATGGTATCGGCATTATTGATACCATCCTTTCACCATCACTAGACAGAGTGGAACCGCTTTGTCCTATTGCTAATAAATGTGGTGGATGTAATATACAACATATGAGCTATGAAGCTCAACTTAAATACAAAGAAAACTTGATTGCAGAGAGTCTTGTTCGTATTGGTGGATTAGATGATGCGGATATAAGAAGTAAACTTGAGCCGATTATTGGAGCCTCGGAGCCTTATTATTATCGTAACAAGGTCCAATATCCAGTGAGAGATAACCATGGCGGGATAGAAATTGGTTTTTATGCCAAGGGAAGTCATCGAATTGTCGAAACACCTCGTTGTTATATTCAGGATGTTTACAACGAAGAAATTGTCAAGACAGTGCGGTCCTTTATGATGGAACATCATGTTCCGGCATATAATGAAGAACTCCAAAAAGGATTGATACGTCATATTGTTATTCGTAAAAGTCATGAAAAAGATGTATTTCATGTAACAATAGTTATAAATGGCAGAAAACTGCCCAAGGTAGAAATCTTAACCAATGAATTAATGGATTTAGATAAAGTTGAAGCGGTTAGCTTGAACATTAATATGGAGAATACAAATGTTGTTCTTGGATCAACCATAATCAATATGGCAGGACCGGAATATCTGGAAGATAACATTAAAGAGATTAAATACCATATTTCACAAAAATCATTTTACCAGGTGAATCCACAACAAACGGTGAAGCTATACGAAAAAGCATTAGAATATGCAGCTCTAACAGGCAATGAAACGGTTTATGACCTCTATTGTGGCATCGGAACCATTTCATTGTTCTTAGCTAAACAAGCGAAAGAAGTTTATGGTGTTGAAGTTGTTGAAGAAGCTATTCTTGATGCTAAAGAAAATGCAAAACTGAATGAGATTGAAAATGTACACTTCTATGTTGGAAAAGCTGAAGAAGTGATGCCAAGATTATTTAAGGAAAAAGAGATTACTGCAGATGTAGTGGTAGTTGACCCGCCACGTAAGGGTTGTGAGGAAAGCCTATTGGATGCTATCATCCAAATGGGAGTGAGCAAAATGATATATGTTTCTTGCGATCCGGGAACGTTAGCAAGAGATGTTAAATATTTGGTTGCAAATGGTTATTATCTTGATAAAATCTGTGGCGTGGATATGTTTAGCCATAGCGTTCATGTGGAAACTGTAGTGAGAATATCAAAAATCGACTCATAATATTTGCCCAGTTCCCTTTGAAAACTAAGGTTTTGTGCTTTGATGTGGATATTGCTAATTTTCGGAATAAACGGTTGAAGAGTGAGATTTTGGTAAGGATTGGGATTAGAACCGTGGTTTGAAATATGTGTATATGTAAAACGAGGTATAGCGACTTTGGTCGATATACCTCGTTTTTAATACTTGCTATACATTTTTTTAAGTGACTTATTCGTTGCTTATTACTATAGCCTATGTGGAAGTATAGCGTCTCATTGAATTTATCGACTCAAAGCCAATTCTCTGAATTTTCTCATTAATAAGAAAATAAATACTAACCATGGAATTAATGAGAGTAATGAGAATATCATGCCAAGTAGACCGGCAGAAGATGGTATGATCATCAAAACCCCAGAGATTAAACCCCAAACCCCAAGAGATTTTTTGGAATTGGGACTTTTTAGTAAAGAATAAGTGAAGAGTAACAGGGATAATGCACCTAGAACATAATAAACATCAAAAGTAGTACCAGTATAACCAGCCATTAATGCCTCGCCGGCTGACAAATAGATATTTAGCTCCCCTGGTAGTGCTTGGAAATAGTGATTACTTAGAGTTAGCATTTCAAATGCAGGATTAGATGGATAATAACAGGCATTACTTACTACAGCGAAGATCAGTGCTAATGAAATCGTAGTAGGCCTTTCATTATATAATAGTACAAAGAGTGCTAAGTCGATGACAATAAGGATGATGTTATTGATTATGTAAAGAAAATCCAAACTTAATAGTCCTAAAAAGGGGTTTTGCCGATAGAGTTCGAAAAGTCCTTTAACTGTAGTTGGTGGAGGTGAAACCACAAAAATAAGAATCTGTATCGGTATAAGAATGAGCATTATTAATGATAAATACCATGCAACCTTAAAAAGTGGGTGAAAGTTGGTTTTAAATTCTTGATTCATGCGTTATTACCTCCTGGATTTTTTATATGGATTTTTTTAAGAGATGATTTACTGTTTTAACCAATTCATCTTCTATATCTTCTCTTTTGGTTGAGCCATTGGATGAAAAACTAAGCATAATCATACCTTGCAAAGCATAAATAATTGTTTTGGCTACAACTTCAATATCATTTGGATGAATCACTTTTTCTTGTACTAGTCTATGGAAGGAAGTCTTCCACATCCCATTAAATTTTTCTTCTAATTTTTGATAACTATCATCTCCGGCTGGCTGAATAAAAGGGTAAAAATAGAAGAAACGGAAAACATTAGGATGTTGAAAATAGTACTTGGTATAGTTGCATAAAGCATCAAGGATTTCATCTGCAGGATCTTCTTTATAAGTGGGAGTAGTTGAAAGCTCAGAAATCATATCTTCAATCATATCAAGACGTAGTTCCCATAAAAGGGCATTTAAGTCTTTAAAATAATAGTATACATTCGTATAGGAGAAACCGGTTACTTCGGCCAAATGACGAACGGTTAGAGATTCATAACCTTTCGTATGAATTATTTGTTTGGCAGCTTGAAGAATATCTTTTTGGGTCCGTTCTTTCTTTGTTTGTTTCATATAACCTCCATAATTTTAACTAAGTTATAATTATTTAACTTAGTTAAAATATATAACATTAGATTGAATATGTCAAGCTCTTTAATATATCTTATGCAACTATCTCATATGTAAAAGCAGCCTATATCTAAAATACAGATAGAAAAGTCTATAACAATTATCTAAAAGTTTTCTGATTGGAATTACACAAAAATGAAAAGAATACCTTGAAACATATCGAGTATTGATATATAATGATTGTATCGATACTCGATATGTTTATGTAAGGAGATATTATGGCGAGAAAGCAATTGCAAAACCTAACTGAATCTATGTATTATGTGTTGTTATGTCTCAAAGAACCGCTTCATGGCTATGGCATTATGAAGCGTATTGATCAAATGACAGATGGACGGGTGAAAGTCGGACCGGGTACTTTGTATAACCTTATTGCACGATTTGAAAAAGAAGAGATTGTCATAAATGTTACATCGACAGACAATAAGAAGACCTATGTACTGACAGATAAAGGATTCGCATTGTTAGATAAAGAATGGGAAAGACTGAAACAACTCGTATGTGATGGAGAGAAGATTTTGGAGGGGTACAATGAAAGATAAAGAGATAGATAGCAGGCTGCGAAAAAAAGTCTTTAGACTTGCCGGAGTGACAGACTATAAGTATTTGGAAACGAAATACAGAGAGATGGCATCAAAAGGTTGGCTAATTGAAAAGTCAAAAGGTGCTAGAGATACATATGTTGCAGTGGAACCTATCGATTTGGACTTTAGTGTGACTATTTTTCAACCTACCGGTCCCCTAGAATATCTGAACCAAAATAAAGAGGCGCTCTATAAAGAACTTTGTGAAGATGGTGGTTGGACATATGCGACAAGTAATGAAAGGTATCAGGTATACCATAAACCGGCAGGTGCTGACGCAATACCTATACACACCGATCCAGTAGAGGAATATAACACGATAAAAAGTGCGTTCTTTAAAAGTGAAATAATTATTCTTATCATAATACTTATCCAATTATTCCCTTTGATATCAACTTTAATGAACATGAGATATGATAATTTTTTGAGACCAAGTGGAATGATGTCAGTTATTAGTCCAGCAATTCTAATTGTGATTTTAAGTATATATTTCATTCCCGTATTGATCTGGTTCATAAAAAACAGCCAAAGAGTAAAACGAGGAGAAACGTTACTATTCGAATCGAGTCGTCGCATTGTATTGAGAAACAGGCTATATATTATTCTGATGGGGATTTATTTGTTATATATCGCTACAAGCTTATTCGGCCTGATATTTTCAGGAGTACCCCTTGTTATATTGGCGATTGTGCCTATAATGGTTCTTCTTCCTTTAGCCGTTGGGTTAGGGATGAGACATAAGATCAAGAAAGTGAAACATTCAAGAAAAGTAAACCTGGCGGTACTAATTGTTGTCCTATTAATCACATGGATAGTCATGGTAACAATAACATTTGGACTTGTTGGTATGGGCATGGATTATAACGACGAAGAAGTATCTGCGATTCCGGATGTTCCTATATTGACCTATACGGATTTCCAATCCGAATTGGATTTTGAGCCAAGAAGAGTGAGAATACAATCAAGTTTCTGGTCGCCGCTGAATTTCAAATATAATAGCTGGTATAAAGATGTTATTGAAGGTCAGGTTAACGATATTGGTGTTGAGTATATTGAGACAAGATTTGACTTGGTAGCGACGACGATAGTCGATATGATTCTTAAGGATGAAAGAGAAAATATTGAACAAGAACGTGAGTATGACGTAGACGGTGTGACTGTTGAGGACTATGTCTACCCAATCAATGGATATGAAGACCAAGTGGATGCTATCTATAACATATCATCTTACAGAAGCAGGGTTATACTGATTAAAGGAAAAACCATATATGTAGTTCAACTTGACGTTCCTGTAGAAGGTGAAAGGCTTGAGATGGTAGTGGATAAGCTTTTTGGTGAATAAAGGCATTGCTGTATCAAATGAGGGATGAATTTCTTGCCTTTGCGGGTGTAATTCTTGAATTTGGACTAACTGACTTAACAGAATTTGAACTAATTGAATTGGAAGTTTTGCTACATTATTATGAGTATGTTGATGAATTAGGACGTTTGATGTGTTAATATAATAGTATAAACATATTTATTAACAGTGCGGAGAAAAGGAAGTGAAGCCCATGAATGAGCACAGTGAAATTAAGTTATTAAGGAAAGTTCAGGAATTGTTGAACAAAGGATATAATGAGATTGATATTGTTGACCATGTTGAGGACCTTTTTGGATACTTGAATTTACTCGAAAGATATTACATTCATTCTAAAAGATATGATGATGACTCAATCGTTGCAAATGCAAAAGATGAAATTGATGTTGATCCCCAACTCGTCAAGGAGATGCTAGAAGAGATAGCGCCGGGCGATGAAAAGGCTTTGAGTGCTTTCATTGACAAGCGAATTAAATTATTTGAGTAGATGCTAATATATACCTACAATCGTAGCGTTACTAAACATAACCATTATGAACATATACATAAGTGATTGAGGGGAAGATAGTTGATTCAATCAACTATCTTCTGTTGATTGAGCGCTAAGATATAAACGCTTCAAAAGATATGGATCACCGGATGTATTGAAATTAAAAGAGATTACGAAACCTAATCCTAAAAAAATGAAATCTAACAAGTCAAATCTAACAAATCAAACCTAACAAATCAAACCTAACAAATCAAACCTAACAAATCAAACCTAACAAATCAAACCTGCAAAACAAGAGGTGAAAATACCTGTCAACTATAGCGAGGCGCGATATAATGAAGCTAGATATATCACATCTTGATATTATGAATATATTTACTAAGTACATTCCAATGACCGAAACTGCTTACTATATATTAATGGTTATTAATGAACCCCTTCACGGTTATGGCATAATTCAAAAAGGTGAACAAATAACAGAAGGTAGAATTCGAATAGGGGCCGGTACTATCTACGAGACATTATCTAAACTTGAAAAAGACGGCGTAATCGATATAGTTAGCGTCACAGAACGACGTAAAATATATGTGCAGAGTGATTTAGGCAAACAGTTGATTAAGACAGTGATGATGAGATCCTATACATTTCATAGGTGCTCACCCGATGCTACAATATGGCTCATTTCATGTAACAAGATGAGAATAATTCCGACGTAGTAAAAAAAAAGTAATAATAGGGAAAGATTAGTTGTAATTATGGTTCAAATAGTATAGACTGCTATGGTGCAATAAAAAAAAGTGAAAGTCTGGTGTTATATGAAAGTTATGATTATTGGAGCAGGAAAATTAGGGACAAAACTTGCCACGGCAATGCTCAATGGTGAGATTGAAATAACGATTATTGACAATAATGCAGATGTCATAGAAACAACAAAAAACCATTTGGATGTACTAACGGTCAACGCCAATGGGGCGGTGAAAGGGGTACTTGAAGAACTCAAAATTAACACATATAAGATGGCCATTGCTGTGACGGACAATGATGATACCAATATTCTCATTAGCTCAATGGCTAAGAAGTTAGGATGCAATTATACAATAGCACGCATTCGAAATCCAGAGTATGCCAATCAACTTGCTTTTCTGAAAAAAATTTATAAAATTGACCGCATTGTCAATCCGGAGTTGGCGACTGCCAATGAAATATCCAGGTATTTGATGGGGAGCACACCTTTCTACTTCGGCGACTATGCCCAAGGTAAGATTTCATTAGTGAATTTTAACATTAAGAATTCAGCTCATTTTGTCGGGAAGCAACTCAGTGATATCAGCCAAATAGATCGACTGCTCATCGTTGCAATATCTAGAAATGGTGACACAATCATTCCCAATGGCGCCACAGTGCTTGAAGAAAATGACACTCTGTATGTCATAGGGCAACGTGATAAAGTGGCGGATATTGCAAAAGAACTCTCTGCAATCAGAGCAAAAAAACAGATTAAAAAGGTCATGATACTGGGTGGCGGTAAGATTGGTTTTTACTTAGCGGATAAACTAACAAAAAATGGAATGTCTGTCAAGATTATTGAAGCAGACAGGAATCGGTGTAAGGTACTTGCAGAAACATTGCATCATAATGCCCTTGTTATACATGGTAACGGAACTGATATTAATCTTCTGGAAGAAGAAAACCTGGCGGATATGGATGCCTTTATTGGAACTACAGGATTTGATGAAGAGAATCTGTTTATGTCACTTAGAGCAAAGCAATTAGGTGTACGTAAAGTCGTTGCCAAGATTTCTAGACAGAGCTATGTGCATATTATTGAGAAGCTTGGTATTGACTTGGCCATTAATCCTGTGAATATCACAGCGAGTGAAATCCTTAAACATATTCGAGGCGGACATGTGGTTTCAGTATCTTTGCTTCTTGATGGACAGGCTGAAATAACTGAGATTATTGCAGCTGAAAATCTGAGAGTGCTTAATACACCCATTAAGGATATTGAGATTCCTCAAGGGGTAATTATTGGGGCGATTGTACATAAGGATGAAGTGATTATTCCACAAGGTGATTCCGTTATTAGAACGGGAGATCGACTGGTGATTTTCTCCCTTCTCTCAGAAGTGCCAGCCCTTGAGACATTTTTCCGTTTGAAGGAAGGGCGCCAATGAATTATAAAATGATGTTTAAAGTATTGGGGTATATATTGCTGATTATAGCATTGAGCATGCTGCCTCCTTTAGTAATCGCATTTATAACTGGAGAAGGGGATTTTCTTGCCTTTCTTATAAGTATGGGAATTACTGGCGTTACAGGGTTTGGCTTGACGAGAATACCCATTAAAAAAAATGTTATTAAAATTAAAGAGGGCTTGGCCATTGTGACTCTGGGATGGTTGTTTGCTTCAGTCTTCGGTGCATTGCCATTCTATTTGTCAGGCAGCATACCTAATATAGTTGATGCCTTATTTGAGACAGTATCAGGATTCACAACCACTGGAGCAACGATTGTTAGGGATGTTGAAGCATTGCCGAAGGGTATTCTTTTTTGGCGTTCATTTAGCCATTGGATTGGTGGAATGGGTATATTGGTTGTCGCTGTAGCAGTGCTTCCCATGATGGGATCAGGTGGATTTCACGTTTTTAAAGCAGAGAGTCCTGGACCTGTTGCGGATAAGATTGTGCCAAGAATCAAAGATACGGCAAAAATCTTATATGCGACCTACATCATTATTACACTGACAGAGTTTATATTGTTAATATTCGGTGGCATGACACCATTCGAATCAATTGTGCATACATTTGGTACACTAGGTACCGGTGGTTTTTCTACAAGAAATGGTAGCATTGGTGCCTTTAATAGTTCGTATATAGTTATCGTTATTACGGTCTTTATGATTATGGCTGGGACGAACTTTTCGCTGTACTATGATCTGATCAAAGGCAAATGGCGAGATGTAATAAAGAACAGTGAGTTACGGCTCTACCTTGGAATTATCGCTGTGAGTGTTGTGGCTATAACAATTGATACAAATCTAAGCTTCTATCATAATTGGTTTGAAGCCTTCAAACATTCGTTTTTCCAAACAAGCTCTATCATAACAACGACGGGATATACAACGACAGATTACGAACAGTGGTCAACCTTTTCACAAGGTATTCTATTCGTTCTCATGTTTGTTGGTGGTAGTGCCGGTTCAACAGGTGGTTCAATCAAAGTCATGCGGATATTGGTACTGATCAAATTACTCAAGCGAGAGTTGACGAAGATTCTTCACCCAAGAGCAGTTCTATCTGTTCGTGTTGGTGGTCAGCCGGTTACGGATGACACATTGCTTAACATATCAAGCTTTTTTATGTTGTACATGTTGATTTTTGCCTTTGGTTCAATCATCATTTCATTAGAAGGCATTGGATTAGTAGGTGCTGCCAGTGCGGTTGCCGCAACATTAGGTAACATCGGTCCGGGTTTTGAGTTTATCGGACCTACACAGACTTATGCTGATTTTTCAGTCTTTAGCAAACTATTGCTATCGTTCTTCATGTTACTTGGGCGATTGGAATTATTTACGGTAATCGCGTTATTGACTCCAAAGTTCTGGAAGACTGAATTATAAAGGTATATCAGATATGCAAGGTCATTAAGTTAAGAAAAATAGCAAAGAGCTATGTGTATAAAAGCACATAGCTCTTTTTGCGATAAAATCTAATTAAGTAAACTAATAGAGGAGCTTAAGATGGATCATTATTCTTAAACAATTCTTTGAATCGTAGATAACCATATTTACCAATATCACGTGCTAAGATTATTAACTTTTCGATGGATTGCTTTCTGATTAAATATATTCGTAGAATCAAAAGAATAAGTAGCAATCCAAAACTTATCTTGAAAAACAGGATTGATATTGGATTTTCTTTAGCCATGGCAGTTGCAAATAGTTCTATTGTGGCAACATAGCGCATAATGTAATTATTCGCAGGAGAAGGTGACTGGATAATTGTATTCACATTTGAAGTGTCCAATGGTGCAATGATGTAGTGGTAATAACTATTTTTAGTAAGCAGTTCAGCTCCGGCACCGCCAGTAATCATATACCTTACGCCATCTTTGGTATAATCCATATAACTGTGAATATGAGATAGATAAACAGTATCAACATGATAGGATGTCATTAGTTGTTCAAACTTAGCGGCTTCCTGTGAATCTTGAAAGCCATGGTTCATATCTTTGCTGGCATTATAATCGTTTAATTTTTGCTCAACCAGATTGTTGCCGTTTTTCACTTTATTGATCAGCTCTGGAATCTCATTGGTCTTCGTACCACTTCTTGGATCGGTAGGCGGTATGTGGTTGATGACAAAGATGCGTTTGCCGGTGGCCTTGATCAAATCTTGTTCCAACCACAGATATTGTTCATCACTGATGGCTTTTTTTTCTGACCAACCTGGTGAAGAATCCAGAAAAACAAAATGAAAGTCTGCGTAGTCGAAAGAATAGTATGGTGGGCCGTACAGCATCGTGTAGGTATCCCTACCTTGACCTCGAATATCATGGTTGCCTAAGGTTGTTAAGAAGGTTGTGGATAATTTTGACGTCATTTGATCGAACAGTCTATATTGGTTGGGCTTACCACTGAATACCAGATCGCCGTTGTCAATAACCATTAGGGGCAACTGACTTTGTCCGTTGAGTTGTTCAATCATTGCTTCAAAAGTATCGTATCCATCGCGATTGTCTCCAAGTACAACATAGTTAAGCGGACCACTCTGACTAGCAGGGGAGATATTTATTGTTTCATTTAATGAGGGTGCGAAGTCAAGCTGCAACGTATTAACTAACACTTTTGTCATTGTTATTGGAACGGTGCTCTCAGGAAGACTTTTAGCATAAAAATCAGGGTTGATATTTTCTAGTAAGATTTGAAGAGTTTCTGAGGACCCACCTTCGACAGAGATGCGCGGTAAAGGCGACAATGCCCTAATGATAAGACTTTCCTGATCGTGTTTACCTTTTTTAATGCCTTTTATAAAACCACCATAGACAGTGACATTGGCATCATGAAAGAGATAAGTCGAGGATGAATCATCAGGGTTGAAATTTAAGGGTATATTTAAGAAGTCCTTGTCAACGGCATATGCATTATTGCTGTCATATATGAAAGCCGTAGTGCCTATTATAAGCGATAAGCATAAAATAATGATTGCACCTGTGATTGATTTTTTGAGTTTCAAAATCACACCTTCTTTCTAAGATTATTCTTAAGTATAAGCCCTCTTTTTCTTTAAATTCAGAGTCCTAAGGATAAATGTCTACATTTGAAAAGTATACACCATAATTCATTAAAAAGATAAATAAGAATTGGTTTCATCACATCATATTGATCATCAACGTATAATCGGTTGCTAACATTGTAAAAAAAACCGATTGATTTTCTTCAAAATCAATCGGTTTATGAATATAACGATATGTTCATTTAATTGTATTATACTAAAAAGTTATTTCATCAATTGTATGATAACGTACAAAACCTGACTTAGTAAGAGTATTAAAAGACCCGATATTCATTTTTTCTGTAGAACAAATCGCTTTATAACCATTTTCATTTGTTATTTTTCTAATAATTGAAATTATATAGCTACCTAAACCACGTCGTCTATAATCTATGGACACTGACATACCGATATTAGCGTAACCTTTACTGCTGATACTAGGCCTAGTCTCGCCAGTTCCGATAATTTCTCTATTATATCTAAAAAGTATAAGTTGGCATTGAGTAATACGTTGAGTCAGGTAAGGTGCTAACCAATCACCCGTCATTCCTATCCCTGCAAAGTAGGACATAACTTCATCTAATTCGTCCATAATGGCATAGCTCATTACGATACCATCAAATGGCATAGGATTGATCACAACTTCATCCTCAAGAAACATATAATCATTTGTAATTATATTTGTAGACTGCTTTTCGCATAACGAATGGTATATAGGGTCATTGGTACAGCTTAGCGCTTTGCTTATCTTGTTTTGAGAGATGACCGTCTCAAAAATCATTGAAATGTCTTTTCTGGCATTGTCTTTAACGTAGAATTGGAGCATGACATTGTCACTATTAGTCGCAAAAAAACCACAGAGACCATCTTCATCTTCAATCTCATAAAAGTCACAAGACGGAATGATCCCCAATTCATACATATCATCCATTGGTGACGTTAGATTATTATAATTATCTTTAAACATCAAATCTATTTGTTCCATTTTTACTTTATTAGTTTTAATCATTTTTTACCTCTCATCTTCTTTCAACCGATCAACCGTCGATAAAGCTATATTAACATGAGTTATGTGTTATATCTAGTTTTGTTTGAATAATCTCCTTTTTATTATTTATCCGTTTAACCAAGATATGGAAGAGAATACCTGCCCGTAAGGAGACAAAGTAATCTTTCGGAAAATCAGAATTGTGCTTTAGATCATGCTTTTATCACGTATCGTAATAAAAATATATTAAAAATAGAAAATGTTTGATAAACTTCACGTATTGTGATATAATTTGTTCATAAACATCCTATCCTATTAAATAATCATGATAAGTCGTTTCAAAGAAACAAGAGGTGACACAATGAACGAATTTATTAAGTTAAGAAAAACATTTATTCAGAATGAAGATTCAACAACTTTCTCTTTACGTTTTTTAGAGACATACATGAAGCATTATAGAGTTCGTAATACAAAAGAGAGTTATCTGTTTAAAAGTGTAGAAAGAATCAAAAGTCTTAGTTTGAAATCAACACCAACACAGGATGAATTGATGAATGCCTTGATGAATTTAGGAGATAGTGATTATTTAGACAGACTAATCGTAAATCTAATAATTCAACATCATCATCAAATGTCTGGAAACTTATTTGAGCGAACAATACTAAAGTTAGTGACGTCTGAAACAATAAATGACGCCATTATATTTAGTCTGATTGATATATGCATTGAGTGTGATATGAATTTATTGAAGAACTATGATTTGACAGTGATTTTTAGTAACCATATAAATAATTATGACATAATATCTATTATGATTGATTACATGCATCATTTTAAAATCAACGTCTACCAAGATTTTCTATATGATTTTATTAATATGGATTTGCCTGATAACATTAGAGTTCAAATTTTAAGCTTACTAGCAGATGTCTATTCTATTGACCTGACAAATCAAGAGCCTATAAAATCATTCATAAAGAGTAAAAAAATTTATGAAGACTATGTTAGAACCATTAGCCAAAAAATCAACTTTGATCAGAAGGGTCTTGTGTTAGTACAGTCTATGTTTCATGGAGATTTTGATAACGATGGCAAGGGGAATAACGGCGGTATAGCGGTATTACTAAAGAGTTTAGGCAACGCTTTATCTGAGAATGACAAAGTTGCAATGGTCATTTCAGTCAGCATCAATAATGAATGGTCCAGTGATAAACCGTTGATTCATAGCTATTCTAACCGTCACATATTAATTAGGATGCCGATTTATATTAGTGATTCGGATGAAGACCCATATGTTAAAAAGGAGCATTTTATTGTGCGTTTTATTCAGAGGTTTTTTGAAAGGACTCAAATAGATCCAGATGTTTTTCATATCAGATACCTTGATAATGCTTCTAAATCTATGGCATTGTTATGTGAACGTTTAGGGAAAAAACTTGTATTTACGTTAACACCGGATCCACATAGAAGCATGTTTGATGAGAGTGGACAATTGAAGAGCTTTGGTCATAAAGAGTATCTTTCTCACCTGAATAGAATCAGCATTGGTGATGAATTGATTTATAAAAGTGATGGTATACTCGGTATAGGGAAAGCAAAAGTCAAAAGAGAGCTAGAACAATATTTTCCACAGTTAACCAATAAGGTTATAGGTAGCAAATTGAGTATGATGGATGAAGCAATAGAGTCCACTCCAATGAGTGCCGAGGATAATGATGAAGAATGCTTTGACCAAAAAATAAGGACACTTGCAATTCCTAAAGAGTTTTTCGAGAATCCGGTGATATTGAATGTAGGTCGTTTAAATCAGATGAAAGGGCAAGGTAACTTGATTAAGGCCTGGGGAAATAGTCGGTTTTCCAATGATTATCGACTGCTGATTATTGGTGGAGATATAGACAACCCGAATGAAGAGGAACAAAGAATGATGGATACTTTTGAGAGTTACCTGAAAGCAAACCCTTATTTACGGAATCGATTTTGCCATATTGGTGCCCTTTCTAACAAAGAGATTAGAATCATTGAGAAGAAAATCATGAGTAAAAAGTTTGATCTGCCAAACATTTATCTGTGTTCAAGTCAAAAAGAAGAATTTGGCATAGCGATTTTGGAAGCTCTATCCGATGGATATCTGGTCATAGCACCCAAAGATGGTGGTGTGAAAAGTTACATTAAACAAGGCATCAATGGATTTGTGATTAATACCAAATCATGGTCGTCTATCGCTGAAAAGGCAGAAGAAATTATTTACAAGTCGGATATAACGAATGAAATGTTTCATAAGATACAAGAAAAGGGACGGGAAACGGTGCTTAAGTATTTTACTATGGATAAAGTTTCCCGAGAAATGTTAACCTTTTATTTATCTTTGGAAAGGAGGAAAGGATAATGTACAATCATCTATGTTTCATTAGTCCGCCTTTTTACTCCCACTTCAATCCGCTGTTATACTTTGCAAAAGGTTTTGTGAACTATGGTTGTAAGGTGACTTTCGCTTGCAGCATTGAGTTTAAGGACAGTATCTTTAATTCAGGCATGGATTTTTATGAACTGGATATAAGCAACAACAAGAACATAGGCACAGCCGAAGCAACCATACAACCTATAGAAGAGAAAAGAAGACTGGAAGCTTTTTTTGCATCAACTAAATTAGGTCCAGCTGAAACACTGATGACACAATCCAAACATCGTAAAGCAGACATGCTTTATAATCCGGAGTTGTTAATGGATGCGATTCAACGCATTGATTCTGAAATGGAGATTGATGTGTTTGTTGCTGATGTTCTGTCTTACGGAGTCACCCTCGCGTTGTATGCTAGTGATAAACCATTCATCACATTTTGTCCGCCTCATCCACAGACAATTCCTGATGAAAATCGTGTTTATGGTATTCCTAAGAATTGGCCTTCATCGATCAAGGTAAATGCAGAAAAGTTAGAATTGATTGAGAAGACTTTGACTGAAACACAAACGATGTTCACAGATGTATTTAACCAGATTCTTTCCAAGTATAAGACAGGTCATGTGAAGGTGAGCAATGCATTCAGATTGGTTTCAGATATAGCAGTGGTTTATAATTACTTGGATTTCGGACGTAATCAAGAAGAAATCAGTGACATTCCATCTAGAATTTACATGGGTCATTCATTTGAAGAAAAGCCTTTAAGTCCAAAATGGTTAGAACGTGTCAACCACCCGAAAATGAAAATACTGATTACGCTAGGTACTTTTTTATCAGCTAGAGAAGATGTCATGAAAAAACTCATCATTGGCTGTAAGAAATATCACCCTGATGCAGTTCTATATGTGTCAGCGGGTAAACATGTTGAGACACTCAGACCATACCTTTCATCGGAAGATAGCATAGAAGAATTTTTGCCTCAGATTGGACTGATGCCATATATGGATTTAGTGATTCATCATGGTGGCAACAATACCTTTACAGAAGCGCTCTATCATAGTATACCTATGATTATCCTGCCTTTTTCAAGTGATCAATTTAACATTGCCTTTGATGCCGAGAATAATGGTCTGGCTGAAATATTAGATCCAAATAATTTCCAAGAAGAAGCGTTGATAGAAGCGATTGCAAGAACTCAAAGCAGGTCCAAGGATCAATTGAATCATTGGAGTAACCTTTCCAAAAAAAGGGGAGTGGACTATGCAGTGAGGATACTTCTTGGAATGTCTAGCGAAGAACATCCCCCAACAATCGTCTAAGCACTTTGAATCAGAAGTGTCTAGCACTATTGGTTCACCGTTATCTAGTACGCATTTAACAGTATCAGTACAGCAGAAAAAAGTCTTACTTATACGCCTTATCAAGACCTTTATCTTAGTAGTGTGATGCATGCATGTAAAACACCTCTTGAAAACATCTATTATTTTATTGCCAAACTAGATGGTGAGTTTATTGGATATCAAGCAGCAATCAAGTCATCGAAATGTCGTATTTCATCTGCGGAAAGTTTTTTTCAGTAATTTCGTTTTTGAAAAGTTCTTCAGACTAACGAACATACAAAGTGAGGATCAACTCAGATTTCATTCGCATCTGGGTGGGTGATCATGGGAGTGTCCACGCATGTGGAATATAAGTGACTGATTGGGTTTGATGTGGTAATTGTTGTGTTTATTAAAAAGAGTAGAGAACCTATATAGCTTGGCTATGTAGGTTCTTTTTTTGCGAAATCATTTCGTTTAAACAAGAATATAATGAGGGCAATGAGTTTGTTAATTGGATCTGTAAATGTTAATATGTAGAAGATGTTACTAGTCTGTTAAACGTTTTCCTACCTTAAAATAGATAAGTGCATACAGATATTGCAAAACGATCAACATAAAAAACAAACATAGGAGGTTTATGATGAAAATTGTTTACAAACGTATTAGTGACGAGGAAAATGATCCATTAACCCTAAAGGAAGCTTTTAAAAAACCTTGCAAACATCGGGATATGGAGTTAGCACGACAACCTATGAAAAATTATAGTAGCACTCCTGGTGGGAAAAATGATATGCCTTTGTCCTTCTGGTCATCATGGGAGTTGGCGGATCGCCCTAGGAGGATTGCTTTACTGTTAGATGATTGTATGGAGGAATATCGAGCCTATGCTGAGGACATTTTACCTAACGTGGTCAGGCTAGTGGATACATTCCGATCCGCAAAGACTACCCATGAGGGAGTTTGTATTACATGGAGTGTCTGGAGTCGTCGATTTGATGATGGTATTTCTAATGCCCAGGATCGTTGGTACGGACCCAAGGGATTGCATCCGGAATGTCCGGAAAATGCAGTTTATATTTTTAACGGCAACCCTGGTCTACAAGTGCTTTCTGAAGTAGAACCAGACGATGAGGAGATGGCGGATGGTTGGTTTTACCATTCTGAGCACCTCGATATGTTTTGGACCTTCAATGATGAAGGCGTCTCTTACCTGGATGAAAAACTTAAAGCTCTTGATATTGATACAATCGTTATCTCAGGCTTGTGGACGGATGAGTGTATTCTTGCTACAGCCTATGCAGGTAGTACGCGTGGATACGATGTAGTGGTGGTTGGTGACGCTGTCGCAACAGCAACAGCCAATCAAGTGACGGCACTAGCAATAGCCAACGGCACTGTTGCAAAGGTTCTTACAACGGACGAGGTAATCAATTACATGCAAAACGACTATGAAACAGGGAAACCGGGTGCAGTAAAAGGCAAGCATTATCCGGATGGCCGTAAAAAAGACTGATGAAAGAGGAACCAAAATGAATGAAAACAAATTATTGAATAATACCCTTGAATTGATTAATAAAGAAGGGACGAATGATGCCTATAAGTATCTTACATCTAATATCAGTGAATTGAGTGGAATCTCAGGTCAAGTGTATAACTTTTTATATTGTTTAGCTGCAACATCAGATAAATATGAAGAAGCACTAAAATGGATGGAAGAAGCCATTGAAGACAAAGGTTTATGGTACAGACCAGAAGTGTTTGATGATGAAGATTTAGAAAGCTTATGGGCTGATGAAAGATTTATTAGGCTTCGAGAAACTTCAAATAAAAAGTACTTAAGTGCTTTAGAAGAAGTTGATACTGTGTTCACATGGAATGAAAAGAAAAAAGATAAGTTGATTGTTGTCTTACATGGGAATCAACAAAATAATAACATTAGCAGGGAATATTGGTCAGTAATTAACGAAGATAGCTACCAGATTGAATATCTTCAATCTAAAGAGATAGATTCTTTTGAATTATTTAGATGGGAAGATGATGGTGATGGTCCGAATCAGTTAAGCAGTAAAATAAACAGTATAGAATGGTCCTTGTATGAAAGCAGAGTTTTAGCAGGATTTTCTGCAGGCTGCAATACAATCCTTAGAGCTTTGTGTGAGACGGAAGTGGATTGTGATAAAGTGATATTACAATCACCTTGGATTCCATCTATTGAAAAAGATCTAGATGGTATGATGAGAAAGTTGATTTCTAAGGAAACTAGTGTTTTATTGATTTGTGGATTAGAAGATGAGGATTGTTTACCACAAAGTTTAGCATTTAAATCAAAAGCACAAGAACTGGGATTAGAGTGTCAAACAGTTTTCATAAAAGGGTTAGGCCATGATTATCCTAGTAATTTTGGAGATATAGTAGCAGAATTTCTAGGAGAAGATGAGTAATGAAAGAGACGAAGGAAAAACAAAAGGCAGCCTTGGCTCTATTCGTACTTACACTTCTAGTGATACTTGTTGTCCAAACTTAGCATCCACTAATTTGGCATAATGATTCATATCGTTATAAGATTCTTGCCATTTCTCTTAGACTCATACATACGAGTATCCGCTTCTTCAAAAAGTGAATTCACGTTATTCTCTGTTAATCTGGCAATACCAACACTTACTGTGATATTAATATCTTTAATAAATATATTTGCTACTTCATCTTTGATTTTCAACAAAACCTCATATGCTTCTTCCAAATCAATATCAGGTAAAATAATTATAAACTCATCACCACCATATCTACCTATTACATCCATTTCCCTACTATGATTTTTAAGGACTGTTGCAACTTCTATAATCATTTGATCTCCATAAAGATGGCCGTAGCTATCATTTACTTTTTTAAGATTATCTATATCGATAACAGCTAATGAAATCCTACTACTATTTTTTAGTGCTTTGTTTTTCATTTCTTCGATACAACAGTGAATACTCTGATGATTCAAAAGCTTTGTCATATTGTCATGATTAGCAAGAAAGTACATTTGTTCATTCTGACGTTCAATCTCCTTATGATCATGAAACTGCGCTATTCTATGCCCTAACATCATTAAAGTCAGCACAATCCCCACCGTAACGGCTATGCTTCCATTAATTACATGCCATCTAAGATAGTCTTCATTAAATTGGAAATATGGAAGTCCTATTAGAAAATAGATGTAAACAGTACCATACACAAAAACTGTTCCCGCGACAGACATTCGTGTAATAGCAGCAATTAGCATTATTGCAATAATAAAGATAGTAATGTTAGGAATCAATTCTTGAACCAGAAACGAATTTGTTGCACCAAGTATAGCACCTATCAACGCAGTTCCATAGATAATGAAACTCAACAATCGAATATTGTTTGAGTCCTTGTATTTCCTCAATAATATTACCGATATAATAAATACTATAATCAGGATACTCTTAACCGTCATAGTTCCTTTGAATTCAGGATTATCAATATCATATATAATTGTATTTATCAGAATATATATAAGATAAACAATAACAACAGATAAAATCGGGTATACTCTTCTAGCATTTTCTGAATGCACTAAACTGTAAAACTCTTGTTTATTCTCATCTTCAATATAAAAGGATTTCATTATTTTTTTAATCATTGTATCCCCTTTCAAAGTAGTCCTAAAGGACTACTTCTATTTTAAGAGTAATTTTAGTATTAGTCAAATGATATCCTAGTCAAATGATATATTAACAAAGCTAAGTTAATATATCATTTGACATTACTATTCAGTTAAATGTTTTCCCAACTAAAAATAATTATTACGTATTATCACGAAAAAGTGCATTAAAAGTTGATTTCAGTAGTTATATAAATATAATGCTAGAGAGGTAAAATTAGAAATACGGATTTTATTAATTGTTATGAAGGCATTAAGAATTCCAATCCAATGCAACGAGGAGGGATTCTTATGCAAATTACAATTGGTTAATTGAATTATTGTTGATCTTCAGGTTCTTCTTGAGGTGTTTTTGTTCTTTCTATTTTAACGTTGAGATATGCAAATGCTATCACAATGATTAATGTCAGCCAACACAATATAGCATAAGGAGCATACTCTACTACTGGGACCCCAAGGGTTAAAGCTACAAACATACCATTACTGTTCCATGGAATAAGAGGTGCTGTAAGTGTTCCACCAGCCTCCAATGCACTGGTCAGGTTTTTAAGCTTCAATTTATATTTCCTATAATTCTCTTCAAACATTTGGCCAGGTAGAATAATAGCGAGGTATTGGTTAGCAGTAATTACATTTATAAAGATTGATGTTCCTATAACTGTGGCAGTCATATTTCCTACTGACTTAAGCAAACCTGACATTTTCAAAACTATACTATGCAGCATACCAGTACTGTTCATAATACCACCTAGTGCTAAAGACACAAATGCCAGAATAACGACACTATACATGCTCTCAAGTCCTCCTCGGGAAAATAACATATCCATTTCCGAGTTTGGTGTTTTCATTTCTACACCAGTATTAATAATGTCAGAAAGTTCGCCTAAACTACCGCCTTGTAGTAAAACATAGGCGGCACTCCCCAGAACGACACCAACTATTAAGCTTGGAATTGCAGGAATTTTCTTTATAATCAATAGAATTACTGTTAATGGCGGTATAAATAACCAAGGAGTAATGTTAAAATGCTGTCGAATATATTCTGTATAGCTAGAAATATCTGAAGTACTAGCATTACCTGAAACCGTAAATCCAATGATTGTGAACGCTACTAGAGATATAACTAAACTTGGCAAAGTTGTATATAGCATATTCTTTATATGGCTAAACACATTAACACCAAGTACAGAAGGGGTTAAATTAGTTGAATCAGACATAGGGGACATTTTATCCCCAAAAAAAGAACCTGATACTACAGCCCCTGCTGTCATAGCTGGTGGTATTCCGAATGCTTCGCCTATACCAATTGCTGCTACACCGATTGTACCTATAGTGGCCCAGGAACTACCTGTAAGTAGAGCCATTACACTGGAAAGTAACAGAATTAATGGTAAAAACCATCGAGCCACTAAAAGTTTAAGGCCAAAATACATTATAGCCGGAACAATGCCACTTGCTATCCAGACTCCGACTAACATTCCAATTATAAGAAGGATAATCAGCGATGGAATCGTACGAGCAATTGCGTTTTTAAATCCTTCTCTGATTGTTATCCAGGAAAACCCATAAAGATAGGCACATAATCCAGCGGTAGTTCCACCCAAAAATAGTGAAAAATGAGGTTGAGCGTCTAGTATAAAAACTGAATACCCAAGAAGAATGACTGTAACAATTATTGGGATAAGTGCTAACCATAATGGTGGTGTAGATAAATTTTCTTTTTTAGTGGAAGTCTTTTTCTTCATAATAAAAATTCTCCTTCTTCTATCCTGCGAGTACAGCTGCTTCATTAAAAGTGACACCAGTTGCAACATCAAATCCGGTACACAATAAATAATATTGTACCACATATTCATTGGCTAATCTTCTTAATTTATAAATGCGTAAAAACAACCTCTTTAGAAATTGAAAGAGATTTTTTTTACGCTTTGAATATGTTAAGATGTAAAAAGACCAAAGAAGTTGCAAAACAGTCATGTAATTATTACAATTATAAAAAATGATAACAATACGAAAAAATAACATCGAATTCTTTGCTTTACTTATTGCATTGTTTTGTATATTTTCACTCAATGGATGTAAACAAAATGATGAAATAATAATTGAAAGCGCTACATTACATGTTGAAGCCAGTAATGCCGACTTCCAAATAACCGACAAAAGCAATCTAAATACTATTGAAGAATATATTGATGCAGGATTTAAAGAGGATGGATTTATGGATTACGCCTTTCCTCCGCCATATAAACTGACAATTGAGTATTCTGATCGTTCTTCAAAAATCATTTATGTACATTTGTACGTAAAAGATGAAAATTCTCATTTTTTATATTCTCAAGCTACTAGCACAGGTTACACTGTTAATATTGCAAATTCACTAAAACTTAAAAAAATTATTGATCAGTCAGCTGAAGAAAATAGTCCATAAACTAACGGGCATAACAATATGACACTTAAGAAGCATTTGTTTTCAGATAAGTTATTCTGTAGTGATTGTGATAAGAAATTATCGCTTATGAATGCTATCGACTTTTTAACAAAGTGGGAGTAAAATAAGAATAGAATAATAGTAAAAGGCTTAATATAATAAAAAAGATGTAAAAAGTGAAATAGTTCAATTATAAGGTTAAGTGAATTTTAGAAATACAAAGAAGGAGAGACAGATGTATAACATGTTTAAACTACTTAAAGAAAGTCTGAAAGATATAAAAAAAGTTCATAAACAAGTAGTTGCATTTCAATTCATTTATTTCTTTCTAACGGGATTAGTTTTTGTACCAATAATTACGGGTATTTTTAATAGAACGATAAAATCTTTGGGGTATAGTTTTCTAATTAACAGAGATATTTTCAAGTTAGGCTATGACTTTCGGGGGGTTATAGGAATTGTTGGGATTGCTGTTTTATCGGTGGTCATAATTTTCATTGAATTGGGCGTGTTGGTTTTGATTTCTGAGAAACAGCACTTTGATGTAGAAGTTACCCTTTCAGATGCTTTAGTGACAACGATTGCAAGGATTCCTAAAATATTTGGATTAGGGGTCATTCAAACTATGTTTTTACTGCTTTTTTTGATACCCGTTGTGGATTCCCCTTTGGCGTCAACAATATTTGAAAATATTAATGTCCCCATCTGGCTAAGGTTACGGATTGTAGACACAAACTGGCTTTCGTTCTTGTATGGTACCTTATTTCTTGTGGCCATCTATCTGGTTTTAAGATGGATATTCACTATACATTATGTTGTTATTGAAAACCAGCCTTCCAGAAAAGCCATTAAGAACAGCCAAAAATTAACCAGAAAAAATGAGTTAAAAATTATTGTGTCACTGTTTATGTTTAATATTGTAGTTATTGGTCTAGGCGTTGGTTTGATTGCTGCACTAAATCTTATTCCGCATTTTTTAGCGAACAACATAAATAATGATTTAGTGGAAAAATATTTTATGACGTTATCAGGGTACTTAACATTTGGGTTTACGTTATTTATTCTACCTATCAATATTTTGTGGATCACGCGCTTATTTTATCAAATCAGGGGACAATCGGGTGAGGAGATTGAGGATACACTTACCTTGAAACGTTTTAAGATTTTAAACAGGCTAGAAAGTAATAGCCTGAATTTTCTGAGTCAGCGAAAGTATCTTTTATTGGCCGTTTTTACGATGTATTTGTCAATAACCTTTATGCTTAATTATACTGCGACGGAAGATGTTTTGAGATGGAATGTGGAAATTGCAGCCCATCGTGGTGGTGGAATAATTATGCCTGAAAATTCATTGAGCAGCATCCAGAGCGCACTTGACAAAGGTGTGACTGTCATGGAAATCGATGTGCAAACTACGAAAGACGGTGTTATTGTATTGAACCATGATCCGAATTTGCAACGTGTTGCAGGTGTGAGTACAAAAGTTTCGGAATTAACCTATGAAGAGTTGGAGCAAATCGATATTGGCTATCAATATGAAGAAAACTACTTGAAAGAACATGTTCCAACCCTTGATGCGGTGCTTAGCCGAGTAAAGGGCAAAGCACGCTTGATCATTGAAATAAAATCTTTTAGTTATAATCATGAAATGATTCGAAATCTAGTGTTGCTTATTGAAGAACATGATATGGTGGAACAATGCATGATTCAGTCGTTTAGCTATCAAACGCTTAAAGAGGTCAGAAAACTTAATAAGGGGATTTTGCTAGGACAAATACTATATGTGATAGCGGGCAATCTGGACAGCATTGATGTGGATTTTTATACTATTAAGCAAAGTATGTTATCAGATACGTTTATTAAAATAGCCCATAAAAAAGGGAGAAGCGTATGGGTTTGGACAGTTAATGATGAACTGAACATTAAGGACGTTTTGAAATATGATGTGGATGGTATTATTACGGATTATCCGAAACGTGTCCAGAAGATTATTGGTTGATATAGCTGGTAGGTCCTTTCATGGTTGAGATACATGTGACTTTTTAGCCTGAAAGCATGCCTGTTGTCCTAAAAACCCTTACCACCTGCTATAAACACTTTATCGATGAGGAGCAGATGACGATGGTTAAACATAAGAAAACCATTATAGATAATAGACAAACCGCCATTTCTGCTTAGGCAGACTGACGGTTTTCTTTTTTTGTTCTACACTTCTTCATGAAAACAAGAATGTGAAAAAAGAAAAAGTACAATCATAATTGTGCCATAATTACCGTGCATAATGGAATTAGAGAAAGAAAAGGAGGTCATATATATGATGTTTATACCATTAATAATAATTGGAGTTGTATTGTATTACATATTTAAAGGGAATTCGGGATTACCAATCCAGAACGGAAATAGGACAGAAGATATTCTCAATGAACGATTCGCAACAGGTGAAATTGATGAGCAAACGTACTTGCAAATGAAAGAAACTTTGAAGAAATAATGATCAACACGTAAAGGAGGAAATAATATGATGTATGGTGATAGTTGGTTTGGATATGGTGGCTGTCCATTTTGGGGGGGATATGGTTTTAGCGTGTGGCACTTTTTGATTATGATGGGTGTTGTTATTATAATTGCTACAATAATCTTTCTAGCGCTGAAGAAAAATGGTAACAAAGAGAATCAAGCAATCAGATTATTGAAGGAACTATATGCAAAAGGTGAAATATCTGAAGAGGAATATTTAAAACGCAAAGAAGTTATTGAAAGATAAAAGTGAAATACTGAAAAAGAACAATGAAAATGTTATAAATAATGACTTAACCGTTGAAGAAGCATATAATAGAGATAATGATTATCTTGTGTTAAGTCGAATGCATATTAGCTAAGTACGGCTTATCATGAATTTTGGATTTGCTGCACAATTCAAGTTTAAGAAGATGATCAATATTCAAGTTGAAGAAGACGGTCAATCATATGCATTGATACAATTAAAGAGTGATGAGGTGAGTACGTGTTTAAAATTCTAGTCGTTGAAGATCAATCTGAGATTAGTGATATCGTTATCAAATATTTGGAGAATAGTGGTTACGACTATGAGCTAGCTGAAAATGGTTTTGAAGCACTGGAGTGTTTCTCGAAGAGTACATATCATCTCATATTATTAGACGTTATGATGCCCGGTATTGATGGCTTTGAAGTGTTAACACGCATAAGAGAAGTATCTGATGTTCCGATAATCATGTTGACGGCCAAACAAGAAGAAGTGGATCGTATAAAAGGTTTTGAAAAGGGTGCGGATGATTATGTATTGAAACCGTTTAGCCCGAGAGAATTAATGGGGCGCATAAAGGTCTTCTTGAAAAGAATTTACCATGTTTCAGATGAAATCGTACTGACAGAAGGCGATTTGAAGCTTTTTGAAGGTAGTATGAAGGTTCAAAAGTTGGGACAAGACTTAGAACTGACAGCAGCAGAATTCAAGATAGTACATACTTTCATGAGGAACAAAGGTCAAATTCTTACAAGAGAACAACTGATTGAACTATCATTCGGTCAAGGTTATGACGGAATCGATCGTAATATTGATAGTTATATCAAACGTATTCGACAAAAAATTGAATTTAATCCCAAAAAGCCAGAGCTACTTGTGACTAAATATGGCGTTGGTTATGTATTTGGGGGCGAGAAATCATGACAATTCGAAGACTGTGGTTAGTAGTATTGGTTTTTGTATCTGTTTTGGTTGTTGGGATTAACGCAATTATCTTAACAACGTTAACCGACAAGTATTTTACTGAGTTCTTAAAGGAAAGTTACGCTATACATATCGAACAAATATTAGATTATACAAAAACTGCCTTATCAGAAGATGAGGTATCCAACAAACAAATGGCCATCGAACTGGAAACCCATCTTATTGATCCGATTATACATATTAAAGTGTATAACAAAGAGGGGGACTTACTCGTTGATGTAGAAGATGACAATTATATTAGCGGAAACATGATGGGCGATATGATGAGTGATCGTATGATGCAAAGTGGCACATCTAATGAAGTTAATCAATATGAAATAACAGATGGCAGTGGAACAATTGGTATATTGAATGTGACACTACATAATCTTGCTGAAAACTCTTTTGTTGCAAGAAAGTTCAAAGGGTCCTTACTTATTAACAGTTTTTACGCAGTATTAATCGCAATATTCATTGCATTTATTATCGGAATTCTGATCAGTAAAAAAATGAGTCGATCCTTACAAGAAACTGCAAAAATCGCTTCAGACATTCAAATGGGTGAAGTCTTTGTTGTGAAACCAACTTATATTAAAGAGGTTAATACGATCAGAGAAAGCTTGGAAGAACTGAATTCAAGGCTCAAATTGAAACAAAAAAGCAGAAAAGCATTGGTCGATCAACTTATACACCAAACAAGAACACCTCTTACAATACTTAAATCACATATTGAAGCAATTGAAGATGGTATTGTTATGGCAAACACGGAAGAATTGACAATATGTCAAAATCAAGTGGAAAACATTACCTCAATAATTGCTAACATGAGTGGAATGATTGATGCGAATAAAGAATTTGATGAGGTAAGAGTTGAGACGTTTGAGTTTAACCATATGGTGAAACTTATCCTAGCAGGCCTGAAATCCCAATTTTTAAAGAAGTCAATTGATATAAAACTGGTTTCTAATGATCCGGTGAATCTAACGACAGACAAGTATAAACTTTCACAATCAATCTACAATATTTTGATCAATGCTTATAAGTATACAAAGGAAGGTGGAACAGTCAGGGTAAGTTATATACAAACTGAGAATAGACTCTCCATCAAAATACAAGATTCGGGGATTGGTATCTCCGAAAAGGAAAGCAGCAAGATTTTTAATGCCTATTATCGAGGGGACAGAGCAATTGATGTAAGTGGTGATGGAATTGGACTTTTTATAGTTCGAGAAAATCTAAGGTTGATTGATGGTTCCATAAAGGTTGAATCTAAACTTAATATTGGCAGTACCTTTACCCTTGAGATTCCCATGCAACTAGAGAAATAAGTTCAACTTGATAACTTCAGTTACTATACTTGGTGTTATTCAAAGGAGTGATTTTATGTTTAATAAATTCAAGAAGAAATGGAAGAAGTTTTTAGATACATTATCAGAGCAAAACAAAGCGACTTACGGTGAAGGCGGTATTAATTGCTGCGAACTGAAAGATGTAACACAGGGTGATTCTGTAATAAATAAAAACGGGGAGAAGTGAATTAAAGAGAGGGTAGGCTAAAGATGAGGGATATAAAAAAGGTGAGACCTAAAGTGCTTGTTAGTAAATGTCTTGAACATGAAAGTTGTCGATATGATGGATCTATGATAGGAAATAACTTTGTTAAAAAACTTAAGGACTTTGTCGACTTCATACCTATCTGTCCTGAAGTTGCTATTGGTTTGACAATTACTAGAGAAGCTGTTCGAGTCATTAAAGATGGAGATTCGCAAAGATTAGTTTTTTCACGAAGTGGTAATGATGTTACAGATGATATGGAAACCTATGCTAAAGAAACGATAAAAGCTTTGTCTGAAAGACCATTGCACGGTGCAATATTGAAAAGCCGTTCCCCTACATGTGGGATTAAAGACGTCAAGATATATGACAGCTTTGGGAAATCACCCTCTTTAGGTTTTAAAACATCTGGATTTTTTGGAGGCCCCTTAAGTTCAGCTTTAACTCATCTTGCAATTGAAGACGAAGGCAGACTCACGAACTATACTATACGAGAACATTTTTTGACAAGAATTTATATTATGGCTTCTTTTGATTTGATAAAGGAAAAGAAGAAGATTAACGATTTAGTTACGTTTCAAAATAATAACAAATATCTATTAATGGCATATAATCAAAATAGTCAAAAGAGCCTAGGTAAACTTGTTGCTAAACATGATCACACAAATATTGAAGAAATATATAAAGAGTATGAAAACTTACTTGCTGTGACTTTCTCAACATCTTTAAAAAGAGGGAAAAACATCAATACATTATTACATATTTTTGGATACTTTAAAAATGACCTTAATAGCAATGAAAAAGCTTATTTTCTTGATGTTCTTGAACAATACAATGATGAAAAAGCTCCATTTAGTGTGCCGCTATCCATCTTAGGTTCATGGGTAATACGATTTGAAAACGAATATCTCTTAGGGCAAACAATCTTTGAACCGTTTCCAAGAGAACTCGTACATGTTACAGATTCGGGAAAGGGAATTGATTAGTAAAGATCAATAATCCGTGAACGACTCGGCATGGGTGTGGAAGGTATTCTCATTCAATCAGAACAGTAATTTCAGTATTCGACTAGGTCGACCTGATGTTGTCATGATTCTAGAACCTTCGATTTGAATATAACCTTCCAGTTCGAGTTTTTTGATGATACGATTCATACTTCGTGTTGATATTTCAAACTCACTAGCAAGCTCTTTAGAAGTAAAGTAGCTTGTTTTGTTTTTTTCTTTTATGCAATGAAGTCGGTATATCGTGTTAACACTAATATTGGTCGCATCTGATATTTGTTGATAGATAGAGTCTGAAATCGGACTTTTGATTTCGGAAGTTATTGCTTCAGGGTGGATGGGACCGATATAGTCAGAATTTTTAACAATATAAGCTTGGTTGCCTCCGTTTTTAAGCGACCTATTTAATCCTTTAGATGCATTGACTTTTGCAGCTTTTGCAGTAGAACCAAAACCTAATCCCATGCTTATTGTATGACTGGTATGATCACTGACTGCTTTTAAGATAGGTACAGACTTAAAACCATGGGTCTCGGATTCGATGGCCTTTTTAGTTGAAAACAACATGTAATTATGGACACCTTGCTCAACAACGGCAGCTTGGATTCTCTCGGCAAATATATAAACTTCTTCGGTTACATGTGTTTTTTCCAACATAAGTTGGTACTCATTTTCATTGATCAAGTGGTATTCATCAGGCATATCAATTTCTATTGAAATGACAACAATTTGACTTTCTGTGTTTTGAATAGAATTTATCGTCAATAATAGATTGTTTGTCACGGATTTGACAGCATCAGCTGTTGGCTTTAATAGTAAACAAGGGATATGAAGTCTGGTTAACTCATCATGAACACTTGAAATACCTGTTATACAAAAGGATATGTTGTTTTTCGTGATGTTGTCCATATGAAACTGAGTGATTTTGGCCAACATATCATCACTGAAGATATCGATAGGTGATACATGAACATCTATTTCGTTTTCGTTCAGTCCGAATTCGTTGTAAGTTTCATATACGGTACTCAAATCAAATGAATCAATGCTTATGCTTGTAATATCGTAATTGTATTTGAGATTCGCTTCAAGAAGCGTCCGTTGTAGATTGCTCTGATTATGTTCAATAAAAGAAAAGGGCAGTTCTTGATCCATAGCCCGCTTAATTAATTCAAAAGGTATCTTTCCGGTAAAAATAATACCATCTAAATATTTGGATTGTGAATGAATATATTGGATTGTTGAGTTGATTTCACTGACACTGACAAACTCGAAGTGTAAAAGTTCAATATCTTTATTTGTTGTGCTTATAATTTCTTCGACGAATTTTATGTTTTTAATATGACCGATAATACCAATTTTATATGACATGATTCCTTGTATACTAAATATATAGAAATCATATATCTGTATACTCTCCTTTCTTATTCTATAGGAAAGTTCTCCATTCCAGCATCATGTCCTAAAGACTAACATGATGACTTATATAAGGTTCTACTTCTGATTATAACTGAATGCTAATTAAAGTCAAATTAAGGACACTATACGGCACATGCCAAAAAGTGTATCATTAAATCGATGAGCAGTATGTGTAAAATAGAATGAATAGATGCATTTGACATGCTAATCATAAATCTTTGTATTAAAAAGGAGAAAATCATGGCTAAATATATCCCAGAACCATTTAAGATAAAGATGGTAGAAATGTTGAAAATGACAACAAGAGAAGAAAGAATCGAAAAGCTAAAAGAGGCAAACTATAATGTGTTTGCGCTTCGATCAGATGATATTTATATAGATTTGTTAACCGACAGCGGAACTGGTGCAATGAGTGACGTTCAGTGGGCAGGAATGATTTCAGGGGACGAATCCTACGCTGGAGCCCGTGGTTACCATAAAGTCATTGCGGCTGTTCAAGATATATTTGGTTATGAATTTGCCCAACCGGTACATCAGGGACGTGCGGCGGAACAAGTGTTATTCCCGGCGTATCTATCCAAAGGTCAAACATGCATATCGAATATGCACTTTGATACAACCAGGGGGCACGTTGGACTGCTCGGAGCTGATGCGGTTGATATTGTTGTTGCAGAAGCTAAAGATACAAAGTCTTATTCACCATTTAAAGGTAATATGGATGTTGAGAGAATGGAAGCATATATCAATAAAGTGGGTAAAGATAATGTAGGACTTATTATTATGACAATTACGAATAATTCTGCAGGTGGACAGCCTGTTTCAATGGCAAACATGAAAGAAACAAGTTCTATTGCCAATAAGTATGGAATTCCAATTATCATTGATGCTGCAAGATTTGCTGAAAACGCGTATTTCATTAAAACAAGAGAAGAAGGATTTGCTGATAAAACAATTATAGAAATCACTAGAGAAATGTTCGGATATGCAGAAGCCTATACGATGAGTGCCAAAAAAGATGCAATCGTAAATATGGGTGGATTGATCGGTATTAAAAATGATGAAGAAATCTATCAAAAAGTGAAAGGTTTAACTATTCCTTATGAAGGTTTTGTTACTTATGGCGGTCTTGCCGGCAGAGATCTTGAAGCCTTGGCAATTGGTTTATATGAAGGGACAAATCCTGATTTTCTAAAATATAGAATTGGTCAAATCGAGTACTTAGGAGACTTGCTCAAAGAAGCTGGAGTACCTTTCCAATATCCGGTTGGCGGACATGCAGTGTTTGTAGATGCAAAAGTGTTATTGCCGCACATTCCTTACTATGAATTCCCAGCTCAAGCGTTAGCATGTGAATTATATATTGAAGCCGGTATCAGAAGTTGTGATATAGGTTCGTATATGATGGGCGTTAATCCAACTACAGGCGTTCAAATAGAGTCAGAAATGGAATTTACAAGACTTGCAGTTCCAAGAAGAGTTTATACTCAAGCCCATTTTGATATTGTAGCTGAAGCGCTGATCAATGTTTATAAAAATGCTGATAAAGTTACTGGATATGAGATCGTTTGGGAACCACCTGTTCTTAGACATTTTACAGCTAAGCTAAAGCCGATTGTTAAAGAAGAGCAAATAATAGTTGAATATCTAAAAGTTGATAACTTTGTAAGGCAATGATATACTCATAAGCATTAGGATGTATTGGAGGTAAGAGGATATGAAGCAAATTGAATTTTTAAATCATATAAGTGAGAAACACAAAAAGTTATTTAGTACCCCAATACATTTAGAAGCAGATCATCAAATTTTGAATGAGAATGATCAGTGCGGCCATGTTCTGTTCCTTTTATCAGGAAAAATTCAAGTATATAAATTAAGTGAAAATGGAAAAGTTTTTCAACTGTATACAATTATGCCAGGTGAGTCATGTGTACTTAATTTGAGTTGTATTCTGTCGGGCTCCAATTATTTTGCTTATGCTAAGGCAAAGACGGATATTGAATGTGTCATGGTAACGCGAAAAGATTTTATGGATTTATTTAATGGTGAAGATAGTGTGAAATCATATGTATTTAATCTTATTTCACATCGTTTGATTGAGATAACGTCTAAAGTTGAAGGTATTGTGCTTGGAAGCTTGGAAAATCGTTTGAAAAACCTATTGCTTGAAGAGAGAAGGGAATTTATATATATGACCCATGAGCAGATTGCCAATGATCTTGGTTCTGCAAGAGAAGTTATTTCAAGACAGCTTAAAAAGTGGGAAAAACAAGGAAAGATAGAATTGTTTCGTGGAAAGATTCATTTAATTGATTTATGATTAGAGGGGCAAAAACTAGTTTCGTAAGATATCATGAAATCAACTCAACCTTTTGACACCTTAATCATTTATCGAAGAAAGTTCTGAGCTTCTGACAGTTATGTGACTTAGTCACTTTCGGAATTAACGTTTTCAGAGTACTATGTACTTAGGAGGTGTTAACTATGAAAAATGTTGGAACAATCGATAAATGGATAAGAATTGTTTTAGGTATAGCAATACTTAGTTTGTTTTTCTTTTTAGATGGTGGAATAAAATGGATTTCACTTTTAGGATTAGTGTTTATTGCAACGGGTGTGATTAATTTTTGCCCATTATATTTACCTTTCAAATTTAGTACTAGGAAATAGAATAGTTAATTATATTTAAGAGAGTCCTGTGAATTCAGGATTCTTTTGTGTTATAAATAGTCTGCATGAATATTTAGCATAAAGATTTACATAAACATTAGCATAATGATATGCATAAACATTAGCATAAAGAGTTACATGAACATTTAACAAAAAGAGTTACATAAAGGAGAAACATGAATAAAGAGTGGAAAAATATGCAGAGTAGTTTGTTTGTTGTAACAATATTGTTTTTCTTGATTGGTATGATCCATATTTCGTTTGCGACGGTAGGCTTATTATGTTTTGGGGTACCCTTATATTTGTATCTGAAATATAAGGAGAAAGTCTGGTGCAAACATATATGTCCAAGAGCTGGGTTTTTCACAAAAGTGTTATCAAAGATTAATATTGGTTTAAAACCACCTCAATTCCTTGCTGGTGCTGAATTTAGGAAAGCTGTTGTGATCTATTTTGCGATAAATCTATTCTTTGTAACTATGTCTACAATCATGGTAAGCATAGGTAGACTTGAACCGATCGAAATGGTTCGGTTTATGATCGTGTACAGCATACCATTGAAGTTACCCCAACTACTAGATTTAAATGTATCGGATAACCTTGTACACTTAGGTTATCGTGCATATTCAATGATGTTTACATCAACTTTTATCGGTGTCATTTTAGGCGTTTTATATAAACCTAGAACTTGGTGTCGTATCTGTCCGGTTAATACGCTGACCAAAGTGGTTAAGAGTTAAGTCTGCTATAGTTATTTCACAGACATATCACAAAATAAAAATGTTTGAATTAATTATGCATAACAATACATATTGACTCTGATTTATTATATAATGACTAAAGAGAAGACGATGATTTGTTATGAGTAAGTCATCAATACCATAAGCACAATCGTGGAAGAGGTTCTTCACAAAAGTCAAATCAAATATTAAGGGGTATGATATGAGTAATATGATTGAAAAGTTTTTTCAAGATAACAGGATAGAAATAATACAATTTGTTACCGTTTTATTAGTGGGTTACATAGTTATCAAAATTTTAGTAAGTATATTTAATCATTCAAGATTTATGGCAAAAGTTGATCCTACGGTAGGTACGGTTTTTGTAGGACTAATGAAGTTCATGTTGTATGCTACTTATATGATTGTTCTGCTAAGTTTATTAGGTGTTCCAATGACCACATTTATTGCAATGATGAGTGCCATCGGACTGGCAATTGCATTAGCGCTTCAGGGTAATCTATCAAACTTTGCAAGTGCAATTATGATATTGATATTTAAGCCGTTCAAAGTGGGTGACTTCATTCAATCGAGAGATAACATCGGTACAGTTAAAGAGATTCAGATTTTATTTACGCATATTTTGACACCGGATAATTGTAAAGTGATTATCCCAAATTCTGAATTGGTAAATGGTAGAATCACAAATTATACGTCAGAAGAGACAAGGCGAGTTGATTTGCAGTTCAGTACTAGTTATGATGATAATATAGAAAAAGTTAAAGAGGTGCTAGAAGAATTGATTCGATCACATGAGATGATTCTACAAGAGCCTGTTTCAATAGTTCGTTTGGCACATCATAACGCTAGTTCGCTTGATTATGATGTGAAGGTTTGGGTTGATAAAGCCAACTATTGGGCAGTTCGATATGATCTGCAAGAGATGGTGCGTAAGGAGTTTGATAAACAAAACATAACAATACCACTTCCACAGAGAGAAGTATTGCTCACAAATAGTGAGATGAATAAAGATGAATAAAGATACTCGCTATTATCCTAGGTATTTGCCGTAGCAGATATTGACATTTGAAAAAATGTGATTTATAATATTGTTAGCACTCGTATTAAGAGAGTGCTAACACTGTTGTCCTGAGGAGGTAATGAAATGAATACAGAAAAATTCACTTTAAAAACGAATGAAGCGCTTCAAATAGCCCAAACGATGGCTATTAAGAACAATCATCAACAAATTGATTCTGAACATCTACATTATGGCCTTATTGCGGTTGAAGACAGTTTGATATTAAAAGTTCTTGCATATATGAAAATTAATATAAATAAGTATAGAGATGAATTGATAGCTCATATAGAATCATTGCCTTCAGTGCAAGGAGGCGATTCACAGTTATATGGATCAAGACGTATTAACAAATTACTCATTCAAGCACAAGAGGAAGCGGATCGTTTTAAAGACAGTTATGTTAGCTTAGAACATATTTATATCAGCCTTATAAAAGAAAATGGTGGTTTTTCAAAAGCACTGATCAGTAGACATAACATTGATCTTGAAAAATTTCTAAATGCACTAAAGGTTCTAAGAACAGATAAACAGGTGAATTCAGATAACCCGGAAGCAAGCTATGAAGCATTGACGAAGTATGGAAAAGATTTAGTAGAGGATGCGAGAAAAGGAATTCTTGATCCCGTTATTGGTCGAGACAGTGAGATACGTAGAGCGATTCGGATTCTATCAAGGAGAACTAAGAATAATCCAGTGCTCATAGGAGAGCCAGGAGTTGGTAAAACAGCGGTCGTAGAAGGTCTGGCACAACGTATTCTTAATGGAGATGTTCCGGAAGGACTTAAAGATAAAAAAGTATTTGCGCTAGATATGGCTGCTTTAATTGCCGGAGCTAAATATAGAGGCGAGTTTGAAGAAAGACTCAAATCTGTGCTAAATGAAGTTCATAAATCTCAAGGTGAAATCATTCTTTTCATCGATGAGTTGCATACCATTGTTGGAGCGGGGAAATCTGACGGTGCAATGGATGCCGGAAACATCTTGAAACCAATGTTAGCACGAGGAGAACTTCGTTGCATTGGAGCAACAACACTTGATGAATACAGATTATATATTGAAAAAGACGCGGCTCTTGAAAGACGATTTCAACCAATCATCATTGAAGAACCGACAGTTGAAGATACCGTTTCTATACTTCGAGGGCTTAAAGAAAGATTTGAAATTCACCATGGTGTAAGAATTACAGATAATGCACTTGTCGCATGTGCGGTTTTATCTCATCGTTATATAACTGATCGCTTTTTACCTGACAAAGCAATTGACTTAATGGATGAAGCGGCAGCAATGATTCGTACCGAAATCGATTCAATGCCAGCTGAATTAGATGAAGTGCAGCGTAAATTGATGCAACTGGAAATAGAACATCAGGCTCTGCTCAAAGAAGAGGATAAAGCGTCAAAAGAACGATTGAATATTCTGGACAAACAAATATCGGATGTTAAAGAGCAGCTTCAAACAATGAAAGCGCAATGGACACTCGAAAAAGCTGAAGTTGAAAAAGAAAAATCATTAAAGAAAGAAATGGAAGACTTAAAACGAAAAATTGAAGAAGCGGAACGTAGCTATGACCTGGAACTACTTGCCAAACTTAAATATGGTGAGCTTCCTGAACTGGAAAAGCAACTGGTAGCTGAATTATCAAGGAAAGATCATCGTGAGCTCACAATGCTTAAAGAAGAAGTGACTGAAACTGAAATTGCTGAGATAGTCTCTAAATGGACATCAATACCTGTAACAAAATTAAACGAATCAGAAAAGGAAAAATTGCTTAATATAGGAGATGCTCTTCATCAAAGAGTAATTGGTCAAGACGAAGCCGTTCAAGCTGTTTCAGATGCAATTATTCGAGGCAGAGCAGGACTTAAAGATCCAAGCAAACCATTGGGCTCGTTTATATTCCTTGGTCCAACGGGTGTTGGTAAAACTGAGTTGGCAAAAACGTTGACCGAAGCTTTATTTGATACAGAAGATAATCTTATTCGTATTGATATGAGTGAATATATGGAAAAACATGCAGTATCAAGACTGATAGGTTCACCTCCAGGCTACGTAGGTTATGAAGAAGGTGGTCAGCTGACAGAAGCAGTCAGAAGAAAACCTTATTCTGTTATTTTATTTGATGAAATCGAAAAAGCTCATCCGGAAGTTTTCAATATATTATTGCAATTGTTGGATGATGGCCGATTAACAGATGCTAAAGGCAGAACAATTGATTTTAAAAACACAGTCATCATTTTAACTTCCAATATTGGAAGCCAACAATTACTTGAAGGAATAAACTCAAATGGAGAGCTTCTAAAAGGAACGAAAGAAATTGTAGAGAATATGTTACATCAGTATTTCAAACCAGAATTTCTAAATAGACTTGATGATATTGTGGTATTTAAACCACTTCTCAAAAATCAAATAGGTGCTATTATTAATCTGACGATCGTTGATTTGAATAAACGATTGAAAGATAAAAACATCTCAATAAAGGCCAGTGCTGAAGCTATAGAGTTGATTACGAATGAAAGTTATAATCCTCAACTTGGTGCTAGACCAGTCAAAAGATATCTACAAAGAATTGTTGAAACAAAACTTGCAGAAGGTATCTTAAGAGGTGATATTAAAGAAGAAAGTGAAGTTGAGATTATTGTAGAAAATGGTCAATTGGGTTTTAGATAAGTCAATAAAGGATAGATAAGTCAATAAGGGATAGATTCTCAGGGTCTGCATGGCAGCGACTGAGAATCTATCCCTTTTATTGTTACCCGGCTCCTACAAGAGCCGGATTATCTGCAATTGATTAATTACTTAGGTTGTTTAGTGATTGCTTTACCATCTTTGAGAAAAATTTCTTTAACAGCTATGTTGTTCTTACGTTCTATACTCTGTATAAAGGAAATTTCTTTTTCCGTTACTATTGAAACGGCTGTTCCCTTTTCGCCGGCTCTACCTGTTCGACCAACTCGGTGAACATACTCATTTAGATCAGCAGGAATGTCTAGATTAAATACATGCGTTAATTCTTGAAGGTCTAGACCTCTTGCAACTAAGTCGGAAGCAACCAGGATATTTGATTTGCCACTTCTAAAGTCATCTAGAGCTTTCTTGCGTTCAGGCTTTGTAGCATCACCATAGATACAGGTTGCGTTGATTTTATGATAAACCAGGCGCTCAGTAACTTCTTGGATTAACTCGTTTTTGTTGAGAAATACAAGAGCCTTTGTGGGTTTCATAGCATGGATAAGTTTTCTAAGTGCACTTAGCTTGTCTCTTCTTGTTGATTGAATGTATAAATGTTCTATATCACTATTCACTTTTTCTTCTGCTAATTTAAAAACTACAGGGTCTTTCATTAATGCGGTAGCGCTGGTAACAGACGCTTGCTTAAGTGAAGCTGAAAAAGCTAACAACTGTCTGTCTTTTTGTGTGGTTTTAATGACGTTTTGTACAACGGTAATATTGTCTCGAGATAATAATTTGTCAGCTTCATCAATGACAATCGTTTTAATAAGATGAGCTTTGATTTTCTTGTTTTTTATTAGATCTAACACTCTACCAGGCGTACCAACAATGATGTGTGGTTTTGACTTTAAACTATCAATTTGGCGCTTAATATTAACATTACCCATAATCGCAACTGATCTTACCGGATAATTGGCTGCTTCAGATAGATTTTTAATAACATCGTTTATTTGAATAACTAATTCATGTGATGGTGCGAGTACTAGCGTATGTAATTCTTTAGATTCAGTATCAATACGTTCAAAGGCCGGTAATAGGTATGCCAAAGTTTTCCCACTACCTGTAATCGCTTCAGCGATAACATCCTTATTCTCTAGGATTGGAGTTATTGCATCTGTTTGTACTAGAGTTGGTATTGTAATATCATCTTTTTCTAAGCCGTTAATAAGACATTCTTTTAATTTTAATGCGGTGAAACTATTCATATTGTGGTCTCCTTGATATTTATCTCGATGTCTGATTCTATAACGATGGTGAGGGTTTGTCAAATTATATTGAAGGAATAAGTTATTCCTTTAAATCAAGCATGCCCATGCATAGCAAAGAACAATAAAATTTATGCCGACTAACATTATGTGTTAAAATAACAGAGGATGAAATATCTTGAAAAAGGAGGACTAGAATGAACGTAATAGAAATAAACAATCTCACCAAAATGTATGGTAAAGCTAGAGGGATTATTGACGTTTCTTTTAACATTGAAGAAGGTGAAGTTTTTGGATTTATCGGGCCGAATGGTGCAGGTAAGTCGACAACAATTCGTACGTTATTAGGTCTTATCTTTCCGACAAGTGGATCAGCGAAAATCTTCGGCAAAGATATTATGAAATATGGACCTGAAATACGTCAGGAAATAGGATATTTGCCTTCAGAAGTGTTTTATTATGACAAAATGAAGGTTATTGATCTACTGAAATACTCAGCAAGTTTTTACAAAAAAGATTGTACAAAACGAATGAACGAACTAGCTGAAATCATGGAGCTGGATTTGAACCGTCGCATTGAAGACTTATCTTATGGTAATAAGAAAAAAGTAGGGATCGTACAAGGTTTGCTGCATTCTCCTAAATTAATTATGTTAGATGAACCTACAAGTGGTCTGGATCCACTTATGCAACAAAAATTCTTTGATATAATCAAAGAGGAGAATAAGAAAGGTGCAACAATATTCTTCTCATCTCACATACTTGCTGAAGTTCAAGAGCTATGTGACCGTGTTGCAATTATCAAAGATGGTTCTATCATAAAACTCGAAGAAATCAAAACGCTTCGTCAAGCTAACTACAAGAAAATCACGATAAAAGGTGATGATGTAAATACAGAAAGTTTTAATATTGATGGGGTAACAGAAATTACAGATGATAACCGTGCAATTAAATTTTACTATAACGGCGATATCAACAAAATGACAAGTGTCATAAGTTCTGAAAAAGTTAGCGATCTATTAATTGAAGAGCCAACTTTAGAAGAAATCTTTATGCACTACTATAAGTAGGTGATGATATGACAGTATTCTTTTATGAACTGAAAATGTTGAGAAAATCCATAGTTACATGGATTCTAGCAACAGCCACTTTTCTTGTATTGTATAACTCTTTTTATCCAAGCTTTGGTAAAGATGCAGCTTTTATGGAGAAGATATTAGCGAATTATCCTGAAGCAATGCTAAAAGCTCTTGGTATGAACACGGGATTATCGTTATCTTCTGTTTTAGGATATTTTGCATTTACATTCGTATTTGTTCAGGTATTATTAGCAATTCAAGCTTCGAATTATGGTTTTAGTATCTTATCTATAGAAGAACGTGAATTAACTGCGGATTTTCTTATGACAAAACCAATATCAAGAAGAAATATTATAGTATCAAAGTTTTTAGCAGTTTTAACAGCTCTAATTATCACTGACATTGGAACTTCTGTGTTCGCATTTATATCGATAGAAATGTTTAAAGATGGCAATGACTATGATGTCTCCTATGTTGTGATCTTATTAGCTTCAACAATCGTTTTCCAATTATTCTATGTTGCCGTTGGTATGCTTATATCGGTAACAACCAAAAAAATCAGATCAGTGCTAAGCTATTCAATGGCATTAGCATTTGGAACATATATGATCAACGCTGTTCGTGGAATTTTAGATAGTGACTTATTAGGAATAATTACACCCTTTTATCATTTTGATCCTAACTATATTCTAGGACATGGACATTGGAATTATGGAGCTGCTTCCATCAGCATCATTGTAACGGTTATTTCACTTATTGCCAGTTATGTTTTGTATTCTAGACGTAACATACATTCATTATAGAAGGAGGGACTTCATGAACATAATACTGAGAGAATTACGAAGTCACTTGAAATCACTCATTATATGGTCGCTTTCAATCGTGTTTTTTATAGTTATGATGGTGTCTGAATTTTCTGCATATTATCATAATCCTGAGATGGCTCAGATACTTGACGCCATGCCTCAAAAGATGCTAGAAGCACTTTCAATGGCTGGAGCAAATCTTACAACTGTCATTGGATTTATTAGCATGGCATCCGTATATTTTTATCTTCTGCTGGGTATCTATTCCGGATTACTTGGCAGTTCAATTATCTCCAAAGAAGAGAGGGATAAAACCGTTGAGTTTTTCTTGACGTTACCAATTTCTAGGGCTCGAGTAATATGGAGTAAATTAGCAGCAGCAGTGTTGCTATCATTAAGCCTGAACCTTGTAATAGCTATCACTCTTTATTCAACAACAATGAAGTATGACCAAGGTGAAAATTTCAATAAATTTCTGTTTCTTATGATGTTGGGTATTTTCATTATACAGATGATTTTCATGACAGTAGGTATGTTATTAGCTGCAACTCTAAAACGATATAAATTGTCAGGCATGATTTCAATGAGTATTATCTTCGGTGCTTATGTGCTATCTATTATTACAGCGCTAAGCAAAAACCTTGAAAATCTTAAATACTTTACTCCTTTTAAGTTCTTTGAAGCAGGTACTCTTTCAAGAGAGCTAGCCTTTGAACCGGTTTATGTAATAATCTCTATCGGGATTATCTTGGTTTCTGTTATTGGCACGTTTGTTATTTATCCGAAGAGAGACGTGCATATATAAAATTTCCATAATTGCACAAAAAAACCTGTTAATAAAGTCGAGACTTATTAGCAGGTTTTTTGATCTATTTCTGATAGTCATTGTTTGTTGTATAACTGAGTATTTCACATAAAGCAGAGACAACGCTTTCATCATACCAAGTTCCGCAATGAAGTCTTAAGTCTTCAATTGCAGATGTTATAGTTAAGGTATTTTTATAAGGTCGATTTGATGTCATTGCATCAAAACTGTCTATGACGGCCAGTATTCTTGCTTCTATAGAAATTTCATTTCCTATGAGTCCGTTAGGATAACCGCTACCATCAAGTCTTTCATGATGATCGAGTACTATTTTTGCAAAGTTGTTATTACCAGTTACATTCATTATAATATCATGGCCATCTTTTGAATGATGCTTTACAATTTCATATTCTTCATAGGATAGCTTTGATGGTTTATTTAAGAGTTCTTCAGAGATATTAAGTTTTCCAACATCGTGAATTTTGCCAGCATATAGAATGTTTCCAATTGTTTTTTCTGGTAGTTTCATTATAGTTGCTATTTGTACAGCAAGATTCCCTGTATTATTACAGTGGTCTTCAGTATATAAATCCTTCTCTTGTATTTGATGAATTAGCCTGTAAATGACGTCTGTAGTGCTAGCTTGTTTATTAAAGTGTTTGCTGTTTCTTATCATCAAAAGCTTTGTATTCTCCAAAACACTTAAGTGGTGTGTTTCTTTTAAATTCTTAAAAGTTATTCGATCACCTGCACCAACATAAGTTCTTTCGTTTGTGTGAAACATTTTACCTTCAATAATAATCATTATATTTATTGAGTCTTTTGATTCATAGGGCTGGCATATTATTGATTTGCCTTGATTGATATTGGATTCGAAAACCTCCATTTTATCATCTTGAACTAGTAACCTGAAAATGCCCGCTTTATTCTCAAACACTTCTACAGCATCATCATCTTTTGAAATATTAAAACCATTCATACTTAATATCACCCCATTAAATTCTATCGCCGTAACATTCTTTCTTTGTAATAAGATTCGGAGTTTTTCTCCCATTGTTAGTTTCATTAATTATCAACTGCCTAAGTATAGATGATACATCTTTTAGTCAATATTCGCAATAACTAAATGCTGAATACAAATTTCACGTTTATAAGACTAGTTATCTTTACACCAACATCGAGAGTACATCAGTGACAGTGGTGGAGAGTAAATCATGCCAAGAATTTAATCATATTATAAACATTAACAAGGATGATAACACCCATAATGCCAATGAATAATTGTTCAACTCGTTTTTCATTAATTTTAAGATTGATTTTCCTGCCATAGTAAGCACCTAAAACCCCACCACATACCATTAAGATTAGCAAGATAAGGTCAAAGCTTGGCACCGTTTTTGTGACTAGAGTATTGAGCAAGCTTGTTATTTGTGAAAAGAGAATAATATAGAGGGAACTTTGTGCTGCGATTTTTGTTGGCATTGAAAAGAAAAAGAATAATACGACTAGATTAATTGGACCGCCACCTATACCTAAGAAAGATGAAAGTATACCGAGTATGAAACCAACAATAAGTAAAATGAAAATATTTTGAATTTGATGCGTTTGAATATTTTTTTTATAGAGGGTGTAAATTAAAGTGCCTAAAGTTATTAATACCAATATTCCTGCTTGAGTTGCACCAACTAAATTTTGTTCATAAGCACGAATAAGAATTTGAAATAGGTTTTTACCTACAACACCACCAATTGCAGCACCAATAGCTAATGGCGTAACAGTTGTTAAGTTTATATGTGATTCGTTTTTAATCTTCGAGATGAGAACATTATAGGTGCTCATAGATAAAACAGTACAACCAGATAAAAAGCTAATAGTTTTAACATCCAGAATACCAAAAGAATCTAGAACAGGCTTGATGATAACGCCTCCACCAATTCCACAGATTGAGCCTACTATAGAAGCTAAAAAACTTACGAATAAAAAGAGCAAATTTATCATGTAGAGTAATCCTTCCATTATTTATCATTTAACTAATTTTGTTGTATATATTTATCTTTTATTACTATAACATTTGTAAATGTTAAAAACAATGATTTAGGGCTCTCAGTTCTTAAACTGGTATAAGCATTATTGGAATTGCGTGATACTTGCTGCAATCTAAGTAATCGAATAAAAACTATTGGACAACATCTTATAGCTATTCTAATATAATAATATTATCAGCAAGATCAACTATCTGGTAGAATATGGTACATTTATGTAATCGGTTACAATAAGAACGGTTGTTTTTATCAAAAAAATGTAAATAGTGACAAGCGATTTTGTGGAACTATCATACGACATGCAATAAAGGCATAAAAAATACTAGAAAAGAGCCGAAAGGATGGAGAATGTTGTTGACATTGTACTTAAATGAGGTTATAATTCGAATTAAGGAATTGTAAACGATTACATGCAAGGGGGTGCCAAGATGGCAGTAGCAACTATAAAAGATATTGCAAAACTAGCTAATGTTTCTGTAGCAACGGTATCCAGAGTGTTAAATGACTCAAATCGAGTGACTGAAAAAACAAAAAACATTGTACTTGCTGTTATGGAAGAGAACAATTACATGCCTAATGAAATAGCAAGAAGTTTATCTAAAAGAGAAACAAATACAATTGGTGTTGTAGTTCCAGATATAAATAACCCGTTTTTTGGTAAGGTGATTAAAGGCATTAGCTCTATATCTGATAAAGAAGATCTATATATGTTGTTATGTGATACAGATGAAAACGAAGAAAAGGAATTAAAGTTCTTGGATATGTTAGTTCGTCAAAGAATTCGTGGTTTGATTATTACACCAACGATGAACAATGATGAATTTAACCCTGAATATATGAAAGCTTTAGCAAAGCTAAATATCCCAATAGTTCTAATTGATCGTGATGTTAAATATTCTAATTTTGATGGTGTGTTCTCAGATGATATTGAAGGTTCTTATCAAGCGGTAGATTGTCTAATAAAAGAAGGACATGAAAAAATCGCAATAATTGCTGGACCAATAACTTCAAAGCCAGGTAGAGACAGATTTCGTGGCTATACAAAAGCAATTGAAATGAATGGCCTTGCTGTTGATGATAAATATGTACATTATGGTGATTTTAAATTAGAAAGCGGTTATGAATTAACCAAAAAGATTCTGAGTATGAAGGAACCGCCAACTGCTTTATTTGTTTCAAATAATATGATGAATCTTGGTTGTATCAAAGCATTAGCAGAACTAAAATTAGAAATAGGTAAGGATATTGGACTTATTGGTTTTGATGAAGTAGAAATGTTAGAGATTATGGGTATTAATGTTAGTGTAGTTGATAGACCCATGGAAAGAATGGGCGTACGAGCAATGATGATTTTGAAAGATCGTCTTGAAAATCCGAAAGTTAAAGAAGAAGATGTTCAACGTATTATATTGCATCCAACATTGAAACTAAGGGGCTCAGAAAAGAAAAAGTAATTTTTTTGCAATAAAATGTAATCGGTTACTTTTTGAATTTATGATACTTCACCAGACTATGGTGATAATTGATTTGGAGGAAATTATGATTAAGAACGAAATGTTAAATCCACAGATGTCTACGCTATTAACTGAAACAGGTCATAAAGATTATGTTGTTGTCAGTGATGCTGGATTGCCAATGCCTTTAGGTGTCAAGCGAATTGATTTGGCTTGGAAGCCAGGAGAACCTAAGTATTTAGATGTACTAGAATTAGTACTTAAGCAGATGGTAGTTGAAAAAGTAATACTGGCTGAAGAACTTAAAACAGTTAGTCCTGAAATGCATAAGGAAATACTTGAATTATTACCAATTGATATGGTGATTGAATACATGCCTCACGTAGATTTTAAAGAAGAAACTACCAGAGCGAGAGGTATTATTAGAACAGGCGAGTTCACACCGTATCCGAGTATTATTTTAGTAGCAGGTTGTGCGTACTAGAAATTGTTGGTAAACAAAATATTTTGGGAAGGGTGCTTTTATGGAAAATGTAAAGAAAATTTTAGAACTTAAAGATATTACAAAAGTTTTTCCAGGAGTCAAAGCATTAGATAAGGTTCATTTGGAAATATATCCTGGTGAAGTACATGCTTTGTGTGGCGAAAATGGTGCTGGTAAATCAACATTAATGAAAATTATATCAGGTGCAGAACGTTATACATCTGGAACAATAGTTTTTGATGATCAAAATGTAGCATTTTCTTCTACTAGAGAAGCTGAAAAACATGGTATTACAATGATTTATCAAGAATTCAATTTGATACCACACTTGTCAGTAGCGGAAAATATCTTTCTTGGTAGATATCCGAAGACAAAAAGTGGAATTGTAAACTGGAAAAAAATGAATGAGATGGCCATTGGGTTATTAGACAAAGTCGGACTGAAATTAAATCCCAAAAAGATTGTAAATAACTGTTCGGTTGGTGAAATGCAAATGGTTGAAATAGCTAAATGTCTATCTATGGATTCGCGAGTTATCATTATGGATGAACCAACAGCAGCGTTAACAGATGAAGAAGTGGAATGTTTGTTTGGAATTATTGATAGTTTAAAAGAACATAATATATCAATTATTTACATATCACATCGAATGAAAGAAATAGTTAGAATTAGTGATCGAGTTACTGTATTTAGAGATGGTAAGTACATTAAGTCTATGAAAGTAGAAGATACAGATAAAGATGAGATTGTTCGATTGATGGTTGGAAGGGATTTAAAAGACTTATTTCCAAAAAGAAAAGAAATCCTTAACAGAGAACCTTCTTTCGAAGCTAAAAACATAAGTTACAAGAAACTTGTTAATAATGTGTCTCTACAATTGGCAAAAGGTGAAATACTTGGAATTGCAGGGCTAATGGGTTCGGGAAATGTAGTGTTAGCAAAGTTGCTTTGTGGATATTATGGTAAATACAGTGGTGAAGTGTTAATAGATAATAAGAAAGTGAACATCTTTAAGCCGAATGAGGCCATACAAAACGGAATGTTTTTAGTTTCGGATGACAGAAAAAATGAAGGTTTAGTATTACAAAGAAGTGTCAAAGAGAATATATCTTTAGCTTCATTAGATTCGATAACGAAAAACAACTTAATATCTAAAAAAATCGAATTAGAAAAGACAATGAAGCAAATAGAACTTTTACAGATAAAAGTTTCTTCACCGGAACAGATAGTAGGTTTACTAAGTGGGGGGAATCAACAAAAAGTAGTTTTTGCAAAAATGTTAGAAACAAAACCTAGAATTATCTTTTTAGCTGAACCAACACGAGGTATTGATATAGGCGCAAAAGCAGAAATATATCAGATTATGAATAAACTAACAGATCAAGGAATAAGCATAGTATTAATTTCATCTGATCTTCCAGAATTAGTAGGAATGAGTGACAGAGTTATCGTTATGAGAGAAGGACAGGTGAGAGGCGAGATTGCTAGGGAAGATTTATCGCAAGAACTAGTGCTTTCTTATGCAACAGGAGGTGGAGGAAAAAATGTCAATAATTAAAAAAATTGGAATTCAATTATTTACAAAATACAGAACAGCAACGGTAGTTGTTCTAATATTTATTATCGCTACATTGTTATCAGATTCATTTTTGACAGTGAATAACTTATTAAATGTAATTAGACAAGTATCAATTACAGCAATTATTGCAGCAGGTATGACGTTTGTAATTTTGACGGGTGGAATTGACCTTTCAGTGGGATCGATTGTTGCTCTTGCAGGAGTGACATCAGCATCCGTATTAACATCAACACAAAATGTGTTTTTAGCTATACTTACAGCTTTATTCGTAGGTATGATGGTTGGTTTGTTTAATGGGATTATTATTACAAAAGGGAATCTACCCCCATTTATTGCAACGCTGGCCATTATGACATTTATTCGTGGAGTAGTTTTAGTGTTTACAAACGGATCACCAATTTCAGCAAGAGTGGAATCATTTAATTATATTGGTAAAGGTTATTTTGCTGGAATTCCAATTCCGATTTTGATAATGATATTCGTATTTGCCCTTGGTTACTTTGTTTTGAAATATACTACCTTTGGTAGAAGTGTATTCAGTATTGGTGGGAATAAAGAGGGTACAAGACTATCAGGTATTAATATTGTCAAGAGTGAAATAATTGTATATATGATTAGTGGTTTAACGGCAGGTCTTACTGGATTAATTCTGACTGCAAGACTTGGTTCTGCTCAACCAACAGCAGGTGTAGGTTATGAACTAGATGCAATTGCGGCAGTAATTCTTGGAGGAACAAGTTTAGCTGGTGGAATTGGAGCAATTATTCCTACAGTGTTTGGTGCTGTGATTTTAGGAGTTCTTGATAATATTTTAGTATTAATTGATGTGAATCCATTTGCATCAGATATGGTTAAAGGCGCGGTTATTTTACTTGCTGTATTAGCTGATAGCAAGTTTAAAACATTTTCATCTAAATTAGATGAATAATATAATTCTAAGGAGGTACAAAAATGAAAAAAGTTAAAAAAATGTTAGCATTAATGTTAGCGGCAATGCTCGTATTATCAATAGTTGGGTGTAGTCAAGATGAGAAGAAAGATAGTGAAAATGAAAGCAGCACATCTGAAAAAACAGCAGAAGATAAAGTTTTGCACATTGGTTTATCTATGAATACGTTAAACAATCCATTTTTTGTTGATGTTTCAGAAGGAGTTAAAAAAGGTGCTGAAGAAAAAGGCGTCGAATTATCCATTACAGACGCACAAAACGATCCTAGTAAACAACAAACGGATGTTGAAAATCTACTTCAAAAAGATTTAGACTTAATCATTATTGACCCTTCAGATTCTGATGCTATTATTGCAGCAGTTGAAGCAGCAAATAAAAAAGGTGTTCCTGTTATTACAATTGACAGAGCATCAAATGGTGGAGAAGTTGTAGTTCACATTGGATTTGATGCGATTTATTCAGGTACTATTGCAGGATCATATTTAGTTGATGCTTTAGGCGGAGAAGGAAAAATCGTTGAAATCATGGGAATTATGGGAACAAATGTAGCACAAGACAGAAGTGCTGGATTTAATTCGATAGTTAGTGAGACACCAGGTTTTGAAGTGGTTGCTGCACAAAGTGCTAATTTTGACCGTGCTGAAGCAATGTCAGTAATGGAGAATATCCTACAAGCTAATCCTGAAATTGATGGTGTATACGCCGCTAATGATGAGATGGCTATGGGTGCATTAGAAGCCATCGAAGGCGCAGGAAGATTAGATGAAATCGTACTCATCGGTTGTGATGCTATTGATCCAGCTCTTGAAGCATTAAGAGCAGGAAGATTAGAAGCAACAATTGCTGAGCCACCATTCTTCTTAGGAAAAAATGCATTACTATATGCAGTTGATTATCTAAATGGAAAAGAAGTTGAAGAAAAAAATATAATTATGGATTCTAAATTGGTAACACCTGAGAATGTAGATGAATTAATAACAAAAGAGTAAATATGACTTAATAAAAGTCTTGTCAATTCTTTAACCTATATCTATAACAGCTTACCGGACATAGCAATAATGTTCAGGGCTGTTATAGATATAGAATACAATTAAGATATAATGCATTTAACGAAACAATAGAGTTATTGCCAAAAGGCAGAAGTAAACATAAAGAAAAAAGAGGTGTAACATGAAAAAACCAAAAGTTGTTGTTATGGGAAGTTTTGTTGTTGATTTGACAGCAAGAGCCCCACATTTACCTGTTGCAGGTGAAACTGTCAAAGGATCATCATTTAAACTTGGCCCTGGAGGAAAAGGATCCAATCAAGGAGTTGCAGCACAAAGAGCTGGTGCAGAAGTGACGATGGTAACTAAAGTTGGCAAGGATACCTTTGGTGAATTGGCAATAAATAACTTCAAAAGTGAAGAAATGGATACAACTTATATATTCCAAGATGAAGAAAAAGAAACAGGAACAGCATTAATAATGGTAGATGAAGTGACAAGTGAAAATAAAATATTAGTTACTTTAGGAGCTTGTAACCATATAACAGAAGAGAATATAGAAATGGCAAGAACTCATATTGAATCTGCTGATATTTTTCTGACTCAATTGGAGACAAATATTGAAGCTATTGAAAAAGCAATTGATATTGCGCATAAAAGTGGAACTTTGGTTGTACTTAATCCGGCTCCAGTACAACCAATATCAGATGAATTGTTAGCAAAAGTGGATATTATTACTCCCAATGAAATCGAAGCTGAAATATTAACTGGAATTAAAGTTGATACAGAAGAGAGTCGACAACAAGTAGCCAAGTACTTCATGGATAGAGGTATAGGAACTGTTGTTATAACTTTAGGAAAAAATGGAGTTTATGCAAAAAATTCAACAACAGAAGTTTATGTTCCATCACTCAAGGTAGAAGCAGTTGACACTACGGGAGCAGGCGATGCTTTTAACGGTGGATTTGTGACAGCTTTGGCTGAGGGTAAAGATTTAAAAGAAGCAGTTTGTTTTGGAAATGTGGTAGGAGCTTTATCTGTAACTAAGATGGGAACAGCGCCTTCAATGCCTTTCAGAAACGAAATTGATACTTATATGGAAAATATACTTTGTAAATAAAGGCTATGTTAGATAATATTGAGGATAAAAAAAATGAAATTGGCTTGTCGAATAGACAAGCCAATTAACTTTTCCTCAAGTGACCCAAAGTAAGTCCTAATTGACATAAAAAATAAACTATGGTACGATAAAATTAGTTAAGAAAGTAACAATTAAATAAAACTAACGAAACAAATAGAGGCGCAGATATGAGGGTAGACTATAGATGTTAAGTTCTGGTTGACTGATGCTATAGAACAAGGCTTTATCTGCCGAAAGTATAAGCTAAACCAGTGCTTATAACTTGGCTGGTAGGAGAAACTCCGACCAACTGTTGCTAAGTTTAGCATCGAGCTATTTCAATTTAATCAATTGAAGTAGCTCTTTTTAATTGTTTTTTTTATGCTATACCATGCGAAGGGTATAAAGTGCTAAGGGATAGAAAGAGCGCTTCATAAGAAATGGAGGAAGAATGGAAAAACTTATTATAACAGCAGCTATAAGTGGTGCTGAAGTAACCAAAGAGCACAATCCAAATATTCCTTACACGGTTGAAGAAATTGGGAATGAAGCGAAGCGGGCTTATGAAGCAGGTGCTAGCATTATCCACCTTCATGTGAGAGAAGATGATGGTATGCCAACCCAAAGGGTTGAACGATTTAAAGAGTGTATGGATGTAATTCGCCTAAAGTGTAAAGATGTTATTATTCAACCGTCTACAGGTGGAGCTACAGGAATGTCGAATGATGAAAGGCTACAACCGCTTATGTTATACCCTGAAATGGCAACGCTTGATTGCGGGACGCTGAATTTTGGTGGAGATGTGATTTTTACAAATAGTGAAAATACAATTCTTGAATTTGCAAAAAAAATGAAAGAAAATAATGTAAAACCAGAACTGGAAGTGTTTGATCGATCGATGATTAATACGGCGCTACGTCTTTATAAAAAAGGGTTTTTTGAAAATGCATTACATTTTAATCTAGTGATGGGTATTCAGGGAGGCATTGGTGCCACGTTGCAAGAATTTGCCTTTTTAGTGAATAGTATTTCCGATGATTTCACCTACACAGCAACAGGTGTTGGGAGACATCAGTTCCCGATAGCATCACTCGCTATCGTTGATGGTGGTCATGTCCGAGTTGGTTTTGAAGATAATATATACATTGAACATGGCATAAAAGCCTCATCAAATGGTGAGCTTGTTGAAAAAGCCGTACGACTTTCTAACGAGTTAGGTAGATCAATTGCAACTCCAAGTGAAGCTAGAAAGATATTAGGGCTTAAAGAGTTATAGATAAAAGAGTTATAGATAAAAGAGTTATAGATAAAAGAGTTATATATATAGAAGAGTTACAGATAAAAGAACTATATAATAGAAGAGTTACAGAATAATGATGAAAGTGGGATCTGATATGAAAGAAGGTTGTAAATACGGTACGCATAGAGTCATTGAGCCAGTGGGTGTATTACCACAAGCTGCAATAAAGATAGATAATGAGATGACTATATATGACAATGAAATACTTATTGACGTAAAAGCTTTAAATATTGATTCAGCTAGCTTCACACAGCTTAAAGGTATGAGTAACAACGATCCCTTAATAATAGAAGAAAAGATTATAGAAATTGTTGAATCAAGAGGTAAAATGCAAAACACGGTGACAGGATCCGGTGGAATGTTAATTGGAACAGTTGCCGCTATTGGAGATAAACTAAAAGGTACAATTGATTTGAATGTAGGTGATGAGATTGCTACATTGGTTTCATTGTCATTAACACCTTTACGTATCAAGTCAATCAATAAAATATACATGGATATTGATCGAGTTCTGGTTACTGCTCAAGCTATACTTTTTGAAAGTGGTATCTATGCTAAATTACCTAAAGATATGGATGAAAGCTTGGCTCTGGCTGCCCTTGACGTTGCGGGTGCACCGGCTCAAACAGCTAAGTTGGTTAAGCCGGGTGATACGGTGTTAATACTTGGAGCTAGCGGTAAGTCAGGCATGTTATGTTGTTATGAAGCTATGAAACGAGTTGGTCCATGTGGGAAAGTTATTGGAGCAGTTATTGATGAGACATCTAAAGAACAATTAAAATCTTTAGATCTTTGCCATGATTATATTGTTGGAGATGCTAAAGACAGTATGAAAGTCTACACTGATCTTGTCCGTATTACAAACGGCCAAGAATGTGATCTTGCAATTAATTGCGTTAATGTTTCGGATACTGAAATGTCGACGATTTTACCGGTTCGTGATGGTGGGATTGCTTATTTTTTTTCAATGGCTACTAGTTTTACAAAGGCAACGCTTGGTGCTGAAGGTGTGGGTAAAGATGTTACGATGATTATGGGAAATGGCTATACAAAAGGTCATGCAGAAATAACGTTATCTGAGCTAAGAGAGAATAAAAAGCTCAGAGAATTATACGAAAAAATTTATGTAAGCCATTAGTCAAAACTAAGTGATATGCAGAGCAGTCGTGGTTTATCAATATAAATAGTATATGTATATGAGGTGCTTAGAAGTTGAAATATTATTTAGAAAGGTGTTTATATGAATTATAGTAGACGAGAGACGATGTTTAAAGATGTGCCGGATGATCAGTGGAATGATTGGCACTGGCAAGTGAGAAATAGGATTAGTTCAGTCGTAGATTTAAGTAAACATATTAATATTACAGATGATGAACGGGAAGCAATTACAAAGTGCCTAAAGGAATTAAGAATGGCGATTACACCCTATTATTTATCTCTAATTGACAACGAAAACCCAGATGATGTGATACGGAAACAATCGGTTCCTACGTTGAATGAATTAGTTAAAAACGAAGACGATATCCATGATCCACTACATGAAGATGGCGATTCACCTGTCCCAGGGCTTACCCACAGGTATCCGGACAGAGTGTTGCTCTTAGTAACAGAACAATGTTCCATGTATTGCCGTTACTGCACAAGACGACGATTTGCTGGACGCACTGATTGCTCAGTGGATATGGAAGCTATTGACAAGGGAATTGATTACATTGAAAGAACACCGGCTGTACGTGATGTTTTGATATCAGGTGGGGATCCTTTACTTCTGTCCGATGACAAGTTAGAACGGATTTTAGAAAGACTGCATAAGATAGAACACGTTGAAGTTATTCGAATTGGAACAAGGACTCCTGTAGTTATGCCGCAAAGAATAACCCCTGAACTCTGCTCTATGTTAGCTAAATATCATCCTCTTTGGATTAATATTCATTTTGGTCATCCGAGTGAGATTACTCAAGAATCCAAAACGGCATGTGCAATGTTAGCCAATGTAGGGATTCCATTAGGCAATCAAACCGTATTACTTGCTGGGATCAATGACAAAATTTCTGTTATGAAGGAGTTGGTTCATGAACTGGTGAAAATGAGAGTAAGGCCTTACTATATCTATCAATGTGACTTATCATCCGGTATTGGTCATTTTAGAACACCTGTAGCTCTAGGTATCGAAATAATAGAAGGGCTACGTGGTCATACGTCAGGATTTTGTGTGCCGACGTTTGTGATTGATGCACCGGGAGGCGGAGGTAAGATACCGGCAATGCCAAACTATATAATCAGTCAAGGATATGAGAGGATTATTCTCCGTAATTATGAAGGTGTAATCACGACTTACAATGAACCGTCATATTATTCTTTTGAGAAAACACATGACGAAAAAAATATCCACTTAGAGGGCATTGCAGGTCTATTAAATGGTCAAAGAATAACAATAGAACCCAAAGAACTGAAAAGAAAAAAACGAAATAAAAGTCAAGAAGATTAAGATCCATATGCTCTGTTGAAAAAAGAGGTGATGAAATGGTACGAAACAGCTTGATCAACTGCATTCAAGATTTCCAAGTCATTGCAACTATAGGCATCAGTAAAAATGCAGGCAAAACCACAGTCCTGAATTACTTGATTGAGTCTCTACATAATTTAAGTACCATTGGAATCACATCAATTGGATATGATGGTGAAGAGTTGGATGTTATAACTAAGCTTCCAAAACCAAAGATTCTTGTACATGAAGGAATGATTGTGGCTACGTGTGAAAGTTGTCTTGGTCAAACATCCATTAAGTATGAACGACTGATGGATACACAGATGCTAACAGCAATAGGCACGGTCATCATAATAAAAGTTCTATCTGAAGGATTTATTGAAGTCGCAGGACCATCAATGTCTTCACAGATTCGGCGTCTTTGTCAAGTCATGATTGATTTAGGTTGTGACAAAGTGTTTGTTGATGGAGCTGCCAGCAGAATGACTTATGGCAATTATGTTGATTGTTCCATCCTGTCGGTTGGCGCGGCGATGTCAAGTGATATGAAGCAAGTGGTAAGAGCAACCAAACATATCGTTGAAATGATGAATCTACCTTTAGCAAAGTTTGTTGATAAATCAGTTACGAATAGTCTGAATCCTTATGTTAAGGTAAACGAGAAAACACATCATTATTATTCATTTAGAGGGAATATTGTTGATAAAGATGTTATTGAAATATTAAAAGCTGAAAAAGATTTCAACTCAAGTTACAGCATTAGTAATATAAATAGTCGCTTCATGGACAAAGATGAGCAACTTGATTCTGATATTGATAGCCTGAAATATATCAAAATCATTGTAAATGACAGTACCTCAATTCATTTGAGCCCTAGGATTTATAACAACCTTAAGAAAGTTAACGGACAAATCTACATATTAAATAAAATGAATCTTGTAGCTCTGACAATAAATCCAATGTCTCCTTATGGAGAGTGGTTTGATGAAGTGATTTTTATGGATGAAATCAGAAAAGTTGTCACATTACCAGTGTTTAATATTATATATGAAGAGGTGGACAATCATGAAAAGTAAATTGAATATTAATGAAAAATTAGTCGATTCATGTAGAACAAGTGCGAGAAAGATTGGATTGGATGTTCAAAGTTTTATTGATACAAGTAGCACGGTTACAGTTGAGAGAACTATTTGCCGATTATTAGGTGTTGATGGTGTTGATTATTATGAGGTTCCACTACCTAATATTGTTATCGAGGCCCTATGTGATCAAGGAATAATTGAACAAGGTAGTGCTCTTTTCTTTGGCAGAGCGATGTTAATGACCGGTAAATCACCGATAGATATTGCTATGATGATTGTTGAAGGAACATTTGATTTTGAAAAACTGCCTGAATATCCATTTGATGTAATAATGGGCAGTCTAGATGCTAGTGTTAATCATAGTCTTCAAAGAATAGCTGATAATCGTCATCTTAGAAAAGATTATCTTAATGAATACGGAGACAAAACGGGAGCGCTTTTATATGTAATAGTAGCAACTGGAAATATTCGCGAAGATGTTGTTCAAGCCGTAGCAGCTTCTAAACAAGGTGCTGACGTCATTGCAGTCATTCGTACAACGGGACAAAGTTTATTAGATTATGTGCCTTATGGTGAAACGACTGAAGGTTTTGGCGGTACTTATGCTACGCAAGAAAATTTTAGAATTATGAGAGAAGCTCTTGACGTTACAGGTAAAGAAATCGGGAGGTATATACGTTTATGTAATTATTGTTCTGGTTTGTGTATGCCTGAAATTGCAGTAATGGGGGCATTTGAAAGGCTGGATATGATGCTGAATGATGCTCTTTATGGAATTTTGTTTAGGGATATTAACATGAAGAGGACTTTGATCGATCAGTATTTTTCAAGAATTATCAATGCTTATGCTGGAGTTATCATCAATACAGGTGAAGACAATTATCTAACCACTTCTGACGCCTTTGAAGAGGCACATACCGTTCTTGCTTCACAGTTTATTAATGAACAATTTGCACTTCTTGCAGGACTTAAAGAAGAACAAATAGGACTTGGACATACTTATGAAATTGAACCTACAATTAAGAATAGTTTTGTATATGAATTGGCTCAAGCACAAATGGCTAAGGAAATTTTCCCCAAAGCACCTCTTAAGTATATGCCGCCAACTAAATATATGACAGGGGATATATTTATGGGAAATGTTCAAAACGCATTATTCAATATGGTGACAACAATAACCGGTCAGCGAATACATTTATTAGGTATGTTGACAGAAGCAATTCATACACCCTTTATGGCTGATCGTGCGATCGCAATAGAAAATGCAAGATATATTGAAACAGCCATGGCGAGTCTTGGTGATGAGATTATGTTCAAGTCGGATGGATTAATGGCTAATAGGGCTAATGAAGTCGCTTCTAGCGCCGGAAGATTACTGGATACGATAGAGGAAAAAGGTCTTTTTGATACCTTGTCTCAAGGAGTTTTTGGTGGCATAAAGCGTGGTGAAGATGGTGGGAAAGGCTTAGATGGAGTCTTTGTAAAAGCCCCTAATTATATAAATCCATTTCTTGATTTAATGTTAAGTGAATTAAAGGAGGAGTTATTGTGAGTGGTTATTCATTGGATAAAAAAGAATTTAGCAAAACCCTTGATTTAAGTCATATTCTTCCTTATGGAGACACAATGAATGATGGGAAAGTTCAAGTGAGTTTTACACTTCCGGTTAAAAATGATGACAAAGCAATGGAAGCTGCAAAGCAAGTAGCTATAAAAATGGGACTTTTTAATCCTGTTATTGCTCTCAGCAAAAGCCTAGATGGAACATTCACATTTTTCGTTATTTATGGAACGATGAAAAATAGTGTCAATTACGATGAGATTGAAGTGACATCTTTGAAATCAGAGACGATGACGATGAAAGAAATTGATAACTATATTAATGAAGAAATCGGAAGAAAAATTGTGGTTATTGGAGCTTCAACTGGTTCTGATGCACATACGGTGGGCATTGATGCCATCATGAACATGAAGGGGTATGCAGGTCATTATGGTTTAGAGCGATATAAAATGATTGAAGCGTATAATCTTGGTTCACAAGTAGAGAATATCGATTTTGTAAGAAAAGCCGTAGAGGTAAAAGCAGATGTATTATTGGTATCACAAACTGTTACACAAAAAGATATTCATGTTCAAAACTTAACTGAATTAGTTGAAATGGTAGAAGCTGAAGGAATCAGAGAAAAAGTTGTACTTATCTGTGGAGGACCTAGAGTGAGCCACCAGTTGGCAAAGGAACTTGGCTATGATGCAGGTTTTGGAACGGGTAAATTCGCAGAAGACGTAGCAACATATATGGTGAAAGAGATAAAAGAACGTATTCATCAGGATTAGAGGATATATTAATCAGGGTCATTAGAATTAATTCGAGATTATGGGAGGATAGAATTATGGAAAGTGCTGCAAAACTGAATTTAACGAGATCAATGGAACTTATTAAAGAAGGTAGAGAAACAACACCAGGTGGTATGTTAGGAATTCGTAGACCCTATAATTTTGTCGAAGGTGAGTATCCGATCTTTATTGAAAAAGGGTATGGTGGTCATATCGTTGATGTTGATGGCAACGACTATATCGATATGTTGTGTTCTTATGGACCCATAATTCTTGGTTATGTTGAGGATGAGATTAATCAAGCTGTTATTAAACGAATGGAAGATGGGTTTTGTTTTTCATTGGTTCAAGAAATTCAGAACGAATTGCAACAAAAACTTATAGATTTGATTCCATGTGCGGAGATGGCAGTTATTGCTAAGACCGGTTCAGATGTTACAACAATGGCAATTCGCGTTGCGAGAGGTTATACAGGTAAGAACAAAATACTTCGTTGTGGATATCATGGATGGCATGATTGGTGTGTTGAACATAAAGGCGGCGTACCGGAATCCATAAGTGGTTTGACTGAAGAATTTAAATATGGTGATTTGGAAGATCTAAGAATGAAGTTAGAGGCAAGTAAAGATGAAATTGCATGTATAATCATTACACCGGTTGGTCACCCAACGGCTAAAGAGGTTATTGCACCTCCGAAAGGCTATCTTGAAGGCGTTCGTGCTCTTGCAAACGACTATGGAGTTGTTCTGATTTTCGATGAAATCAGAACGGGATTTAGAGTGGCAATGGGTGGCGCAGGTGAACGATATGGTGTTAAACCGGATCTTGCTACTTTTGGTAAAGCTATGGCGAATGGTTTTCCGATTAGCGCATTAGTGGGCAAAAAAGAAGTGATGAAAGTAATGGAAAAAGATGTATTCATCAGCTCTACATTTTTCCCAAACAGCCTAGAAATGGCTGCATCCCTTAAATGTATCGAGATAATGCAAAGAGAGAATGTTATTGAGAGCATTTGGCAAAGAGGTGGCGAGTTCTTAGAATCACTTCAGAAGATTAAAGAGAAGAATAATGCTCCAATTACAGTATCAGGGATTCCACCAATGCCTTTTATTACCTTTGATAAAGTGGATGAATTATATAAAGAAAGACGTACAGAATTTTATACACAGGCCATTCGAAGAGGCTTGTTCATTCAACCTTATCATCATTGGTATATTTGTCATCGCCATACAGATGCAGATTTAGTTTATGCACTAAAGGCAATTGATGAATCATTGATGTATGTAATGGACAAATATCCAGTACACTGATCCTACAGGTTCAGGGGCTAGAATTTTGGGGACATTACTTCACGAAATGAAGAGAAGGTAAGTGAATAAAGGTTTAGCAGCTCTTTGCATAGGAGGAGGTATGGGGATTTCAATACTGGTTGAATATAATACAGAGAGCTAAAACCATTTTAATAGCAAAATCATAAGTAGATAGTTATAAAAAATATAAAATCATATAAAATACTCATAATTTTATAATATAAAACATAAATCAACTTAAATTACTCATAATTTTGTGATAATATATTAAGAGTATCATAATAAAGACATGAATGGAGAAGTTTATGAACAGCAGTCAAAAGGAAAAGATATATCTGATTATGTTAAATGCATACAATTTGGGATCAATTGTATTCTTGTGTGTGGTTTGGATAGGATCCATCATTCGCAATGTATCCGATTTAGGCGTCAGTGAAGGTGTCATTATTTCGTTTACAAATCCTAGAAATCTAGTCATTGTCTTATTGGTTATAGTGTTTGCAATTATTGCAGCCAATCACAAGAAAATCAAGTGGAAAGCTCAAACGAAATTAGTATTTGATGCTTATTATATAACTGCAATAATTGCATTGTCGGTACTTACAACAAAGGTAGATAGTGCAGCTTGGGTTGCTGTTTATGTCATTATTATGCTAACCATTTTTTTGGCTAGTACGCGTGATTTTATTTTGTTGAATCTGATTGGAGTTATTGTAACTTTTCAATATCTGCTTCGATTTGGGGAATTAGAAAATCAGTTTATTAATATCTTTATATATTTTGTTGCTATTACTTTAGGATTGTTTTTAAGAATTGCATTCCAAAAAATAATAAATGCATTTGAAGATGCGTTAAAGGATGTTCAAAATGCAGCAGATAAACAAGAAAAACTAATTATTCATATTGAGGATGCTTCATCAGACACATTAATTCAAACAGAAGAATTAACCAATTCGATTTCTCAATTAACCTCAATCAATATTCAAACGTCTTTGGCAACGGAAGAAATTGCTTCAGGAGTTGCTTCGCAAGCGTTAGAGCTACAAGAAGGTGTCGACTCATTAGAACAACTTTCAAAGAGCGCTGATATAGTTAGTGATCAAATGTATTCGATGGGAAATGAGATGAAAAACCGTGAAGTCGAAAATCAAGCGATTTATGAAGACTCTAAAACCCTTAATAATGTACTAGAACATTCTCAAAGTTTGAATGAAAACATTGAAGAAGTTATTTCAACTATGACTGAACGATTTGAAAAAATTGTTGCTTATGTTCAGAATATTAATTCAATCGCTAGTCAAACTAATCTGTTAGCATTAAATGCTTCAATCGAAAGCGCTAGAGCAGGAGAGGCGGGGAAGGGTTTTGCCGTGGTTGCTGAAGAAATTCGTAAACTTGCAGAACAAACAACTGGAATTTCCAGTCAAATCAATAATATGATTGATTCTTTAAGCAGTCAAATCGTTGAAGCAAAAGATATTAACGTTCAAATCGGAGAACAATCTGTTACAACTAAAGCGATTACAGAGAAAACAAATACGAATATTGATAATACAATTAGCTTTCTTCAAAGTTCTTCAACCTCTCTTTCAGGATTGCAAGAGGTTGTGACTGAAATGATGGCACATAAAGATAAAACAATGGGAAAAGTTGAAAATATTGCAACTGTAGCAGAAGAGTTGGCATCAACAGCGCAGCAAGTTAGTGCATCAACACAAGCTCAGATTACTGAAGTGAGTACAATTGGGGAGAGCATAACGATTATCCATAAAAAGGTTATGACACTTAATGAACTGGCAAACTCCTAAAAAACTTTATGATTATCATTAATTATGATACTATGTAGATAGAAAAGAGTACAATAGTAGCATTGTACTCTTATTTACTGTGGGAATATAGAGGTAATGATTGATCAATATGGAAGTGTAACTAGAGCCTATAAGATATATGAAGTAAAAAGACTTAATATCCTTAGATAATTGCTTTTATAAACGGAGGAAATGCATGAACCCATTGTTTAAAGGCTATTAAGCAGTTGAAACCATATTATATATACGCAATATATGGTATAATCTAATTTGATAAACGGATTAATAAGAAAGTAGGAAATATGAAAAAAAGTTTTAGAGACTTAGGTGTCTCAGGTAAAATTATCGATGCGACAGAAAGCATGGGATTCACTGAACCGACGGAGGTTCAACACGAAGCAATACCTTATATTTTGAACAAAAAAGATTTAATTGTAATGGCAAAAACTGGTAGTGGAAAAACCGGTGCATTTGGAATACCACTTCTTCAACAAATTGACTTAGAAGTGAAAGGCGCTCAAGCACTTATACTGACGCCTACCAGAGAATTGGCTGTTCAAGTAGATGAAGAACTTGCAAAAATGGCTGATAATCTTAATTACAAAACAACAGCACTTTACGGACAACATAATATTAATACAGAAATAGATGAACTCAGAAAAGGTGCATCTGTAATAACAGGAACTCCTGGACGAGTTTTTGATCATATTAATAAAAAGACATTACGTACGAATAACATCAAGTTTTTAGTGCTTGATGAAGCTGACCGTATGTTAGATATGGGATTTTTCGATCAAGTTGTTCAAATAATTAAACAACTTCCCCGAGACAGAGTAACACTTCTGTTTTCGGCAACGATGCCACCTGAAATTCAACGAATTTGTAAATCATATATGAGAGAACCGGTAACCTTAGAGTTGGGTTCTGACATTAAAACTGTTGATACAATTAAACAGGTTTATTATAAAGTTGAAAAAAGAGAAAAACGTAATCAACTGTTTAACATCCTTAAAGTTGAACAACCGGATAGTTGTATCATTTTCTGTAATACTAGAAGTGAAGTTGATTGGGTACACAAGTATTTTATGCAAAAGGGATATAATATTGGAGCACTTCATGGTGGAAATACCCAAAACAGCCGTATGAAAACAATCAATGACTTCAAAGAAGGTAAACTTCAAATAATTGTTGCAACAGATGTGGCAGCTAGAGGATTGCATATTGATGATTTAAGTATCGTTGTTAATTATGATGTGCCGTTAGACAACGACAGCTATATACACCGTGTTGGTAGAACAGGGCGTGTAGGAAATAGCGGTTATGCAATATCATTGGTAACAGTTGATGATATGTGGAGTTTTTACGAGATAGAAGAACATGTTGGAGCTCTTATTGAAGAATTAGAGTTACCTTCTACTAATTATGTCAATGAATGTGCGGCTAAAGATGAAAGTGAATGGACTAAGAAACGTATTGCGAAAGCAGCAATATTAGCAACTAGAAAGCCAAGTTCTAGACAACCCAATAAAGTTCATAAACCTGGACAAGGTCGATCAACTCAAGTTAAGCCTCATCATAAGACAAATGAGTCAAGTTACAAAAAACCAGCTGATACCACTAGTTCGAATAAACAAGGTCATGCTAAACATCAACCGGTAGAACGTAAACCTATTGATAGAACGTATAGTGACCACAAACATATCAAATTACAAAACGATAATAAAGAGAACAATATAGAGGCTAAACCGGAACCAACGAAGGTTGCGAATAAAAGTACGCCAGTTGCGATTGAGACACCAAGATCACCAAAAAGCCATACACCAGTTGAAAACACCTCGCATGCAGCAAAATCACCAAAAAGTCATACACCAGTAGTGAAAAAAGAAATCGACTATAGACAGGAAGCTAAAAAATTATTAAAAAAATCAAGTACTGATCAAAAAAATTCAATCGCTAAAAAGTTTGGAAGTTTTTTGAAAAACAAATAATGAAAATGAAAAGTGAGTGAATGAAATGAAATATGTTATTTTGATAAGACCCAATGGGAATATACCATTTTTTGAAGAACTGAAGAAAATGTGTACACATGAAGCAATGATTGTTTTTAATAAATTGAAGATTGAAGCTACTGAGATGGAAGTTGTTAAAATTGGTAAAGCAGATTATTTACAATTTGAAACGAAAGATCCAATAGCAGAAACCTTGATTCCATATATTATGAAATTGTCTTTTTATTATTCGATGTTTGAAGTTAGTTCGGATGGAATGTTGAAACCGGTTGATCAAGTTTTTGAACAATTTTTTGGTGATGACTTAAGTGTAAGATTGAAGTATCAAGGTAAAACGAATGAGAGTTTTACTAGAATGTTAATCAATATAGCACTCTTTTCAACAAATTTTTGTAAGTTGGAAGAAATAAATATTCTTGATCCTATGTGTGGTAAAGGAACAACGTTATTCGAATCACTAATTGCTGGCTACAATGCATTCGGTGCAGAGGACAACAAAGTTGCCATTAGTGATTTAAGCACTTATTTCACTAGATATCTTCAAGAAGGTAAATATAAGCATCAAGCTATGCATGGTAAAGCCATGTCGGGCAGTGATATTCTTGGTGAAGTTTATGAAGTCAATATTTTCATGACAAAAGAAGATGCTAAAAAGAAAAAAAGTAAACAACTTAAGATATTAAGGGGTGACACTCTTGACTCGAATCGTATCTTTAAAAAGAATTCTATTCATGTCATCGCTACAGACTTACCCTATGGAGTTAAACATATAGGTAAGAATAGCGGCAATCCAGAACGCGATTTAGAAGCACTTTTAGATAAAGCTTTCGAAGCATGGTATATGTTGCTTAAAAAAGGTGGAGCACTTGCTATCTCATGGAATACTTATACAAACAAAAGAGAAAACCTTGTTTTGTTGTTAGAGAATAATGGATACGAAGTTCTTAATGAAGGTGATTATCTTAACTTCCGTCATAGAGTATCTCAAGCAATCAACCGAGATATTATTATTGCAATAAAACGATAGATTACAACATGATATAATGTAATCTATCGGATATTCCAATTATAATGGGATAGGATTGGGTTGCCATGAAGTCTCAATCAGTGACTTGCGAAGCTAAAACAGTTTTAAGTTTTACATAACTAAGGACCATCAATACTGCAGAGGCTATCCAGAAGAATGGAAGTAGGTTTGTAGTGGTAAGATTGATGATAACGCCCATAACGGGTGGTAGAACGGCGATGCCGATGTATCCAAAAGCCATTTGGTAACCAATTATATGTTGAGAATTTTTCCTGCCAAATCTGACAGGTGTTTCGTGGATCATTGCAGGGAAAATGGGTGCCAAACCGAGACCAATCAACATGAGTGGAAAGATCAGCAGTATATTTGGTAAGGGAAGCGCAAGTAGAACTGAACCAACAACTGCAATCGTCATACCAAGTTTAATCATTTGATCATTATTCAATTTGAATGAAATAAAGCCACTCACAAAACGTCCTATCGTGATTCCGCCATAATACAATGCAATCCATAAAGCTGCGGTTTCCACACTGACACCTTTTGATTTGGTTAAATAACTGCTTCCCCATAATCCAATGGAAGTTTCAATTGTACAATAGAATAAAAAGATTAAGATTGCATAAATAACTCCTTTGATTCTAAAGGGGTTTGTTTTGATGTTGTTTTTAGATTCGGTCAAGGATGGTTGCGTGACGAGATCTTTCTTATTCTTCTCTTCAGTTAATTTTATATGTCTACTCCAAAGGGGAAGACTAATAAATAATAAGAAGGCTAAAGATAACTGAATGAAAGCAATCGTTCTATATCCTATACGCCAATTCAGACCATTGGATAGTGTCGTAGCCATAATAATCGGTCCGAGTGTTGCACCAACGCCCCAGAACGAATGAAGCCAGTTCATGTGGTGGGCTTTAAAGTGAAGAGCAACATAGTTGTTAAGAGCTGTGTCTACAGAGCCGGCTCCAAGTCCTAATGGAACAGATAAGACTAAAAGCCAATAGTAATTCGGTGAGAATGAAAAGCCCAATAGTGCAAGCCCTGTCATTAAACAACTAATAAATGTTACCTTCCCTGTACCAAAGCGATGAATAATATGCCCGCTGAGTAAAGCAGAAGTAATGGTGCTACCTGTGATTAACAGCGCAATGAGTCCGGCTGCATCCAGTTCCATGGACCATTCCTGCTGCATGACTGGCCATGATACACCTAATAGTGAATCAGGCAGTCCTAAACTAATAAATGCAAAATATATTAAAGCGAGTAGTAAAATGACTATCATATGTTCTCCTTTGTGGCTAAGACCACTTAATCTAATAGTTCTAAACCTTTGTGAATAAGACCTGCTTGATAACTTTCGTTTAAATCTTCTTCAAAAACAATTGCTGGAATATGTGGTTTTGGTATCAATGTCGTGATTTTCTCACGAATAGCAACGATATCTTGTTGATCCAAACAATAGCCGGACAAGATAATTGTTTTTGGATTAATGACACAGTTTATATTCACAATAATTGTCGTTATAAAATCACAGAAGGCATCATGGTTTTGTTGGCTTTCACATTGCTGATATCGGTCATAACCACATGCCATATAGGATACTTCGCCGGCAAAATTTGAATTGCCGTTTAGAATTTCACCATTTAGTATAATTCCAGATCCCGGATTACCTCCGATTGGGAAGTATATGTAACATAACACTTCTTGGCCGTTAGGATTGTGTTGATGATAATAACCGTAGGCTGCGGAGTTAACGTCGTTTTCTGCGATGACCTTTAGATGATATTTATGAGTGAAGTAGTCAACAATCGGAAAACCAATAAGAGCATCGAAATCACAAACACCGATAATACCATTTTCGACAACACCTGGTACACCTAAGCTTAATCCGCTGATTTTAGGATACTTACCTACTAGCATGTGTAATAATTCATCAAGTTCCTTGATGATATTTAAATCGCACTCAATTTGGCTGCTATCAATAATCTCGCCGAGTAGATTTGTAATGTTATAAAAAATACGGGGTGATTTGCCTTCTTTTCGAGGATAGATTGACGCAAGTAGACGATAGTCCTTATTATATTTAAATTGCCGTGAAGGCCTACCTCCTGTTGAAGGCCCTACTTCGACTTCTATAACTTGACCAGATGCGACAAGTTCTTTAAGTAAATTGCCGCATGTAGCTATGCTAAGACCTGTTGCCGTTGAAAGACTTATCTTCGTCCCTAACTCCAGAGATTTGAGTTGGTTCAGGATAAGTTTCTTGTTCAATTGTTTAATTGATTGTGTACTAAAACTCATAGAACACCTACTTTCGTTAAGACTTGTCGTAAGTATTAGTTTAATTAATTCTTGTTGTTTTGTCAATATGTTTTTTGTATAGAAGTTTTGGTCACTTATGTCGCCATCGGGATAGATTTTAGTGCGCCATAACTTAAAGCTTTAAAAGAACGAACTGGTCGCTCATGTCGCCATCGGGATAGCGATACAAGAACCTATCTCAAGCAGCCGCTCATCCCAGGTTGATTTCCTAGTGGGCTACTGAGCGCAGCAAACGCACTCAGACCCCGTAAGGAAATCTAACCAGTGATTCAAAGTCTCATGAGATAGGTCTTGTATCCTATCCTGGATAAGCGGCATAAACTCTAGGTTAGGGAAAAGACATTGTTGTTTGGGTTGCAATAGATCTTAGTTCAACATAACTTGAAGCTATAAAGAAAGAACCAGTCGTTTATGTCGCCATCGTTCTGTCTTTTGCTTTGTTCTTTTAATCTCCTAACTGAGAATCTATCCTTATGGCGACATAAGCCGAACGCACTAGCTTCTTCAAGAGGTAATGCAAAAAAAAGATGCTGTTTACAGGAGTGGCTATAAGTGAGATAGATTAGAAACAGATGGTCTTGATTTGAAAGCAAAAAACAGGATCTAGTTACCAAATGTGAGAATGTGTATGACTAAATCTTGCTAAAACTTATATTTCAGTATATGATAATGTGGAATACTTAAGGTTAGGAGAACTTATGAACATATTAACAATTGAAAAGCTGTCAAAAAGTTACGGAATGAAAGTGTTGTTTGAGGAAGCAAGTCTTACCATTAATGATGATGACAAGATGGGACTTATCGGAGTTAATGGAACAGGTAAATCAACATTGTTAAAGATAATCTCGCAAATTGAAAACCCTGATTCAGGGAGTATTTATTATATGAAAGGTGTTCGAATTGAGTATCTGAATCAGAATCAACAATTCGATTTAGATGCTACTATTTTGGAACAAATTTTTAAAGGAAGTTCTGATGAAGTACGAACAATTCGTCTATATGAAGAAACATTGGAAGCGATTGAAGAAGATCTGAATAATGAGGTTCTTCAGAATAAACTTATGGATTTATCTGCAAAGATGAAAGACTTGGATTTATGGGATTATGAAAGTCAAGTGAAGACAATATTAACAAAACTGGGCATTCATCATTTTAATAAAAAGGTTGGTGAATTATCGGGTGGTCAAAAAAAGAGGATAGCACTAGCAACAGCGCTGATTACTCCTTGTGATCTCCTTATTCTTGATGAACCCACAAATCATATGGATAATAGCACGATTGATTGGTTGGAAAGTTTCCTCAGCCAAAGAAAAGGTGCCCTTTTAATGGTAACACATGATCGCTATTTCCTGGATCGAGTTGTTAATAAAACCATTGAACTTGATAAAGGAACTCTTTTTACTTACTCAGGAAATTATACGCAGTTCATTGAGAAAAAATTAGAACGTCAAGAGTTAGAACATTCAATAGAGCGAAAAAGAGAAAACCTTTATCGAAGAGAATTAGCTTGGATACGTCGTGGTGCAAGAGGAAGATCGACTAAACAAAAAGCTCGAATTGAAAGATTTGAAGATGTTCGTGATGCAAAAGCCAATCTGGAAATTGATGAAATTGAAATTTCAGTAGGTAGTACAAGATTAGGCAGTAAAATTGTAGAAATAAACAATGTTTCTAAAAGTTTTGGATCCTTGAATGTAGTTAAAGATTATAGTTATATATTGCTCAGAGATGATCGAATCGGGATTATCGGTGATAATGGTACGGGGAAATCAACATTATTGAACTTGATTGTTGGAAAACTTGAACCTGATACAGGATTTGTTGATATTGGCAAAACAGTGAAGATAGGTTATTTTTCTCAAGAGTCTGAAGATATGGATGAAGAGTTAAAAGCTATTGATTATATTAAAGAAACTGCTGAATTTGTGACTACAGCCGATGGTACTAAGATAAGTGCATCGAAGTTAATGGAAACTTTTCTTTTCGAATCAGATATGCAATACACTCAAATCGCTCGTTTGTCGGGTGGTGAAAGAAGAAGACTTTATTTACTGAAAATATTAATAGGTGAGCCGAATATACTTATTTTGGATGAGCCTACGAATGATTTAGATATTGATACGCTAAAAGTTCTAGAGAATTATATTGATTATTTCAGTGGTGCTGTAGTTGCAGTATCTCATGATCGTTACTTTTTAGATCGTATTGCACATCGCATTTTTGTATTTGAAGGTGAAGGTAAAATCGGAGAATATATGGGTAACTATAGTGATTATATGGAAAGTCATAAATCCAAGATTACCGGAAAAGCTTTGCCTGCATCAGTAGTATCGGAACAACAAGAAGTTGTTAAAGAGAAACAAGGAAAAGTTAAAACGACAAATGAATATCCAAAACTTACATTTAAAGAAAATGAGGAATTTAAAATCATAAATTCAGAAATTGACAAATTAGAAGCGAGACTTTCAGAGATAGAGAAAGCAATGAATGAATGTGGTTCTGATTATACATTATTACAAGAGCTTCAAGAAGAAAATGAGCTTGTTGAAATGGACTTGCTTGAGAAATTAGAACGTCAAGAATATTTATCCCAAAAAGATGAGCTGAACAAAGGGTGATTGTTTGAGTCGGCATAACTAATAGTGTAGCAAACGCACTCAGACCTCGTAAGGAAATCTAACCAGTGATTCAAAGTCTCATGAGATAGGTCTTGTATCCTATCCTGGATAAGCGACATAAACTCTGGGTTTGGAAAAAAGACATTGTTGTTTGGATTGCTATAGATCTTAGTGCAACCAAACTTGGAGCTTTGGAGATTGAACCGGTCGTTTGAGTCGCCATCGACTGTGTCCTTTGCTTTGTCCTTTGCTTTGTCCTTTGCATTGTTCTTTTAATCCCTTAGCTGAGGCATATGGCGACATAAGCCGAACAGACTTTTAAAGGAGGTGCGCTTAATGGATTGTAAGGTTTGCGGTTCAACAACAATACGTGTTTATGATAAGCAATTCGACATTAATTATTTTCGTTGTCCTGACTGTGAATTTATCAGTATGGATCAATCAAGAATCGTCAGTTTTCATGAGGAACGAAAAATTTATGATATGCACAATAACACAATTGAAAACCAAGGATATGTGGATATGTTTAAAGAATTTATAGATACTTGTGTATTACCATATAAGAAGCAAGGAAAGTTATTGGATTTTGGTAGTGGACCTGAACCTGTGCTTGTTCAAGTGATTGATCGAGATTACAAATTCGAGACAATGCATTATGATCTTCATTATTCTCCTACAAGGGTTTATGAAGGTCATTTGTTTGACGTCATAGTATCGACGGAAGTAGTAGAACACATAAATGAGCCTCTGGAGTTTTTTCAGCTACTGTCATCATTGCTTAGAAAAGACGGCATTTTATCTATTATGACGTTGTTCCATCTGAACGACGACGAACACTTTAGTGGTTGGTGGTATAGAAGGGATAAAACTCATGTTTCGTTCTATACACCGAAAACTTTAATTAGGATTGCTAATCTATGTGGGTTGGATCTGATCTATACAGATAAAAAGAGAATGGCTACTTTTAGTAAACGTTGATTTTGTTTTATGCGGGATTGTAGAGTGATTTATTATTGTTGACAATCAAAACCCCGATATTACGATAAAAATCTAGAAAATTGGTACTATTCTTTGATTTGTTAACAATTGATACATAAAATAATGAAGGTTTATTCAAAATTATAGATTAAACTATTACTTATACAATAATACAATTCGGATAGACTCATATGAATAAAAATATTTGGAGCTAAAAATGAAACAGTAAGATGGGTTCACATATTTTGAAATAATGATCTCGTTTGTACTTTTTGGTTTAATGCTGGTCATCATATAAGGGTGGGTGATTCAGTTAACAAACTAATCAGAGCAAGTGAAGAGACAAACCAGATGATTCATATTGCAGAACTTGAGAATTACATGTCAGGGAACTCTGATATTCCAGTTTTAGTTGGAGTTTTTATTGTAGCAATGGCTTTACCGATTTTTGATATGACATGTTTTGTGATGATTCAGTTAGTTGATCCTTGTGAGGTGATATAATATGATGTTTAGCAATACTCGCACTATAATAGTAGAACTTATAAAAGCAACCCTGATGATTTGTTTCGTTGGAGGGCTTATGTTCATATGCTATTATATCCTCTTTCAATTTACAAACGACAGTCAATATGTAAGGAACCTAAGTTATGTAACCGTATTTCTTATAGCGGTATGCATCATTTATTGTATGGGAAAAGTAGTAGCAATGTATTCTTTCGCTTTTGGAATAATCAAGGATAAAAGGTCGGTAAGACATATGTGTAGAGGTAAGATGCTATATATAACCTTTGTGAATAAAGCATTTGGATCAAGATATAAGATTTTCATGATAGATGATCGAGGTCATGAAAAAGAATTTTATTGTGAAAAGAAAATATATACAGACATACATACCGTTATTCATGTTATGTATGGCCACAATAGCAATTATGTTTTTAAAATAGTTGATGAAGCAAAAATACCAAAGAAGGATTATTTCATGTTCGAATAGTATTTGAAAATTTTATATAGTTTTGACAGAATCTCAATGATATTAATAACTGCGACTAATGCAAAAATTGCCCTAAAACCTAATATGGATGAATAATTAGAATACACATTCATATTTGTTAGTAAGGATATGAATAATATTCCACTTAGTATTTCAAGGCATAAATCATAAAGAGCTAACTTTCTTGTGATTGTTCCGGTGAATAGGAGAAGTATATGATAAATGATCTGTCCTATCCACAAGATACTAATAAATATCAGGAAGGTTTTAAATACATCAATATTAACATAGTGGCCTAAAGTCAGGGTGCTTTTCTCAAATGATTTTTCAGCTATGCTAATCAGAGTTGGAATAAAGTTGACGATGATGAGTGCAAATATTGTGAAAATGATAGTGAATACACTCTCTAAAACTGAATTCACTTTAAAACTAACTTCGACATCTTTAAGATCATCCGGCGTCCAGTCATTGTTTAATACAGCTGTTTCTTCATTGTAAATTCTTGCTAATTGCATAAATATATTGATCTATAAGGTTCATAATATTCCTCCTATTCTAACATTAAACTAATAGTTGAATTGATTTTTTTCCATTCGTGTGTTAGATCAGCTAAGACTTCTTTGCCTAACTGGCTAATTGAATAGTACTTTCGAGGTCTGGATTCGGTAGTATCCCATTCACTCATGAGAAGTCCTTGTTTTTCTAATCTTCTTAGCAGCGGATACAATGTATTCTGTTCTATATCGATGCCTAACTGGTTTAAGTTTTGGACCAATGAATAGCCATAGGTTGGTTCGTCTGTGTTGATGAGAACACTTAAAACTAAAGTTCCTCTTTTTAATTCTTGTAGAAGATTATCGACGATTTTCTCTCTTTCGCTCATTTAATCACCTCCTGTAAAATTTGCTGATTACTTTATAACTATATTATACTGTACGACACACACTAATGTCAATATAAAAATATTAACAGTATAGTGTGGTCGACATATTAGGTCGAAGTTGAACGGGTTTTATAAAGGATAAATTGGTGATTATGCACTAATAAGTTATTTGAATTTTGTGCATATCATCATGTTGCACAACAAATAAATGAACATTTGTTCAAACGAAAACATTTTATAGACATATGTTCTAGCAGTTGCTATAATTAATACATCGACAGGACATCTATTTAAAAATCATGTAAAGCGAAAGGGGCATAATATGTTACAAATATTTTTGGGATTTATTGACAAATTTTTAGGCCAAGCACCATTGTTGCTTGGAACAGTAGTATTTATTGGGTATATGCTACTCGGTAAGAAATGGTATGATTCATTAGCAGGTTTTATTAAAACATTTGTTGGATTTAAGATTTTACAAGTAGGTACAGGCGGATTGGTAGCAACGTTTAGACCGATTATTGAAAGCTTAACAGCCCGTTATGGTATTCAAGCACTTGTAATTGATCCTTACTTTGGTCAAACTTCTGGAACTGAGTTTCTTGATTCAGTTGATTCATTAGCTTTTGTAGGGTATGTAATGATGATTGCATTTGCATTTAATATTTTTCTGGTAGCATTTAGAAAGATAACAAAGATTCGCGCTTTGTTTATTACCGGACATATTATGTATCAACAATCAGCTGTTTTGCTCTGGGCTTTGTATTACGTTATTGAAGGCGCTGGAATGGAATCAGTAAGTTGGGGACTTATTGTTGTCGTTGGTTTGCTTTTGGGAACTTATTGGTCAGTTATGTCGAACCTTATTATCGAAGCAACTCAAGAAGTTACAGATGGTGCGGGTTTTACAGTTGGTCACCAACAGATGTTTGGAGCATGGATTGCTTACAAACTGGGTGGTAAGCTAGGAAACAAAGAGCATGACCTTAATCACATTGAAACTCCTGGTTTCTTATCAATTCTTAATGATAATGTTGTAGCGAATGCATTAATAATGACACTTTTCGTAGGTTCAATTATGTTTATCTTAGGTAAAGATACATTTACTTACAATCCTGACAATTATTTCTTTGTAACCTATGTTTGGGAAACTTGTGCATACTTCGCGGTTTACATCACTATATTGTTAACCGGTGTTAGAATGTTTGTTGCTGAACTTACAGCTTCTTTCCAAGGTATTTCAGACAAATTATTACAAGGTTCAGTTCCTGCAGTTGACTGTGCAGTAACATTTGGATTTTCACCACAAGCTCCATCATACGGATTTATCTTTGGTTTCTTTGGCCAAATAATTGCAATCTTCACACTCGTTGCATTGGGATCAAACATCCTTATCATAGCTGGTTTCATCTGTTTGTTCTTTGACAATGGTACATTGGCAGTATTTGCCAATAAAGCTGGTGGACGTAGAGCTGCAGCGATTATTCCTTTCATAGCTGGTTTGATTCAAGTATTTGGTTCGGCTTTAGTGCTTAACTTCTTAGTTGGTCCGCCGGAAGTCATTGGTTGGATGGGTATGTTTGACTGGGCAACATTGTTTGCAGGAATTACAATCTCAGCTAATTACCTAGGAATTATTGTTCCTATAGTTATGATTCCATTATTATTGATTATTCCTCAACTTCAATACAGACGTCATAAAGAAACATACTTTACGACTATGAGAGATAATTAGCATTTAGCAAACCTTAGGCTACCTTGAATGATAAGGTAGCCTATTTTCATATTATAGAAAAGTAAAGTGGAGTTGTTATTCTTTAGGTAGCATTACTGAGTGAACACTTGATTAACTTGCGCACAAATGTTCAAATGGCTTGTATTTATTGACATATGTTCATGATGGGTTTATCATTGATTTATGAACTTATTACATGTGCCAAAACTAATCAGATGAATATGGGAGGAAATATTATGATTAAAGGATTTGAATTAACAGAAGAATATGTACAATTTTTTGACGAAATAGCTACATGGGAAGAAGCGGTTCAATTATCAGCTAACCCATTGCTAAAGGGTGGAGAAATTAAACAGTCTTATATTGATGGAATGATTGAATCAGTTAAAGAGCATGGACCTTATATTGTTATTGCTCCAAACATTGCGTTACCACATGCAAGACCGGAAACAGGTTCAGTAAAAATTGGTTTTAGTGTCATGAAACTTAAAAAGCCAGTGTCTTTCCTTGAAGATGGTAGTGCTGATGCATCTTTGTTCATTGCATTATCCTGTGTTGATGCAGATACTCATTTAGAGATGTTGCAGGAGATCGTAATGATATTATCTGATCAAGATAAACATGATGCGATTTTTGCAGCAACAACAAAGGAAGAAATGCTAGCATTATTTAATGTATAATTATTTGATGCGAATCAAGCAAATAAATATAGGATACATGAATAAAACGGACAAACATTTGGAATAACGATAGACGGATAAACATTGAGAATAACGATAGACGAATAAACATTGAGATTAACGACAAACGGATAAATGGTTTGATTAACAATAATAGGATAGTCTTATGAAAGGAAAAAAATATGAGTAAAATAAACGAAATTTCAAGAGACAGTTGGATTCTTAGTACATTCCCTGAGTGGGGGAACTGGTTAAATGAAGAAATTGAATCAACGAAAGTTGAACCTGGTACGTTTTCGATGTGGTGGTTAGGATGTACCGGTATTTGGCTGAAAAGTGAAGGTGGAGCTAACCTTTGCGTTGACTTATGGGTTAAGGCAGGTAAAAAATCTCATGGTAACGGTTTAATGAAAGAGCAACATCAACATCAAAGAATGGTTGGATGTGTAGATCTTCAACCAAACCTTCGAAATGTGCCGGTTGTTATCGATCCATTTATGATTAAAGAAATTGATGCAGTTTTAGCAACACATGATCATGGTGATCATATTGATGAAAATGTGGCAGCTGCCATTTGTCAGAATACGGATGATAGTGTTAAGTTTATCGGACCAAAAGCATGTATCAAACTTTGGAAAAGCTGGGGAGTTCCTGAAGAACGTTTAGTAACTTTAGTGCCAGGTGAATCGTATAAGGTTAAAGATGTAGAAATTGTTGCATTAGAATCGTTTGATAGAACTGAATTAGTTACAGCTCCAAAAGGAGTTGTGCTTAAAGGTAAAATGCCTCAAGAGATGGATGATTTAGCGCTTAATTACTTGTTTAAAACACCAGGTGGTAACTTATATCACAGTGGAGATTCCCATTACTCTAATTATTTTGCTAAACATGGTAATGATTATAAGATCGACGTTGCACTCGGTTCGTTTGGTGAAAACCCTAGAGGCATGACAGATAAGTTGACTGCTGAAGGTATTCTTCGTATGGCAGAATGCCTTAGAACTGAAGTTGTTATACCTATACACCATGATATCTGGACTAACTTCATGGCTGATCCTCAAGATATTATGGTTATGTGGAACCGAAAGAAAAATCGTTTGAAGTACACTTTCAAACCATATATTTGGCAAGTAGGCGGTAAATTCACATGGCCAACGAATAAAGATGATTTAGAATTCATGCATGATCGTGGTTTCCATGATGCATTTGCTATTGAACCGGATTTACCGTTTAAATCATTGTTGTAATATTTTTCCGAAAAACGCTACTTTTTTGATTGGAAATGTGAAATAATAGAAGTATATAATAAAGATGACATTGGAATGTTTATGAACTATAATATGTTATTAGAGTAATCTAATAGCGACTGAAAGCAATATTGGAGGAAATTATGTTAAAAGTATTAGCAGCATGCGGTAATGGAATGGGTTCAAGTTTAATCATTAAAATGAAAATTGAAAAGGTACTTAAAGATATGGGGCTTGAATGTGATGTACATCATGCAAGTGTTGGCCAAGCAAAGTCTGACGCAAGAAATTATGATTTAGTAATAGTTTCTCATATGTTCGTAAAAGAATTTGCGAATGCAGGTAAAGCAAAAATCGTTGGATTGGTAAATCTTTTGTCAGAAGAGGAAATCAGAACTAAAGTTACAGAAGCATTAAAATAAATAATTGGAGTGAATCATGTTTAATATAACGAATAACCCTATGGGTATATATGAAAAAGCGATACCAAGCAAATATGATTGGGCAACAAAGATAAAGGTTGCAAAAGCAGCAGGATATGAATTCATAGAAATGTCAATTGATGAAAGTGATGAACGTTTATATAGACTTGATTGGAGTAAAGAAAAGAGAGACTATATTCGTAAACTTCTTTTTGATAACGACTTCTATATCAATTCGATTTGCCTAAGTGGTCACCGGAAATTTCCATTTGGTAGCATGAATGAAGAAACACGCAAAAAAGCATACCTTATAATGGATAAAGCTATTGAGTTGGCTAAAGATTTAGGTGTTCGAAATATTCAACTAGCAGGATATGATGTTTATTATGAAGAGTCAAATGAGGATACTGAAGCCTTTTTTATCAAAGGGCTTCAGTATGCTGCTAAGAAAGCTGCAAGCGCAAATGTTATGCTATCGATCGAGATTATGGATACAGAGTTTATAGGAACGATCAGCAGATGTATGGAATATATCAATATGGTTCATTCGCCATGGCTTCAAATATATCCGGATCTTGGTAATTTGAGCCAATGGACGGATACCCCTGAAGATGAACTTGAGTTAGGGATTAATCATATTGTGGGTATTCATCTTAAAGACACAAAACCAGGTGTTTTTAAATGTGTTCCATTTGGAGAAGGTACTGTTGATTTTGTTCAGTTATTTGCTAAGTTGGATGAACTTGATTTCCAATGTCCATTTTTAGTTGAAATGTGGGCGGACAATGAACTGGACAATACATTCGAAAATAGCGTCAAAGATATTAGTGATGCTAAAATGTGGTTGATGAGTAAAGCGGGGGATAGATTTTATGAAAACGAATAAAGTTATTGAGCAACTTAAACAACAAGTATATGAAGCAAATCTTGAATTGGTTAAACAAGGACTTGTGATCTATACATGGGGAAATGTCAGTGGGATTGATCGTGAGTCTGGCCTTGTAGTCATTAAACCAAGTGGTGTTGATTATGAGAAAATGACAGTTAATGATATGGTAGTGATTGACTTAGATGGAAATCAAATCGAAGGAGAATTGAATCCTTCTTCAGACACACCTACCCACCTTGCCCTTTATAGGGAATATGATGCAATTGGCAGCGTAGTACATACACACTCTGAGTGGGCAACTTCATGGGCGCAAGCAGGAGCCAGCATACCATGTTATGGAACGACTCATGCAGATTATTTTTATGGTGAGATTATGTGCACGCGAAAACTCACTGATGAAGAAATCTTGAATGACTATGAATTAAATACAGGACGAGTCATGATTGAAACGCTTAAACAGTTTGATAAAGAACCGCTTGAAGTACCGGGCTTGATTATCTTTAATCACGGTCCTTTTAGTTGGGGAGCAACACCTGAAAAAGCAGTTCATAACTCTAAAGTTATGGAAGAAGTTTCTAAAATGGCTTATAGAACAGAAAAGATAAATCCAAGAATCACACCGATAAGTAAAGTTTTGTTAGATAAACATTATCTACGTAAACATGGTAAAAATGCATACTACGGTCAAAAAAACGAGAGGTGATTGTATTGCTTGATAAAGAGGAACATCAACTTATTATTGATGCATCGGTACTTTACTATTTAGAAGGTCAAACTCAAAGCGAGATTGCTAAAGAGCTTTATCTTTCAAGACCAAAAGTATCAAGACTACTCAAAAAAGCTAGAGATTTACAGATTGTAGATATAACGATTAATTATCAGAATGATGCATTTGAGAGACTGCAAGGTGAAGTAAGACGTAAATTCAATGTGCCAAATGTAATCATTGTCAAAACACTTACAAATAAGAAAGATACCTTAAGAGAAGTTGGTAAAGCGGCAGCCAAGGAGTTGAGCATGTATCTTCATGATAATATGACATTAGGTATTTCATGGGGAAATCATGTTAGAATGACATCAAGCTATCTTAAAAAACATGCGTATACTAACATGCAAGTTGTTGAACTTTTTGGTGCTATCAGTTATGATTTGAATCAAACAGATATGCTTAGTATAGGACGTAGTATTTCAAGTAAGTTGAATGGGAAACTTTATCCATTGCCGTCACCTATCTATATACAGGACCCCATCGCAAGAAAAGCAATCATCGAAACTCCATTGATACGTAATACATTGACTCGTATCGAAGAATGTGATCTTATTTTGACAGGAATTGGTACAGTCGATAGCGAGTCGCTGCAAACGTTATGGGATAGTTACATAGCGCTCGACATGAAAGATCAAATCATCAGTAATGGAGGAGTAGGATTCATACTGGCGCATTTCTTCGATCGTAATGGAGAATTTTTAGATATTGATGTTAATGACAGTGTTATTGGAATTAGAACAGAAACAATTATCAAGAAAAAAATATTTGCGATTGCTTCAGGGAAACTCAAAGCAAAGGCAATATTGGCAACACTTAAAGGTGGTCTTGTTCAAACAATTGTATCGGATGAAGAAACACTCAGATCAGTGCTAGAAATGGCTGATAAAAGTTAGTTTTTTAAGGAGGTTGAGATAATGATTAATGGTATTGGTGCTAGTGATGGTATAAGTATAGGGAAAATCTATAAATATAATCAAGTAGAACTAGTTATTGTAAAAGAAGCGGTAATGGATACGATTGCAGAAATTGAAAAGTTCAATAATGCGATAGCAAAAAGCGAAATTGAGTTAAAAGAAATACAGGATAGGACAGAAAAAAATGTTGATGCTGAAACTGCAGCGATATTTGGAGCGCATATTGAGATACTTAATGATCCTGAGCTAAGTGATTCTGTTTGTGCAAAAATAATAGATGAACATGTGAATGCAGATTATGCATTGAAAGAAGTGTCGGATACATTTGTCCTCATGTTTGAATCTATGGAGAATGAATATTTCAGAGAAAGAGCAGCTGACATTAAAGATGTGACAACTAGAGTGTTGACGCATATACAAGGGATTGAGACTTCTAGCCTTGCTGAGATTAATGAGGAAGTAATAGTCGTTGCTAAAGATTTAACGCCATCAGATACAGCTCAGCTAAATAAAGCGTTGGTCAAAGGATTTATTACGGATGTAGGTGGAAGAACAAGCCATAGTGCAATAATGGCCAGAACATTAGAAATTCCGGCGGTTGTAGGCACGAAAGATGGATTTTCCAAACTAGAAACAGGGGATAAAGTCATCTTAAATGGTTCGACAGGTGAGATTATTCTAAATCCATCGAAAGAAGAGATTGATACTTATATGGTTAAGATTGAAGCATATGAAAAAGAAAAAGCATTGTGGCAACAATTCAAAGACAAAAATAGTTTAACTAAAGATGGTGTACATTTAGAAATCGGCTCCAATATTGGCAGCCCTGAAGATTTAGAGGGTGTTATTAGCCACGGAAGTGACTGTATCGGGTTATATAGAACAGAATTTTTATATATGGGTAAAAGTGACTATCCAAATGAAGAAGAACAATATAATGCATATAAAACCGTGTTAGAAAAAATGAATGGTAAACCAGTCGTTGTTCGGACTCTTGATATTGGTGGAGACAAAGAATTAAGTTATCTGAAAATGGATCATGAATTGAATCCATTTCTTGGTAATAGGGCTTTAAGGCTATGTTTTAATATGCCAGAAGTATTTAATACTCAATTAAGAGCTCTGCTTCGTTCAAGCGTTCATGGAAATCTTCATATTATGTTTCCTATGATTGCTACCGTTGGAGAACTTAGAAAAGCTAAAGAATTTGTTGCAAATGTTCATAAAGACCTTGTTGCAGAAGGCATTTCAGTGAGTGATTCTTATAAGATTGGTATAATGGTTGAAATACCTGCTGCAGCTATAATTGCAGATATTCTTGCTAAAGAAGTTGATTTTTTCTCAATTGGAACGAATGATTTAATTCAGTATACATTTGCAGCAGATCGAATGAATGAAAAGGTATCCTATCTGTATCAACCATTTAATCCATCATTGTTAAGATTGCTGGATATGATTATCAAAGCAGCACATAAAGAAGGTAAATGGGTAGGAATGTGCGGTGAAATGGCTGGAGAAATCAAAGCTTTACCCGTATTGATAGGACTTGGTCTTGATGAATTCAGTATGAGTGCATCGGGAGTTCTTAGAGCAAGATACTTAGCAAAAAAAATAGATTCACAAGATGCGGGCCAATTAGCTGATGAAGCACTTAAATGTGGTAGTCAAGAAGAGGTTATGATATTGGTTGACAGTTATCTTGAAAAACTTGATTGATGAAGTAATCTAACAATAAAGAAGCAGTAAAACTTATGATGTATTATTCATAATTATACAAGAATATAGGAGCTCTTAAATTCAGAGTTGTTGACTTTAGAATGCTCGATATAACGATGGAGGAAAAAATGGCTAGACAAACAGTTGATATCAAAAACGAAACAGGATTACATGCAAGACCTGCATCAGAATTTACAAAAATTGCGGCAACTCTTAAATGTGGAGTTTTCCTTGAAAAAGAAGGTAAAAAAGTTAATGCGAAAAGCATACTTGGAGTATTGTCATTAGCAATAGGTAAAGGCAATCAAGTCGACATCATCACTGAAGGTGAAGGTGAAGAAGAAGGTTTAGTAAAGTTGGTTACATTTGTTAATGGGTTAACCGATTAATTAGTTACGTTGCTAGAGAATATGAATTGCAAAATGTTTAATAAGAAAGGGCAGATACTGAAAAGTATGATGCCCTTTTTAATATGAACTTCTAATATTGATAAATATAGGATATACTATATATGAGAAAAGTTTGATCAAATCGATGATCAAAAACTGTAATTAGATTGATGATCAAAAGCGTGATCCGATTGATGATCAAAAAGTGTAATCAAATCGATAATTAAAAAGTGAAGGGGCGAGGAAATAATGAAAAAATTAAGCGGAGCATATATAGCATCCATCCCAGAACGTACTGTTCGATCGGTAGTGTCAGCTATAACAGGGGTTACATCCTTGATGACAAATTTATTGTTACCATCAGCTATTAAAGAATCATCGACATATAGGGTGACTTTTGGAATGTTGCAGCAATTTCTTATTGAAAAGGTAGCAGAGGTTGAACAACAAGAAAAAGATTATGAAGTTAAGGATAAATATGTTGTAAGAAAGACAGCAGGATCTATTATTGAAGGGATTGGTTTGTTAAGTATCAGGTTTTCACCTGTTTGGATGTTAGCTATATTAAGTGATATTTCAGGAGGAAGCAAAGTTTATTTGCAAAGACTTATTAAGGATTTGAAAAACAATCAATTAATAGATTCTGAAACAGCTTATGATAATGTTTATGAATTACTGGATGGTATTAAAGCTTCAACAAAAATTGGTGTTGATGCCATTGATATGCCACCGATAACATTGGAAGAGTTTAATGAATTTAAAAAATCATTAGTTGATAGTTTGAAGGGAAATAATGAGTCTTCTAAAAAGATGTATAAAGACTTAGAACAAGTATACAGAAAAATGAATGAAGTGGGTAAAAAGGAAAAGATATCATTAGCCAAATTAAATGGTGCAATGACTCTTGACCTAATGAAAAATACCACCAAAAAAGGATTTGATATTACAAGAGTAACGACAAGAACAAGTATTGATATGATTAATGATACTATTCTTAAGAATTATACTGATTCATTGGAAAATCTGAATCGTATTGGAAAACGTAAATACTTAATTGAGCATATGTCACCCTTTATGAAACAATTTAAAAATCATTATGACAGCAATCATAAAACATTGACAGAAAAGATGATCCATCACTTTAAATAATCTGAAGGTTTTATTAGTGAAAACGGATAGGTTAATTGGTGAAACTGTCTGAAAGTGAAAGGGAATATTATGAAGTTTAGACCTTGTATAGATTTACACGAAGGAAAAGTTAAACAAATAGTGGGCGGAAGTCTAAATGATTCAGGGGCAAGAGAAAACTATGTATCAAGCTATAATGCAGACCATTATGCAAATATCTACAAAAACGCCGGGTTAACAGGAGGGCATGTTATTGCCCTTGGTCAAGGTAATAAAGATCAAATAATTAAGGCGCTTCAAACATATCCCATGGGACTACAAGTTGGTGGAGGAGTTAATGCAGAAAATGCTGAATGGTATCTGAACCAAGGAGCTTCACACGTAATAGTGACTTCCTATATATTCTCAGATGGTAAGTTCAATTTAGAAAATCTCATAAAAATCTCAAACATAACAACAAAAGACAGATTGGTGATTGACTTAAGTTGTCGTAAAAAAGATGATCATTATTATGTAGTAACCGATCGGTGGCAAAAATTCACGACATTTGAAATAAACAAGGAAAACCTTGCATTTTTAGCAGATTACTGTGATGAATTTCTAATCCACGCAGTTGATGTTGAAGGGCTGCGAAGTGGAATTGACTCCGAACTGCTTAACCTGATGAGCCAATGGGTGACAATCCCATGTACATACGCTGGAGGAATCCATTCATTGGAAGATATACAAACGATAAAAACCATTGGTCAAGATAAGATTGACTTTACGATCGGTTCGGCAATGGATCTCTTTGGCGGAGATCTCAAGTTTCAGGATATTGTGTCTCTATAAACTATTAGGAGTATCGATTGTGAAATCAATACTCCTAGCTATTAATATAAATCAAGTGTTTATAATACAATTATCAGAAGTACTAAGTTATTTAGTACTTTTTCTTTTGCCAAAGTTTATATTCAACCGTTGCTTTTTTCGTTGCTTCTGTATTCTTATAAATAATCAAGTTTGAAATAAAACCCGGTATATACCAGAATCTCGTTACAAAAGCATGGCTAAAACCTTCAAATTTGAGCCAAGTTAAATCATCGAAGAACATTAACCAAGGGTGATGTTTACGATGACGTCTAAGTCCCCAAAAGAATTGGTGCGCATGCGGTTCGTAGGGGGTGGTGATTGCCGGAACCATAATATAAAATTCTTTTGAAACTCGATTGATTTCTTTAATCGCATCACATAATTTTTCAATCGGTTGAACATGTTCTAGCGTACCAACGGAAACTATGATATCAAAAAAGTCATCGGGATAGTCCATGTTGGATGCGTCACCGATGATAAAGTTTACATCTTTGTTGATCATGTCATATTCTTTGATATCTAATCCATATAGCTCAATGTTAGGATTTTTAGGAATAAAACTTAATATATCTTTACCTTCAGCGCATCCGACATCAAGAACTTTTATCTTTCTTGTAGGATGACTCAATTGGTAATGACAGAGCTTATCTATCGTATCAAATCGTCGCTGTTTAAATGTTTTGGAAATACCTGTTTTTAACCATTCACTATGTTTCATCTTTGTCTCCAATCCCTGTATTATCTCAAGTATTATATCATGAATAATTGGATTCAAACAACATTTTTGTATGACGATACTCAGAAAATCTTAAAATCTGAAGAAATTCTTTTGATTTACGTTAAAAATATATAAAATGTACGCAAATTGTAAGAAATGTTAAGTTTTCTTTCGTTGGATTATACATTATAATGGAGACAGGTTTGTGCGTGTGTGTTAAGCTATATCTAATTGTATAAAAGAGAACAAGAAAGGATGATAAATATAGAACAATTACTTATAGTATATGCGATAATCAATGCAGTTACTTTTTATATATATGGAATTGATAAATTGAAAGCTCAAGAGGGAAGGTATCGGATTCCTGAGAAGATATTAATAACGTTGGCGCTATTTGGCCCTATTGGAGGTATTTTAGGTATGAAATTATTTCGGCACAAAACAAAGAAGACTAAGTTTAAGATATTAGTACCAACATTTTTGGTAATACATGTATGCTGTGTACTTTTCTATACAAATGTTTATGCATCAGAGGGTCCATCAGATTGGGCGAGAGAAGAATATAACGAAGCAGTCAGTAAAGGTTATATAACGGATGACTTGAAAACTGAATTGCAAAGTTCAATAACTAGGCAAGAATTTGTTGAACTAATTATTGAAAGTTATGAAGTTGTTATGGGTGAAATTGTAAATATTACAGAGGCTGACAATCCATTTTCGGACACGGAGAGTATGGCGGTTGTTAAAGCTTATAAAATGGGCATTGTTACTGGGGTGAGTCAATCGAATTTTGCTCCGGCTATGTCAATTAATCGTGAACAGATGATCGTGATTTTTGTACGTATGAATAGGGCGATTGAACAACGATCAGAAGAAGCCATATTAAAATATAGAAACATAGACTTGGAATATGAGGACTCTAGCGAGGTTTCGAATTGGGCTGTTGAAAGCTTTCAAATTGGTGTTCATAATGCGCTGGTATCGGGTGTTGGAAACAATAACCTAGGACCGAAAATGACAACATCTAAAGAACAAGCAGTTATTATGAATTTAAGATTAATGAATCATTATGAAAGCAATAATCATTTATTAGGGTATATTGAAGAAACCAACAATACATTTAGTAAAAATATGAATAAAGAAACTGGTTTTGTTACAGTTGATATCCTAAATATGCGTTCAACACCGAACTTAAGTTCTCCAGATAATATAATTCGGAAACTTAATTTATATGAACAAGTCAGCTTATTAGAAAAAGACGGCTTATGGTATCACATTCAAGCATCGGGTGGTATAGACGGGTATGTTTATACAGAATATGTTCGCATAGATGAACCGAATACGGATGAATCGGCATCAGTTGATAATATAGTTGATTATGCTAAACAGTTTCAAGGAACTCCTTACTTGTATTCAGGTACAAGTTTAACACAAGGAATTGATTGTTCAGCTTATACACAACAAGTCATGGTTCCTTATGGAATTAACCTTAGCAGATCTTCAAGTGGTCAATATTCAAATGGAATTAGTGTGGCAGTTGATGATTTACGAGTTGGAGATCTAGTCTATTATGGTTATAGCGGGAGAGTATCACATGTTGCTATATACATTGGAAATAATCAGGTTATTCATGCAAATACTACATTCGGGGTTTCAATCACACCCGCATTTGGATGGATGCACAAACCGGTTATTGGATATAGAAGAGTTGTTTTGTAGGAGCTATTACTTACGTTGCAGAGCAGTATGAGGTAAAGCAGATGAGATCAACAACAAAAAGTTATCTAGAAGTTCATATTGCGATTTTTTTATTCGGATTAACAGGATTATTTGGTAAGTTTCTTACCATTAGTCCTTTTATTATTGTATTTGGCAGAGTATTCGTCTCTGCAAGTTTTATTTATATATGGCTAAAATTAATCAAGGAACCAATAAGGGTGAAATCAAAAAAAGACTTTAAAAAATTGGTAGTTTTAGGTGTTTTGCTAGCAATTCATTGGACTACTTTTTTTGCTTCTATCCAATTATCAAATGTTGCGATTGGTTTGCTTACCTTTTCAACATTTCCGGTTTTTGTGAGTTTTTTTAAACCAATTATAAGTAAAGAAAAGTTTAGATTTAAGGAAGTTGTTTTTGGTTTTATTACGATCGTAGGCATACTATTCATCGTTCCTTTAAAAGATGTGTTTAGTGATACGATGTTAGGTGGCCTTATTGGTGTTTTTTCTGGCGGAGTCTATTCGATTTTGACGATCTATAATGAACAACTGGTTCAAATATATTCAGGTAGAAAAGTTGCGTTTTATGAACAAGCAATTGCAGCAATAGTCCTATTGCCAAGTCTGTTTATCATTAAACCTATACTATCACCCAAAGATATTTTGCTTATCCTGTTACTTGGCACCCTTTTTACCGGAATTGCACAGACTATGTTTATTAATGGTCTTAAAAATGTCTCAGCCTATATGGCAAGCATCATTACAATGATGGAGCCTTTATATTCAATCATCTTAGCGTATATCATACTGAACGAGACATTATCATTAGGTACTGCAATAGGTGGAATCATTATTCTATCTACAGTCATCATTATCTCATTAGACAATCGCATAAAAGTCAGTTGACAATGATTATCATTTGGACCATAATAGGTTTAAGTTCAATTTTTATTAGAAAGGAAGATTTTTATGTGCTGTCAAGATAATCAATCAAATAGTAATCACAAAAGTGATCAATCAAATATAAATGCATCCTGTTGTAACGAGTCTGTTAATGAGAATTCAGCGACTTGTTGTAGTGGTGAGGCTAAAAAAGATCTTAGAATTAAGAGTATTGTCATCAGCGAAGGAGTCAATCGTACGCCTAATCGTGCTATGTTGAGGGCGGTTGGATTTACGGATGAAGACTTCCAAAAACCAATGATTGGTATTGCAAGTACATGGAGTGAGGTGACTCCTTGTAATATGCATATTGACCGACTTGCGATAAACGCTAAAAAAGGTGCGCGAATGGGCGGAGGAGCACCTTTGATCTTTAATACAATTACTGTATCAGATGGTATCGCAATGGGGCATGAAGGCATGAGGTATTCCTTACCGAGTCGGGAGATCATAGCGGATTCAATTGAGACGGTAGTAGGAGCGGAAAGATTAGACGGCCTCGTAGCAATAGGAGGTTGTGATAAGAATATGCCTGGTTGTATGATTGCAATCGGTAGGCTAAACTTGCCATCAGTTTTTGTATATGGTGGAACGATTCAACCGGGAAAAAGAAATGGTGAAGATATTGATATCGTTTCAGCCTTTGAAGCGGTGGGAAAATATAATAACGGTGAAATCAATGAAGAAGAATTGCATGACATAGAGTGTAAAGCTTGCCCTGGAGCCGGCTCGTGTGGAGGGATGTATACAGCGAATACAATGGCTTCAGCAATTGAAGCTATGGGAATGGCACTTCCTTTTAATGCATCAACTTCAGCTATTTCAGGTGGTAAAGAATTAGAATCAGAATTAGCTGGTAAACAGGCGGTTAAGTTATTAGAGTTAGGTATTTATCCTAAAGACATTATGACAAAAGAAGCTTTTGAAAACGCAATAACTGTTGTGATGGCATTGGGTGGATCAACCAACGCATTTTTGCATTTACCTGCAATAGCACATAGCGTTGGAGTTGAATTGACTTATGATGACTTTGAGAGAATTCGCAAGAAAGTACCTCATCTGGCAGATTTAAAACCAAGCGGTAAATATGTAATGCAAGATTTAAGTAATGTTGGTGGCACTCCTGGAGTTATGAAGATATTGCTTCGACGCGGCTTATTAAATGGAGACTGTTTAACGGTCACCGGAAAGACTATTTCTGAAAATCTTGAATTAGTCGAGGATTTAGCGGCACATCAAGATATTATAAGAGAGTTTGACCATCCGCTTAAACCAGAAGGGCCCTTATATGTACTTAAAGGTAATCTTGCACCGGATGGATCGGTTTGCAAAATGTCAGGACTTAGCGTGCAAACAATGACAGGTCCTGCCAAGGTTTTTGATTCAGAAGAATCGGCAACCGATGCCCTACTTGAAGATAGAATTGTTGAAGGTGACATTGTTGTCATAAGATATCAAGGGCCCAAAGGTGGACCCGGTATGCCTGAAATGTTATCCATAAGCGCAATTGTCATTGGTAAAGGGCTTGGTGGTAAGATAGCAATGTTAACAGACGGAAGATATTCAGGTGGTAGCCATGGTTTCGTTATAGGTCATATTGCTCCTGAAGCACAAGTTGGTGGGCCAATTGGACTTATTAAAGACTATGATATAATTACTATTGATAGTACCAGAAATCTAATATCCGTTGATTTGTCAGAAGAAGAGTTAGAAGATAGACGGTCGAAATGGGTAATGCCACCCTATAAGTATGAAAGAGGTGTTTTAAGTAAATATATTAAGTTAGTCAGTTCGGCTGATAAAGGTGCTGTTACAGATTAATGTTGATATTTTTGCGAGATACTGAATAAAAATGTGGTTTTACTAAAGAAGTTATTGAGATTTTACTAATAGCACTTTATAATAATAAAAACAGAGGTAAAAATTGTATTGCATTACATGATCAATTGTTAAGAAAATAAGTGAAATCATGAATGAGATTGGGGATATAGTGGATAAGAAATTAAAGATTAAGTATCGTAAAAGTGAGAATAAATATATAGTGGATTACTCAAAAACGAGTGACACTAAACAAGTACGTTTTGAGCTGCTAGAACAACTGAACAATAAAGAAGATGCTATTGTATATATCGATACTAGCCTAAATAAAGCGGATGAAAAGTATGCAAAAGGTCTTTTTTATGATTTAACAAAAGAAGATAGCAGAGATATGATAATAAAGTATCTAGAAGAATCAGGCTTTGAATTCGAATATAGATTCAGAAAAAGAGAACTGGTAGTAACATTGCTAGGATTTTCAACTAGTAAAAAAGACATTGTCGAAGACACACTGATGATTATTATTGTACCAAAAGGGACCATGACAAATGAATTTTTTAATTATTTGCTTTGTACCCATGATTATATGATGGGCATCAAACCAACAAATCCAACATCAACTTATATAAGCGACTTTTTGACGAATGACTTTAAACGCATTGACACCATTGAAGGATTCACTTATAAGTTGGTTGATTCACATTTTATGCGTCATTTCTACACAGGTTATCCATTTGAAGTTTAGATTTGGTCGTTCATGTCATCATCGGGATAGCGATACAAGACCTACCTCAAGCAGCCGCTCATCCTAGGTTGATTTCCTAGTGGGCTACTGAAGCGTAAAACGCACTCAGACCCCGTAAGGAAATCTAACCAGTGATTCAAAGTCTCATGAGATAGGTCTTGTATCCTATCCTGGATAAGCGGCATAAACTCTGGGTTAGGGAAAAAGACTTGTAGTTTGAGTCTCAATAGATTTTGGTACAACTTAACTTGGAGCTTTGGAGATTGAACTGGTCGTTTGAGTCGCCGTCGACTGTGTCATTTATCTTGTTCTTTTAATCCATTAGCTGAAAAATAACTAATAGCGCCATAAGCAGAAGTATCAATAACAAAGCAATCTTAAAATTACTATAATTGTACAAAAAAACGATGCCATTAAAAAGAGATAGAGCTTTACACAATGATATGCTCCCTTCTAAGAAGACAAGTGAAATAATAAAACTTGTTTTCTTAGAAGGGAGCATATCAAAAGTGTAAAGCTCTATAAATATATAAACGACTAAACTCGCACTTAGTCTTTATTCTTTAACCACGAATCTTGTCAGTTACGATATTTTTTGCATTTCATCAATAAATGCTTGAATCGGTTGATTTCCAACAAGCTCGTATTGATCGTTGATTACGATTTTAGGAACACCAGAAACATTGAACTTATTTGAAATCTCCATAAAAGTTTGAGCTTCTATCATTTCAGCATCAATATTTTCATTCATCAAAGCTAATTTATGTGCTTTTTGAACTGCGCCTGAACAATGTGGACAAGCAAGTGTAACAAATACTTTGATGTTTACCGGCTTATCAAATGATTCGATTACCTTAGTTAGATCTTCTGGAAGATCACTTGTTGTTCCTGAAACTTCAAGAAGCGCTGGAATAAAAGCGTTTATTTCGTGCCCTGCTGGAATTCCGTTGAATTTAACACCCTTATAGTTCAAATCTTTATCAAGTAATACAATACTTGGAACCATGGTTACATTGAAACGTTTTGCCAAGTCATCATTTTCTTCTAAAGTATAGTGAACAAGGTTGAGCTTTTCACTGAGTGGCACTAATTCTTCCATGAATTCTTTAGTTTCTTCGCAAGAGCTGCAGCTACCACTATCTGTAAACAAAGCTATTGTTACATTATCAGTAAGTTGAGTAAAGACCTCTTTAAATTGGTTTTCTAGTTCGTTATTTAACATTTTCATATTGGTTTGTCCTTTCTTTTGCCTTTTGTATAGTTATATAATCGTTAGCAGCTAAAGCAGTTTTTGCTCCATCGCTTGTTGCAATTATAATCTGTTTGTAACTTACAGTTGTTACGTCACCAGCAGAGTATATGCCGTCTACAGACGTTTGACCCTTTTCGTCAACAATTACTTCGCCAATATCGTTTAAATCAACTAAATCAATGAATAATTGGCTATTTGGTATGTTTCCTATTTCAATGAAGACGCCATCTGCTAGAATATCAATAGTTTCGTTTTTCTTTTTGTCAAGAGCATGTACATGGCTAAAAACTTCATCGCCTTCAATTGATAATATTTGAGTTTCCAAATGAATATCAATTTTTTCATTTTGATAAAGTTCATCAATTATTATTTTGTCAGCTCTAAACTGACTTCTATGAACGATTGTTACATGATTAGCAACTTTCGCTAAATCCAGAGCAGCTTCAACGGCTGAATTACCGCCACCTGCAATAATAACATTTTTGTTTTTATATAGTGGTGCATCACATATCGCACAATAAGCAACGCCACGACCGGCTAATCTTTCTTCACCTTCAACCCCTAATTTTCGATGATTGGTTCCGGTTGCAAGAAGTAGGGTACGTGCATTAAATTGTTGCCCATCAGTCAATAAAACGGTGTGTTGATTTTTGGCTGAATTGGGTAAGATAGCTTCTACATCAACATATTCCAGTACAGGAACGTCGAGAGAATTAACATGACTTCTGAAATCTTCAACTAACTGTTCACCTGTGCTGCTCTTAGTTCCTAAATAATTGTCAACTGAAGAAGTGTTTAGAACCTGACCTCCGATTTGTCTTGTAATGATTCCGGTTTCTAATCCTTTTCGTTTTGCGTATAAAGCGGCATTGAGTCCTGCTGGACCTCCACCGACTATAAGAAAGTCGTATAGAGTAGTTGCATCTAATTCGGCGGATGTCGGTGAAAAGTTGTTTGCGTTAAATTGAAATTCTACTGACATAATTATTCCTCCTTGGGGACGATACTTGAATTGCGTGGTGTGATATTCCGTTATGTTTTACTAATTGAATCATATGACAAATGCGTATTCATTCTAATTATTATTTAATATTTTACTTATTGATGACTCAGATAAACCACCGAATAATTTACCTAATGTTTTTAGTGACAAAGTAGAATTTTTACGAAATGTTTTTATAAGTTCATTTCTTAAAGCACGATCCTCTATTGCTTCATCGATAGATAAACCTTTATTGTTCGCAATCTTTTTAAGTTTATCAGAAGCTGTATCCAAACATTTAATACACTTATTGCAATCTTCAAAATCGAAGTCATCCTTAGTTTTCGTCTGAATAGGTTCGTAACATATATTATAACAGGAAGAATCTTGAGAAGTTAATTTTGATTTATTTAAACGTATTATTTCTTTTTCAAACTCAAGTTCTTGTTCATCACTTAGCAGGTAACTTTTGTAACGATCCGAGAAAACTTTACCTTCGCATTTAACATACAATGCATATGCGATATTAATGCTTTTCATAATTTTGGAAAGATCGCCACCATTGACATCTATGATTAAGTCATAAGCATTTGATTCTATTAGACAATAACCATGTAAAATGAAATTGAAATTTTCTTGTTTCTTAAGGAGGATGGATATAAATTTTTCTCGATCATTATTACTTGTGAATAAGTCACGACATTGACCACCATGTTGAACAATATGGAAAATTCCAAATTCAGTTTTTATTCTTGCTTGTCTTGGCATATAATCACCTGTTTCTTATTTCCTTAATAGTTAGATTGAATAAGTTGATGAATCTTTGTTATGTTTATATAATACTATAGATGTATTAATAATTCAAGTACCGTCCCCTAATGTTCACAAACTGTTCATATATTCAATTTTCTAGTGAGCCACGAGGCGCAGCAAACGCACCTCGGCCTCGGAAGAAAATTTGGCCAATGATTCAAAGTCCTACGTGGCAGTACCTGAGAACTATCCGATATATTGCCATACGCCTCAGCTAAGGGATTAAAAGAACAAAGCAAAGGGACAACCACGATGGCGACTCTAACAACCAGTTCATTCTCTAAGCTCCAAGTTAAATTGCATCAATATCAAAAGCAACTCAAACTACAAGTCTTTTCAAAACCCAGAGTTTATGCAGCTTATCCAGGATAGGATACAAGACCTATCTCATGAGACTTTGAATCACTGGTTAGATTTCCTTACGGGGTCTGAGTGCGTTTGCTGCACTCAGTAGCCCACTAGGAAATCAACCTGGGATGAGCGGCTGCTTGAGATAGGTTCTTGTATCGCTATCCCGATGGCGACATAAGCGACCAGTTCGTTCTTTAAACCTCAAGAGTTTGTGGCGCTAAGTAGCCCACTAGGAAATCAACCTGGGATGAGCGACTGCTTGAGCTAGGTCTTGTATCCAAAACCGATGGCGACATAAGCGACCAGTTCAATATATTACTTTACATTAAGAAAGAACTATCATAAACTTAAAAGTAATAAGAAATAATAAAAAGCTTATACATGGGTACATTGCTATCCAGGATATATGTTGCTGAGAATAGGAGAATAGTATGGAAAAATTTTCGAATCTGAAATACGAAAGAGTTGATATTGAAGAGTTTAAATCAGCTATCAGCGATTTGTTGCGTAGGTTTAATAGGGTGGAGGCTAAAGAAGAACAGCTCAAGATACTTAGCGAGATTGAGAATAAAAGAATTCATGTCCTGACAATGAGCGATTTATGTTATGTAAGATTTACGCTCAATACTAAAGATGAATTTTATGTGGCTGAAATGGATTACGTCGATGAGATTATGCCTGAAATAGATAGTATTGTGACTGACATTTACAAGAATATCTTAAAATCACCATATAGAGATTATTTAGAGATAGAAAAAGGATCGTTATATTTCAAGAAAATCAATTTCTTTTTAAAGACTTTTTCAGAAGAAGTTAAAGAATTGCTAAAAAAAGAGAATAAACTGGTTAGTGAGTACGGAAAATTATTAGCTTCAGCTGCAATTGATTATAAAGGAGAAGTAAGAAATCTATCACAAATGAAACCTTTTATGGTGGATGAGGATAGATTGGTACGTGAAGAAGCAAGTGAACTTTATTATGGGTTCATGTCAGATAATATGGATGAATTTGATAGAAATTTTGATGAGTTAGTTAAGCTCAGAGCTGAGATAGCGGACAAGCTTGGATTTAGCAGTTTTGTTGAACTTGGCTATTATCGTATGGAACGTATGGATTACGATGCAGAAATGGTTAGTCAATATCGAAAGCAAGTATTGGCAGAAATTGTTCCTGTTGCAAGTAAACTACGTAAAAGACAACAAGAACGTTTGGGACTTGAAAAACTAGAATACTATGATATAAATTATATGTTTAAATCAGGAAATCCAAAACCTCAAGGAGAACCAGACTGGATTGTTGAGCAAGGTCGGAAGATGTATGAAGAGCTATCAGAAGATACAAAGACTTTTTATAATATTATGACAGAGTATGAACTAATGGATTTGGTAGCAAAGCCTGGTAAATCAGGTGGTGGTTATTGTACTTTTCTTACTGAATTTGAAATGCCTTTTGTGTTTAGTAATTTTAATGGAACAGAAGCTGATATTACAGTATTGACTCATGAAATGGGACATGCGTTCCAAAGTTATAAATCGAGTCATATCAGTGAAATTGAGCTTAAGGATCCTACGATGGAGTCAGCTGAAATCCATTCAATGAGTATGGAATTTTTTACATATCCTTGGATGGAAAATTTCTTCAAAGCAGATGTTGATAAATTCAAGTTTATGCATATATCTGATGGTGTGCTTTTTATTCCATATGGTGTGTTGGTGGATCACTTCCAACATTATGTTTATGAAAATCCGACGGATTCACCTGAGATGCGAAGAAAAATGTGGAGAAAACTGGAGAAAATGTACCTACCTGAAATTGAATATTCAGGTAACCAATATCTTCAAAATGGTGGGTTTTGGCAAAAGCAAGCACATATTTATGAAGTTCCTTTTTACTATATTGACTATACGTTAGCTCAGATTTGTGCATATCAGTTTTATATTAAAGATATGGAGAACCATGAACAAGCTTGGAAGGATTATGTAAACTTATGCTCGCTAGGTGGGACGAAGCCTTTCTTGGAATTATTAGAAGTTGCTAATCTTAAATCGCCGTTTGAAAAAGGTACAGTGGGTGAAATTATGGAATTTGTTGATAAACAATTAAACTTAATTGATGATCGAAGTTTCTAGACTAGATTGTTTCGGAAGAATAACATTGGTTATGGGGGGGGTTCTATGAGAATTCTTAAGCTTGATGTAACACATGAGCTGATAGGAAGTAAGGCTCTTAACTTAAAGGTAATTGAAAGAAGTGGATGTAAGGTTCCAATGACTTATGTTCTGTTTAATGAGCGAATAAGCACAAAGTTAATTGAACAACAAAAATCAAATATAATGCAAGATATTCATGAAAATCTGGTCGAAGATAGACTTTACGCTGTAAGATCAGCAAAAGGTATTGAAGATAGCATTAATAACTCGTTTGCTGGTATTTTTCATAGTGTCCTCAATGTTAAGAAGAAAAATATATATGAGGCATTGGTCGAAGTTGCAAAGTCATATGACAATAAGATGTATAAATCAAAAGAAGAATTCAAGGATACGCTAGTAATCGATTATAGTAAGAATATCAAAGATGCCATTTTGATTCAAGAGATGATTAATCCGGCTTATTCAGGCGTTTTGTTTACTAGGAATCCAGTCAATGATAAGGATGAAATGATCATTGAAATGGTGGAAGGATTAGGTAGTCAGCTGGATCAGGAAGGGATTGATCCGATACGGATTTATTATGAACATGGAAATCTTCAATATGAAGAGAGTATAGCTTCAGATGATTTAGTTTGGATTAATCAAGTTTTCAAAGAAGCGTTAAAAGTCCAAAAATTATTTAGTGGAGCAATTGACTGTGAATGGGTTTATGATGGAAACGATATTTATTGGCTGCAGGTTCGCCCTGTCACTGCTCTTTCTGAAAACCATTTTTTTGAGACAATTGACAGTGACAAACATAAAAACTTGATATTGAAGCCATTTGCATTTGACTTGTATATGCATGCAAGAGTTAATGCCTGGTTGAATATTGCAAAGAGTATTGATTCGAATATTAATACATCGGAGGTTAACATTGTTCAGTCATTTTATTATCGTCCATACTTTGAGGTTAACGTAATTCAGGCGATTCTAATTGATTTAGGTCTTAAGAGCAAAGAGGATAAACTTTTAAAAAGTTTTGATAGCGGTACGTTTAGAGAGAGATTTTCATTTACGCATAAAGCATTTTTTCATTTTGTAGGATGGATTGAATATATACTTAATAATGAAAAAGTAAAACTCAGCGCCATGTCATCTTTGGTGCAACTAGAGGACGGTGTTGAATTTATTAGTCAACAGTTAACTAGAATTGCAAGTGATAATCCTACTAGTTATGACTATTTGGATATTTACGACAAGATAAAAGGTAACTTAATTAAACTGGAAGAAACGAAGATCATACTTGAGCTTAGCCATAAAAGAAATAGTGGTTTCGTAAAAGAAATGGAATATATAATCTCTATTCATCAAAAAATAGAAGCTGTTATAGCAAAATTTATGAGATACTTTGGAAAATACTTGAAAGAGAATGATATGCTTCAAGAAGCTAAAGACCTTGTGTATGTAGAGAGGGATTTTTTGAATAGAATTATTATTCGAGAGATAATACTTGTAGATTCAATAAGAATAATCAATCATCATAAGAAAAGGTTTATGAAACACCTAAAAAGTGAGTTGCCAAATGAAATAATTGGGATTGAACCACCTATACTTTTTGAAGAAAAGGTGAATAGGAGATGTCTGTTTGGTGTTCCAATGTCAAAAGGAAGAATAAAAGGAAGAATACGTCACATTACAATTGATGATGAAATGGATGATATACAAAAGGATGAGATTGTAATCATTCCCTATTCGGATATGGTTTTTGAACCTGTCTTAAATCAAGCGGCTGGCCTGATGCTTAAAACAGGTGGTATTCTCTCTCATATAGCTATATTGGCAAGGGAGCGCAATCTTCCGGCAATAACTTCAGTTAAAGGAATTGATTCTGTTAAGGAAGGGGATTATGTTGCTATTGACTGTTATGTTGGGGAAGTTATCATTTATGATGGCAATTAAACAGGTGCTTCGGCTTATGTCGCTATAAGGATAGATTCTCAGGTGCTACAAACTCGTTCGGCTTATGTCGCCATAAGATAGATTCTCAGGTACTACAACGTAGGCCGCTCATCCCAGACCAATTTTCTAGTGAGCCACGAAACGCAGCAAACGCGTCTCGGCCTCGTAAGAAAATTTGGCCCGTGATTCAAAGTCCTACGTGG